>JAANMY010000409.1_pt1 | contig 61121 bp, 50 predicted proteins | sample 7279691 | NCBI WGS metagenome assembly JAANMY01 (sample SAMN14094543, study PRJNA606508) | bioreactor metagenome | isolation source: A lab-scale SPAN reactor treating ammonium-rich wastewater day 388 | place: Ireland: Galway | collected 2018-02-07 | reverse complement strand
GCGCCACGAAATAACCCTTGTGTTGGCGTCAAAGCAATTCCCCGAATTGTTTCGGAATCAAGATGGATTATAACTTCGATTACAATCTTACCGTGATCTCCGGCTCTCAGCTGGTTTCGAATCGCAGGAAGCTGGTAGGGAAAGTGCGCATCAATTACACTTCCCCGAACCGAAATTACCGTACCACGATTCAAATCATCATTTTCATTCATCTTTCAACCCTCTGGGATTTTTTTATTTTCAGCCTGTTACTTATCATAATTCGCCATAACCCGCAGAAAAAAATTTCTATAAAATCCAGCTCAAGCGCTTCTCTCAATTGTAAAAGCAAGAGAGTAAAGATACTATCTCCGTAAAGGGTAAGTTTTCTATTATTGTATTGATGGCACCGGATTTTAAACTCTGTATAGAGAAGACACCCAATAGTAATGTTATCGTTCACTTAAGGGTGAAGCATGTACAAATTGTGGTTGGCGTGATCTTAAATAGTACAACAAAGAATTCTTACACCGGTAAAATGCTTTATATTCTATAAGAAAAGCTGCTCACGAAGAAATATGCCTTATTGTACAGAATACAAATATTTTACTTTTCTGCCATTTTCGTTTAGATTAATATAATTTAAAGATTTACCTTCAAAAAATATACCACGATAGAATAAAAAGTTCTATTTGTCAGTATTATGGAAATAAAATTAGACTAAAAGCCATCCTAAACCACAATTTAGCATCTACGGGCATTCGAAATTCCAGTATTTATAAGGAGTTTTGGATGCAGCAATGGGTTTTGGGATAAGTTTCAGTATGGTAGAGGTAGGGGACAGATTACTACTGGATAAATCAGAAGTGTGCCATATCACAAAAGTGTGCCGTCACAAAAGCGTGACACGTCACCATTGCACGATGAACGGTATATCTGGACTACTATATTAATTATCATTGTGAAGCTGACAAAAAAGTTTTTTAAAGGGCCGTAGTAGTCATATAGGTGTGGAATAGTGCTCATCCTACTACTATAGTAATCAATAATTGAAACCGAACAGTATAATACAGGATAATCTCCCTGATGAGATTTACATAATTTCTTCTTCCAACATGATATTATAAGCATCGAGGATCGTTCCTTTAGCCTTTTCTAAATTACCGAGAGATATCTCATAGTCGACAATTGCTTTTGCCGCATTACCTTCCGCAGTTGCCAAATCTTCCTGCGCACGTAATACTTCCAGACTTGTTGTTCTGCCCACACTAAATTTCTTCTCTTCAGATTCTAACCTCTCTTGCGCCAATTCCCTGGATTTCCTTGTAGCATTAACCCGTCCTCTATTTGTTATCACATCCCGAACGGCCTCCCGCACCTCTACGACAATATCTAATTCCTTTTTTTTAACATTCATGTGAGCTTGTCGTTTCTCGATTTTTGATTTATTATATTCGCTCCTCGCTGACCGGTTCCCAATAGGAATTGACAGGGAAAGTCCAAAAAATTCACCCTGAAAGTCCTCAGAGACTGCGGAAGAATTGGCATCATCTACATCCTCCCCAAGACCTGTGTATCGCACTCCTCCGGTAAAATCTAATTGTGGATATAATTCGTTCTTTCGTCTTCTGGTCTGCATACCTGCATTTTCAACCCTGAGTTGAAGTTCATATAATTCAGGACGCCTCTCCATAGCTGTCTTAATCGCATCCTTTAATTCAATTTTTTTCGGCTCAAAACCTGGCTCGTCAATAGGAATAATAGTAGCATCCGAAATAATCTCGTTATTTTCCAGATTCATAATTCTTTTGAGTTCGTCTTCACTATCCTTAATAGCATTCTCCGCAGAAATTACTGCCTCAACCCTCGATGCTACCCCGGCTTCTGCATCGATAATCTCAATTGGTGCAAGGGTACCCGCTTCTACTTGTATTTTATTCTTTCTCAATAAATCTTCTGCACGTTCCAGAGATTTTTGTGCTACTTTTAAATCCTCCAATGCCTTAACAAAATTCCAATATGCTTCCTGAATAGAATTAGAGACCTCTATTGCCGTAGTTTTAAATTGAGCAAGGGAAATCTTTTTATTATTTCGGGCGATATAAATAAGGCTCCTGTTATAAAACCAGCCAGCGCCTTTTAATAAAGGTTGTGTAATCCTTGCCTCAAGGAAGTTGGTAACGGATGGATTTAAGAACCGGAAACGGTTGGGATCGACAAAATCTCTAAATATGTTATACTCTAAAGCCAGGGTTGCACCTGTAGGGATGAGAGATTGAATCACGGCGTTCGCTGTTCTTCCCCGTTGAATAAAAGGAGTAAAGGCTGTTGTTCCAAAGCCGCCAACCAATTGACTATTAATCGGGGTATCATTATTTTCAATAGTACCGGTTAACGCCATGACAGGGTCGTACCTTGCTTTTTCTATAGTAATATCATAATCACTTAAGTCTGAATTCAATCTTGATAATTCGATATCAAAATTATTGCGCAATGCATAAAGAATACTTTCTCTTACACCAAGACTAAGAGACTTTAGATTTGCAACTATTTCTATAGTATTTTCCGGTGATATTGCAGAAGGTATCTGTACCGTCGTTTGATCTTCTTCGCCAAAGGAAAAAGCGCCATAAGATAAAATCAGAAATAAGGTACTGGCTAAAAAGAATATTTTACGGTAAGGATTCCTGTCTTTGGTAATTTTTTTTATCATGGGTATTTGAGTTAATGTCCTTTAATAAGTGCCATAGCTTCTGCACGAGTAGCAGGATTATCCCGGAAAATACCACGCACAACAGATGTGTGTACTGTTGTACCCGGTTTCTTAATGCCCCTCATAGTCATGCAAAGATGCCCGGCCTCGATAATGACGAGTACGCCTTTGGGGCGCAATGCCTTCATGATGGACTCTGCTATGTCTGTGGTGAGTCTTTCCTGAACTTGCAAGCGCTTTGCCTCTATTTCAACAACCCTTGCCAGTTTACTAATCCCTGTTACTCTGTTTCCTTGCGGAATATAGGCTACATGTGCGACGCCACTAAACGGGAGAAGGTGATGTTCACATATTGAGTAAAAGGGAATATCCTTTAAAAGTACGATCTCATCGTACTTTTCAGATTTTAATACCTTTATCTCTGCATGTGAATCTATTCCAATGCCTGCAAATATCTCTTCACACATATCGGCAACTCTTTCCGGTGTCTCCCTAAGACCCTCACGAGCAGGATCTTCACCAATACCCTCGATGAACAAACGGATAGATTCTATAATCTTCTTTTTATCTACCAAAATAAACTCCTTTTCCGTGTCTTAAATTAAGCTACCTTTGGCAGTAGGAGCACGTTATAAATCTATCCCTACTCGTGAACAAAACAGAGTTGATGTAGGGCGAGGCTTTAGGGTTGCCCTACAGGATTGAAACTTCTATACGTTCAATGAGGAAGCCATTGGCAACTTTTTGGATAAAACGTTCAGCGTAAAGACTAAAAATCTTCAACCCCTACCGATACGTCAAATTTATGTATTCTTATCTTTCCCTATTCGTTTTGCTTGTTATATCGCTCAACGAGGAAATCAAACCGTAGACATTAAACCGTATTTTTTCAGAATACCCACTAACTGGCTCTCATGCTCCTGAGTCATATCGCAAAGCGGTAAACGCATCTCACCATTTATTCTTCCCAACAATCTCATAGCAGTTTTTACCGGAATAGGATTTGTTTCTATAAACATGCCTTTTGAAAGCGGAAAAAGTTTATGATGGCACTTCCTCGCTGCGTCAAAATTGCCTTCTAAACAATGACGGGTCAATGCGGCTACATCCGCAGGAACAATATTGGCTGCTACCGATATTACCCCCTTCCCTCCAACTGACATAATAGGCAAGGTAAGAGAATCGTCCCCTGAAAGAACTGTGATATTACACCATTGCAGTATCTGAGTTGTCTGATCAATATTTCCGCTCGCTTCTTTTATTCCAACAATATTTTTCATTTCGGAAAGTTTTGCTACGGTCTCTGGCAGAATGGATATACCAGTTCGGGAAGGGACATTATATATTACAATAGGAATATCGACCTCTTCTGCAATCAATTTGTAATGCCGGTAAAGCCCCTCTGGTGTGGGTTTATTATAGTAAGGAGTAATGAGCAATGCCCCATGCGCACCCGATTTTTTAGCATGCTTTGTCAGGCGTAACGCTTCCCTGCTATTGTTTGAACCGGTTCCTGCCAGAACGATGATTCTCCCTGCCGCCATGCTGACAACCTCGCCAATTATCCGTTCGTGTTCATCAAATGAAAGGGTTGCAGACTCACCCGTCGTGCCACAGGGGACAATCCCATTTGTCCCATTCTCAATATGGTACTCAATGAGTTCTTTTAGTTTTTTATAGTCAACTTCTCCATTTTTAAATGGTGTGACTAATGCTACAAAGGAACCCTCAAACATACTTATTCTCCTTTATTCCATCTGAAATCAAATACGTTCCCTCCTTACACATCCCATGCAAGGACAAGATTTTTCAATAAAAAAATCTTTTGACCATTTCGTAATACTATAACATAAAACATCACTTATTCAAGTCTTGTCCTGCATCTCATAAAATATTACTTTGCTTTTTCAGCACATCCAGGGCTTATCTCCTTTTTATACGATAAGCGTTGTGAGAATTTTCGGATTTTTTCCTGAAATGTATCCATATACGTATAAAAAACAGGGGTAAGATAGAGTGTGATAATTTGTGAAAAGAGCAGACCTCCTACCATGACAATGCCTAATGAACGACGGGCCTCTCCTCCTGTACCAAAGCCTACCGCAAGGGGTAAAGCACCCAAAAAAGCAGCCAGGGTCGTCATCATAATCGGGCGGAACCGGACAACGCAACCCTGATAGATTGCATCTAAGGGGGTTTTGCCCCCCTGCCTCTGGGCTTCCAAAGCAAAATCAATCTGCATAATGGCATTCTTCTTGACGATGCCTATCAGCATAATGAGGCCCACAAAAGCATAAACGTCCAGATCAATACCGAAAACAAACAATGTCAGGAGTGCTCCAAATCCTGCGGAGGGAAGTCCTGATAAAATGGTTATTGGATGGATAAAGTTCTCATAAAGGATACTGAGTACCATATAAATAACCGCAATAGCAAAAAGAAGCAGGATTCCCAAACCTTTTAATGATGATTGAAACTCTTGTGCGGCGCCTTGAAAGCTGGTCTTCATAGCGGGAGGCAATAGCTCATGTGCAAGCTTGTCTACCTCTGCTACAGCTTCACCCAGCGAGATCCCTGATTTAAGGTTAAATGAGATCGTAACAGAGGGAAACTGTCCTGAGTGATTAATTGTCTGTGGCCCCAGATTCTCTGTCAGCGTTGCAACGGTATGTAAAGGAACTGAATAACCATTCGAAGAATTCACATAGAGCATGGACAAGGCGCTGGGGTCCGTCTGATATTGTGGCTCCAATTCCATAATAACCTTATATTGATCATTTGGCGCATAGATAGTCGAGACCCATCGATTACCATAAGAGCAATAAAGCGTATTCTCAATCCGTTTTGCCGTTACACCAAGGGTTGAGGCCTTATCCCGGTGAATCGTAACATTTATCTGGGGATTGTTCATCTGCAGATCGCTGGTAACGTCCTGTAATATCGGCAATTCACGCATTTTAACTTCCAGAATTGAAGCATAATGATAAAGATCTTCTATATTGGGACTCTGTAAGGTAAATTGATAAAGGCTTTTTGTCATTTGGCCTCCTATGCGAATCTCAGGAGGATCCTGCATAAAAACTCTGATGTCAGGGATCGCAGTCAGTTTTGAGCGTAATTGTTCGATTACTTCTTCAGAACTCAGGCGACGCTCCGGGCGAGGTTTTAAATGGATAAACATAGCGCCCTGGTTGGGACTGGCAGTTATACCAGAACTACCAACACTTGAATAGAAGCTCTTGACATTCGGGTCTTTTTGAATAATATCAGCAACATTTTGTTGAAGCTGTACCATCTTATCAAAAGAGGTTCCCTGTTGTGCTTCGGTAATAGTAAAGATCGTACCTTGATCCTCATTAGGAAGAAATCCTTTTGGTATCGCGGTAAAAAGATAACCTGTAGCAAGAAATATGATGCCAAAAATAACCATAACAGCTAACCGGTGGTTTAAAACCCTCCTGAGACTCCACTCATAAATCTTAAGCATACCATCAAACAAACGCTCAGTGATCATATAAAAACGTCCGTATTTTTTCTCTTTCAACGGGCGTAAAAAGCGACTGCAAAGCATAGGAGTAAGGGTTAAAGAAACAAAGCCAGAAATCAAAATTGCCACACAGATCGTTACGGCAAACTCGCGAAATAATCTCCCAACAACCCCTCCCATAAAGAGTACCGGAATAAACACAGCGGTAAGTGAAAGTGTCATGGATAAGATAGTAAAACCTATCTCTTTTGAGCCATGGAGTGCTGCCTGAAGAGGTTTCTTTCCCATCTCCATATGCCGAACGATATTTTCAAGCATGACTATGGCATCATCTACGACAAACCCAATAGCAAGAATAAGGGCAACAAGGGAAAGGTTATCTATGCTGTAGCCTAGCAGATACATAGCTGCAAAGGTGCCCACAATAGATAAGGGGAGCGCCAGGCTGGGAATTACCGTGGCTGAGAGATTACGCAGGAAAAGAAATATAGCCATAATGACTAAAGCTAAGGTCAATACCATAGTAGATTTGACTTCGTAAATTGATTCACGGGTCGATTCTGACCGGTCATAAAGAATATGTAACTTGGCCGAAGGTGGAAGATACGATTCAAAGACAGGTAACAGTTCTTTGACAGCTTTTGCTACTGCAACAGTATTCGTTCCTGGCTGACGCCGTATCGCAAGAACAATAGCCCGTTGACTTCCATCCTGATTTGTATACCAGGCTGCTGCTTTATCGTTTTCGACGCTGTCAATAACCTTTCCCAATTCTTCAAGATATACCGGAGAACCGTTACGATAAGCAGTAATGATGGAACGATAGGAATCGGCTTTGAATAACTGTCCGGTAGCCAGAATAGTAAATGCTTTCTGTGGTCCATACAGAGACCCTGTAGGCAAATTGATATTTTCATTCCGGAGAGATTCTTCTACTTCATCAATTCCAATTCCCCGGCTTGCAAGTAAGTGCGGATTAAGTTGAACACGAACAGCATACTTCTGAGGTCCGAAAATCTGTACCTGTGCTACCCCACTGATCATAGAAATACTCTGAGCCATGAGTGTATCTGCATAATCATTCAACTCCCAAAGAGGGAGTGTACGGGAAGTTAAAGCAATGAACAGGATAGGTTGATCAGCAGGATTTACCTTTTCATACGTCGGAGGTTGCGGCATATCCCGGGGCAGGAACGGTGTAGCCTGAGTAATCGCAGTCTGAACATCCTGGGCAGCAGCATCAATATCCCGGTTCAAATCAAACTGGAGCGTGATTTGAGTATTTCCTAAGGAACTGACAGATGTCATAGAATCGAGACCTTCTATGGTAGAAAATTGCCGCTCCAGGGGGGTAGCAACGGAAGAAGCCATTGTCTCAGAACTCGACCCGGGAAGATTTGCACTGATCAGGAGTGTCGGAAAGTCAACATTGGGAAGATCGCTTACGGGTAGAATCCTATACCCTATAATGCCCGCGAGGAGTACCCCTATCATGACAACCGTTGTCATGACAGGACGACGAATGAATGGTTCCGAGATATTCATGCGTTCATATCCTGGTTTTGCCTGCAAGATTACTCATACGTTACCATTTCCTGATCATTCAAACCAGAGGCCTTTTGAGCCCAGCGCCCCGAGTCGTTTTTTATTTCAACTTTGCTACCAGAAGTAAGTTGAAGTTGCCCGTTCGTTACTACTTTCTCGCCTGGCTGAACCCCTTTTACAACGATGATTTCCTGATCAAAACCAGTCCCCGGAATAACGGGGCGATATTCTATAGTAAGGTCGGACTTGATAATAAAGACATATTTACCCTCTTGTCCTGTTTGAATCGCTTGTGCGGGAACAACCACCGCATTGCGTTGCATGGTAAGTGTTATTGCAACATGAACAAACTGCTTTGGCCAAAGGAACTCTTCCGTATTAGCAAAGACCGCTCTCAGGAAAATAGTTCCTGCAGAATTATTTACTTCGTTGTTTATGAAGGTTAACTCTCCAATGACTGGTTTTATTTCATTTTGAGGAAGAATTGCTTCTACCTTCACATTTCCCAGAGCCATGTATTTCCGAATTTTCAATAATTTCTGCTCTGGTAAGTGGAAAGTAACGTATATTGGCTTCGTTTGGTTAATAGTTACCAATACGGTATCATTGGCTTTAACAACGTTACCCTGGTTGACGAAGAGCTTTCCAACCCGCCCATTAATCGGGGAGCGGATATAGCAGTACCCTACCTGTAGTTTAGCATTTACTACGGCAGCAGCATCAGCTCTAACGGTCTCCTTCAGGGCTTCAAAATTAGTACGATATTGATCATATTCTTGTTGGGAGACAATACCATTTTTGAATAGTTCCTCATAGCGACCGGCATCAGTCTCTGCCTTATTCATCAGAGCGCTATCTCTTGCCAAATTGGCCTCAAACTGTCTCTGTAATGCTTTAAAAGGGCGGGGATCAATGATGAAAAGAAGATCTCCTTTTTCTACTTCCTGACCTTCCTGAAAACAGACACGCAACAGTTCCCCTTCGACTTGTGTTTTGACCGATACCGTAGAATAAGCCTCTACATTTCCAATAGCGGACATTTGAACAGGAACGTCTTTTTGTACTGCAATGGCTGCGGTAACTGGCACACCATTCGGTATCCCGGCTTTTTCCATTGTTCCAGGGGAACAAGCAGCAACAACGGCCGTACATCCTAAAACGAAACAGAATTTTGTGACGAGGAATGGTTTCATTTTTTTGTCCCTTCGGCAAATATCATCACAAATTCTTTGATAGTGGTTTCCGTATCAGTGCGCCGGTATTTTTTCAGCATTAAGAAATTCTCTGCATCAAAATATGAAAAGAACATTCCAAGGAATGCCCTTGCACCTAATTCTGTATCAAAAGCTTTCAAGACTCCTTTTTTTTGCATTTCAGCAAAATAGGACGCGAGGGTTTTAAATACTTCGTCAATAATGGAATGGTAAATCCTGTGGATTTTTTCACTATACCGGTGTATTTCTGAGTGCATTATTTGTATTAAACCTTTTCTTATGGTAAGTGAGTCTAGAAATCTTTTTGCAATTATCCGCAATCCCTCTTCGTATGATAACTCTGCAATTTCCGGGAGAAGTCCCTTTAGAGCCGGAAGAAATGAATAGGTATTTATCACTTCTTCAAAGAGTCTTTCCTTTGAAGGAAAATGTCTGAAGAGAGTAATCTCTGCAATACCAGCCGTTTTTGCTATTTCCTTTGTCGTTGCACCAAGATAGCCCTTTTTAGAAAAGAGTTTTAATCCGGTTTTTAGAATTCTATCCTTTGTTTTCATAAACAAACTTATTTTTTTAATCTTTATGGTATGTAAGTGATCACATACTAACTTTAGTAAAATAAATTGTCAATAAAAATTCCCGGTACACAGACTTTATTCCAGAAGGATAATGAATTGATACAATTCCCCGGATATGTTCTGAAAACAACAGGTGAAAGCAATATATCTTTATCTAGATCTGTTGCTGAACAGAAATTTCTATAAACATTTCACCCCTATGGGGTTGTTTTTCAAAAGACTATCGTGTTACGAGTTATGGGGTGGCACGGACAAACTTGTTTGTCCGTGTTCAACCTGGGAGGTGCGGTTATAGTCACAAGGTAAGATGTATTTTACCTCTTAAGGTAGCGCATATATCCCTATAGGGTTATTTTTCAAAAACCTATAGTAATCCAAAAATAAAACCGAATCTTATCATGATTTATATACTTTTATATCTTTTACTCTAAGCTCCTTAATAGTCATCCTTTCTATTGGATTGTTGTTTCTGTGAAGAATGCCTGATAATGAGCTCTTTCATCTCAGAGACAGCCTTCTGAATTCCTACGAAGACTGAACGTGATATGATACTATGGCCAATATGCAGTTCCTCAACGTCTAAAGATTCTACGATGAGACCAGTATTATGATATGTTAGTCCATGCCCTGCATTTACCTGTAAGCCTAGCTTTTGAGCGGTCTTTAGCCCCATCTGAAGTTTCTCAATCATTTTACCCCTTGATACATCATCCCTTGCAAGGGCATAATTTCCTGTATGCAATTCGATATACTGTGCACCCACATCTCTTGATACGGATATCTGACTTTCTTCCGGGTCGATAAAAAGGCTGACCAATATGCCGGCGTTCTTCAGTCTCTTGATAACCTCCGCCAGTGTTTCTTTTTGAGACACAACGTCTAATCCACCTTCCGTTGTAATCTCCTGTCTTCTCTCAGGAACAAGAGTAACCTGATCTGGTTTTATTTCAACTGCAATGTCTACTATATCGCGTGCAGCAGCCATCTCAAGATTCAATTTCGTAAACACCATCTCTTTGAGTAATCTCACATCGCGGTCCTGTATATGCCTCCGGTCTTCTCTTAGATGGACAGTAATGATATCTGCACCCCCAAGAGTCGCAAGTGATGCTGCGGTTACCGGATCAGGCTCAAACGTCTTTCGCGCCTGTCGAATGGTAGCAATATGGTCTATATTTACCCCTAACTTCATCTTTTTTCCCTCTGATTAACGAACAGTTTCCCGAATGTCTAAATGCGCCTCTGGTAATTTATCAAAAAGTTCAACATTTTTAGGCAGAACATATTTTATTGGTTGTTTATAAGGCCCTGGTGGTTTTAAAGAGGTAACGTCTATATATAACAAAATATTTTCATTGTTCAGTTTATCCAATACAAGTTTAGGACCTTTTACTTTTATATTCGTAAATTCGTCCTGTAATTTAATCTCATAAGGATAATCTGCCGGACTCATTACTTTAATCTTTATCTTCTCAAAAAATTTTGTATCTTGCTGTTCCACGATCTGCAACCATACCCTTACATCCTCTTTACACTCGACAGGCACTGAAATATTCTTATCACCCCTCGTGACTGTTATTTTCTTATCAATTCCGATCCTCCATGGAAATGTACGATTTTGCTCTATCGTAATCCCATCAATATCAATCGGAACCGTATTGATAGAAGAAGCCTCCTTTAATGTGTTAAGAGGCCCTGTCACTTCTATTTCAGAAGGAAATACGAATTCATTCGCAACACTATATCCGATAGCAGGCTCGCCTTTCTTTTGTACATTGACTTTTAATCTCTTCTGTTGGAGTTTGCTCAGTACTACATCGACTTTATCAGGATATAAACCCATTAATTTAACATCATTTGGTATATTCAGATGTTCCCGTGATATAAGAATCGTCTGTTTCTCCTGGTCTTCGATTTTGGTACGGGATTCCTCTATAGTATAGGTTGCCTGAATTTTTTGTTCCTTTATCATGCTCGTTAGACCATCAATAATATTCTGTGGACCGCGAAGATGTATAGTAATCTCCTCTGCACCTTGTTCAACTATCGCAACGCCATCAGGAACAAGGATGTTCAGTTTTACTACCTCTGTTACATCTCCTGTATGCCGGTTAATTGCATAAAGCCAAAGGGCAACCGCCATAACAAGAGCCATAAGCTTGGTAAGAATATTACCGGTAATTATCTTTTTGATCATTCCTGAGCACTCCTGGCGGCGCCAAATCTTTCGGTAAATAGCTCATCGAGAATTTTCTTTAACCCTTTTACATCGTTACCCCGATTTAGCCCCCCTTTGAACCCAGTTGAGATCGTACCTGTTTCTTCTGATACAATAATAACAATAGCATCGGTCTCTTCGGTAAGCCCTATGCCCGCCCTATGGCGAGTACCGAGGCTCTTCGATAATTCTGTGTTTTCGGTAAGGGGAAGTAAACAGCCTGCGGCGCTTATCTTTTGTTCCTGAATAATAATTGCCCCGTCATGTAAAGGCGAGCCAGACCAAAATATAGTACGTATTAATTCACTCGAGACATCTGCATTTAACTTCGTCCCCGTTTCCACAAAATTATCCAGGCCAACTTCCCTTTCAATGGCAATTAATGCGCCAATTTTATCTTTAGACAAAATCTCAATAGCCTTTATAATTTCGTTCGTTACCTGGTATCCTGGTTTTAAAAATACCTTGAAAACGGGATTTTGACCGAGCCGCAACAGCGCTCGCCGGAATTCAGGCTGGAAAAGGATAATTATGGGAATGATGAATACAGGGACAAATTCTGTTATAAGCCAATCGATTGTATAGAGTTGTAATTTTCTGACAAAAAATAGTACACCAACAGAAATCATGACGATGATGAATGCCAAACCCCTGAGCACACTTGTACCCCGTGTTCCCTGCATAATTCTCAGGACAACATAAACTACCATATAGATAAGAAATATCTCGCCAAGCGACCTTCCTACCATCCAGACGTTTACATTTTCAAACAATTCAACTATTTTTCCAGGCATGGAAAACCTTTATCGATGTTTTGATGGATTACGTTTTATTTTTTACATTTCTCATTGCATCACACATGGTTACTATTTGAACAGCTTCATGTACATCATGCACTCGTACAATGTGGGCACCGTTCATAACTGCGACCGCCAGGGTTGCAAGTGTTCCGTATAAACTTTCCTGAGCTGAAACATTCAAAACAGCACCGATAAACCTCTTTCTTGATGTGCCAACCAGGAGCGGCAATCCCATACTTTTTAATTCTCTTAACCTTTTCAATATCTCCAGATTGTGTTCCAATGTCTTACCGAAGCCAATACCCGGATCTAAGATGATTTTATCCCTCTCTATTCCAGCATCAATTGCAAGAGTAACAGATCTCCTCAGATACGACAGTATTTCCGATAATAAATTTTTCCGTATGGGATATTTTTGCATAGTCTTCGGTGTTCCCTTTTTATGCATAATGACAACGGGCACTTTTGCTTCAGCAGCAATCTTTGCCATCTGTTTATCCTTCAACAACCCGCCGATATCGTTTATCATTGATGCCCCTGCATGAATTGCTTTCTCGGCAACTTTTGCTTTATAGGTATCGATAGAAATAGGTTTACGGATTTGTTTTGATAATTCTTTTATAACGGGGATTACCCTTTTTATTTCTTCTGCCACTGAGAGAGGATCGGCGCCGGGTCTTGTGGATTCACCGCCAACATCGATAATATCAGCCCCTTCTTCCACCATTTTATGCGCACGGCTAATCGCATCTTGCAGCATAGTATACCGTTTACCATCATAGAATGAATCTGGGGTTACGTTGAGAATTCCCATAACGTGTGTTTTATTGCCAAGATGTAACATACCATGAGGATGCGATATATCGAAGAATTCTTTTTTAAAATTATCAATAGTATCCACGATAGCATGTTCAATTGATTCATCTGATTGTTCTGTATCGCAAGACATAATATACTCAAGCTGTCTGCGGGTAATATATAATAGTTTGTTTGAGTGGTCAAACAGGGACGTGGAGTTATTGCATAATGATTTGCTTTTTAGCAATTTATATGCATGGGGAGAGAGACGATCAAACTTCAACACATAAGACTCATTCTGTTCTGGTTGTTGTTTATCTTTACCTGCCTTATTCGTGTTTTGTATTTCGCATGTTACTCCCTCTAAATAACTATATCCAACTATTCTCGGAATATTTAAAATAGCTACCTCCCGCATTATTACCAATCCTCTTGCATCGCTTCCACAACACTCCGGGCAACTCTCACAAACGCTTCATTACTTGCAGAAGTAAGTGTTTCATTTCTACGAACAATAAATTCTGCCGGTGCGTGGATATTTTTTCGCTCAACAATAACCCTTCCTGTCCTCTTATCAACCCACCGGATTTCTAATCCGATAGTAACCCTGCTCTCGACTATATTATCCCTCGTATCTTCGATTAATACATTCTCATACACATTCGTAATCTTTCCAAACAAGACAGAATCTGCCTCATCTTTATTTACGATATTCAGGGGAGTTCTCATTAGTATTTGATCACGTATGGCCTTCGTAAGATCAAACTCAAATCCTCTGCGGAAGGTATCATTATCAAAGATTGGAATATAGACACTCCGAACATTGGAACGGAGTAACGATTTTGACGAATAACCGCATCCTCCCATCGGAATAACAAACAGTAACAATAAGGCAATGGAATACATGGATATCTTACAGGAGTTTAAAATAACGTTTGGCTTCACCGGCAACGGGAACATAAAAAATTTTTGCGTAAAGAAATAGCTTACCATAATCATTTTATCGTATCATTTCCCTTTTATTTTATAGCTTCTATCATTCTTAGGAATTCTAATCTTTCACTTGCTCTCTCTGCCCAAATGGTACCGGGAAAATCGTTTATCACAAACTCAAAGTACATAGCGGCAGAAGCAGGCCTCTTGACTCTTAAATAAAAATCTCCAATGTTGAATTCTCGTTCTGCCTCGATAGTTCTTATCTCTTCAATCATCCTCTTTGCATCCCCTACATGCACACCGTGTGGATTTGAGATTAAATATTCTTCAAAACCCTCTCGCGCAGAGATGAGGAGACCATAATTACGCTCCTGCAGTTTCTCATGGTGCACTTTTGTAAGAGGTATTTGATATTGCACATAAGGAATCCATTCATTTTTCGGATAATTTTCCAAAAATTTCTCATAGGCATCAAGAGCTTCCTCATATTGGCCAAGTTTAAAGTAAGAATCTGCAATTTTAACCTGTGCATCAGGAGCTACAGGTCCGAGCGGATGCTTTTCGATAATCTTTTCAAAAACTGCTATAGCTGCCTCTTCATTCGTATCCATTTGAGCAACACCCACTTGATATTCTTTTTCAAGTATTTCTTTTGTCCTTTTCGTACCAGGATATTTCTGCAATACCTTCTCATAAGCCTTTAGCGCCCTTTTGTAATCGCCATTGAGAAAGTAGGCCCATCCAATATTTATTTGAGCAACCTCTGCATATTCAGAGGCAGGTTCAGCCTTAATAATAGATTCAAATTCTTTTACTGCATTAACGTATTTTTGTTCTACGAGAAGAGAAAGCGCATACCTATACCGTTGTTCCAGGGTAGTAATCGCTGTTGAAGGAGATTCCATCCAGCCTGTCTCTTTATTCCATACCCATTTCCCATAGGAAGGTGTTGCCATTATACATTTTACAATGCATACTACAGAAAGAATATAGTGTAGTTTCATCCTCTTATTCATACAAATATCTTTAATAAAGACTCATGTATTTCCAGGAATTTAACTCCTTATTCAGTACAAAAGTGATATAATATCTCAGCATCTTTTCTATTTCAATACAAATAGATGATTGTATTCTGATACGCTCCAGCCTTTGCAGGGTGAAGTTCACTAACCGGCCGGCAATGAGAACAGCGCCGGTAGGAATAACAATCCCATTCTTAGATCTTCCCTGGCATTTCCTGCATAAGACTCCTCCTTCTTTTGCATCAAAATGCACTTCAGATATTTGCTCAATGCTATTTTTACAATTTACACAATATCCCAATTCTGGCAGATAGCCTAAAATCCTCAACATTTTCAATTCGAAGGCTAACAATCGTATGGTAGTATCTTCATCAACGGATATGCCAATTAATGTATTTAAGCAAATATCAAAAAGTTGTTCACTGGGATCGCTTTCCTCAGTAAATTCATTTAAAAGCTCCGCTATATACGAAGCCTTATAGTATTTATCCAGATTACTCCGAAACAACGGATAATTATCGCGTAAAATAGCGTCTGTAAGGAGATGAAGCGATGTATGCTCTTTCCTGATAAAGAGGATTTGATAGTACGTTAAAAGATCAATTGCCTTCGAGCTGTACTTTCCCGATGAACGCTTGAATCCCTTAGCAAGGGCACGGATCTTTCCGTAGTCACGCGTATAGAAAGTAATTATTTGACTGGAATTACTGTAATCTGTCCTTCCCAGTGCAATTGCCTCTGTTTTTAAGACAGACATAGTTTATGAAAACAAACTTCTTTATAGAAAAATTTTTAATGAGGTACAGGAATACTATAGCCAAAATTCAGAAGTAATTCTTTTTCTCTTCGATGCATTTCTTTTGCCTCTTTTTTTTGCTTGTCATCGTATCCAAGCAGGTGAAGTAATCCGTGAATGAGATAAAGGGCAATTTCTCCTTCAACTGCATATCTGTGCTTTTGGGCTATTTTTTTAGCCATTTCAACAGAGATTATTATTTCACCTATGATAGTATCATCTGATAAAAGATTCTTTTCCTTTTCGCCTGAAGGTATACGGTGATTCGTTTTACTCTGACTATATGGCGTCAGACTATTCCTGGAGAGGAAAGGTTCATCATAAGCAAAACTAAGCACATCAGTAGCATAATTATGTCCCAGGAATGCCTTGTTAATCTCTTTTATTCTTTTATTATCAACAAAGACCATGTTAAGTTCTGCATTCTTTCCTTCCATTTTCAGAATGGCTTTTAAAAGTCTTTTTACCCAACTTTTATTGATAGGATAGAGATCCTGCAGGTCTATAATTTCCAGTTTCATCATAGTGGTAACTATTACATCTCATATGCGTCAACAATGTCTTGAACCAGTTTGTGACGGACAATATCAGATTTGGTTAAATACACAAAAGAGATATTCTGGATATTCATGAGCCTCTCTTGCACATCAATTAAGCCAGACATCTCTCCTGCAGGCAAGTCAACCTGGGTAATATCCCCTGTTACAACAACCCTTGATCTCATACCGAGTCTCGTTAGAAAAGTCTTCATTTGCTTCACGGTGCAGTTTTGTGCTTCATCAAGAATAATAAAAGAGTCATTCAGTGTTCTCCCCCGCATATAAGCAAGCGGCAGAATCTCTATGATATCACTTTCCAGATATTTTTTAACGTGTCCGACATCCATCATATCTGCTATTGCATCGTAGAGTGGCCGTAAATACGGATTTACCTTAGCCTTGATATCGCCAGGTAAATATCCAAGTTTTTCACCCGCTTCAACTGCTGGTCTGGCAAGTACGATCCTTCTTATACGTCCGCTTTTTAGAAAAGAAAGGGCCATAGCTACTGCTAAATATGTCTTTCCTGTCCCGGCAGGGCCAATACAAAAAACCAAATCATTTTTTTTAATGGCTTCTATGTATTTCGCCTGACCTTCCGTCTTTGGTTTTATAAAAATACCTTTCAGGAAGACATCGATAACCTGGGTAGTTTCTTCACCTGCATCACTCTTTGCATCTACGATGGCTTGTTCCACATCTTCTAAATCTAATCTTCCCGTAGAACGAACAATTTCCAGCAATTTATTTAATACCTCTCTACTTGTATCGACCTGTTCTTTTTCTCCCTCCAGTTTCAGTAATCCACGGCGGGCTACTAATTGCACCTGAAAAGCGTCTCTAACGAGACGAAGATATCGGTCATGACTACCATATAATATAGATGCCTCTGTATCATTTTGTACAATAACGGTGTTTTGATGTGTCAATGGTTCTTAATAATCCTCCTTATCAGTAAAATAATTTTGTGTTTTAACCTTTTGGTTCATACGAAACAAACTTAAAAAACACGAAGAAATAATATGCAACTGGCATACTAACCAGTAAACAGTCAATAATATCCAGTATACCACCAAAGGCAGGTACCAGGTTACTTGCATCTTTCGCATTAACATCCCTTTTAATAAGGGATTCTGCCAGATCACCCAATATGGCTGAACAACCTATTACGATTCCAAACAGGATTGACCACGGCAGATCAATTACCTTAATTTGAGGAATGAGATTAAAAATTACTGCAATAAGAACACTACATAAAAGGGAGAAACAGGCGCCTTCGATCGTCTTATTTGGACTGATAGACTTCACGAGCTTATGCTTGCCATACTTTCGGCCTAAAAGATAACCTCCTGCGTCACCAAATTTAGATATTAACAAAACCATAATTACTATGCAAATACCCTGGTGAAGATGACGTATAGCAATGGCAAAACTTAAAAGGAAAAATATATAGAAAATACCAAATATCGTTACTGAAATATTTTTAATAGCATCTTTTGTACCATGAGTAATAGCCTGGAGTAAAAATAGCCAAAAGATAAGTATAATAAGGACTTCTTGCCTGAAAAAACAGGGATCAATTCCAGTATTTTTGCGCAGGGATAACCAGTATACTGCAAATAGCCATCCGCCAATGCCAATACCAGATATCCGGAATGGAGAGAAACCGCTTTTACCCGCAATAGTGTAAAACTCATATAAACTAATAGCTCCCGCCAGGATAGCCAGACAACCAAATCCTATATCAGTATGAAATATTACATCGAAGCACAGAATGCCAAAGAACATTCCAAACATCACGATACCAAGTATGATTCTTGTCTTAAGTGTACTCACGCCCGCAATCCACCAAACCGGCGTTCCCGATGCGCATAATCATAAATTGCCTCTTCAAGATGTACTTTCTTAAAATCAGGCCAGCAGACCGGTGTAACCCAAAGTTCTGTGTATGAAATCTCCCACAACAGGAAGTTGCTTACTCGCATCTCACCGCCTGTTCTTATCAGTAAATCCGGATCGGCCATATCGCAAGTATATAAGTATTTTTTGAAGATTTCCTCCGTGATCTCTTCTGTAGTTATCTTTCCCAATTTAACACTTTCCGCAATATTTTTTGCCGCATCTACAATCTCAGAACGTCCTCCATAATTAAGCGCAAGACAAAGAACCATCCCCGTGTTATTTTTGCTTTCTTCTATGGAAATGGTAAGTTCCCTTTGTACATCCTCCGGTAATCCATATATCCGGCCAATAGCCGTTAAGCGTATATTATTCTCTTTAATCTCTTTTCGCTCGTTAACAAGATAATTCTTAAGAAGGCCCATTAACAGATTAATCTCCCGTTGCGGCCTTCTCCAGTTTTCCTGAGAAAATGCATACAGCGTAAGCTGCTTTATCTGTTTTTTTGAACACTCACGTGTTATTTCACGGACAGACTCAGCCCCTTGTTTATGCCCCCGAAATCTGGCAAATCCCTGCTGTCTTGCCCATCGTCCGTTCCCATCCATAATGATTGCAATATGCGAGGGTAAACATCCATTTTCAATCATAGAAGACTCACAACCTGACCACGATCCGGACCAACAGAAAGCATTTCAATCCTGATACCTAAGATCTTTTCAAGGGTATGTATATAATTTTTTGCCTGAAGCGGAATATCATGTATATTACGCATTCGGGATGTATCCTTTTCCCAGCCCGGCACTTCTTTATACACCGGCTGGCACTCCGGACGCGCTACCAGATCTGCTGGAAACAGATCATATACCTTATCACCAAACCGGTAGCCAACGCATATCTTAATAGTCTTTTGTTCATCTAAGACATCCAGCTTTGTCAGGACAGCACTATCCACACCATTTATCATTACCGCATGTTTTACGGCAACAGCATCGAACCAGCCGCAACGCCGGGGTCTGCCTGTAGTAGCGCCATACTCGCCGCCTTTTTCCCTTAAGTGTTCTCCCAATGTATCGTTTAATTCGGAAGGGAAGGGACCACTTCCAACCCTTGTTGTATACGATTTCATTATACCGAGGATTTTATGAATCTGCTTCGGACAAACACCCACACCGGTTGATGCACCTCCTGCAATAACAGATGATGATGTAATAAAGGGATAGGTACCAAAATCTACATCAAGCATTGAACCCTGAGCACCTTCAAATAATATCTTTTTCTTAGCCTTTATGGCATCGTCCATAAATGTTACCGTATTACATACAAAAGGTCTCATCTGCTCTGCATACTCACAATATTCATCATAAATATCTTTCCATGATAGCGGGTCGGCGTCAAACAAGCGAATAAATATCTTATTTTTATCCTCTACTACTTTTTTAAGTCTCTGTTTAAAGTGCTCAGGGTGGAAAAGATCTGATACCCGTATACCATTACGGCCCATTTTATCGGTATAGCATGGTCCAATTCCCCTGCGGGTAGTACCAATCTTTTCATCTCCTTTTTCACTTTCAGAAAGTTCATCCAGTTTCTTATGATAAGGAAATACTACATGTGCTATTTCACTAATACGGAGATTATCATTTATCTCAATATTTTTTTCTCTTAACTCCGCAATTTCTTCTAATAGTTGGCGGGGATCCAGGACTACGCCACTACCAATGACACAATATTTGTTTTTTCTGAGGATTCCGGAAGGAATGAGATGTAATATGAATTTTTCACTATTTACAACAACGGTATGGCCTGCATTGCTGCCTCCCTGGTATCTTACGATTATATCGAATGATTCTGTAAGTATATCAACGATTTTACCCTTGCCCTCGTCACCCCATTGCAATCCAACGAGGCAAGTATTGGAACCTGTATTTAAATTTTCCATAAAATTTTTGGTAAAAATCCTCCGAATTCGTTGAGAAATAAGCTCTTACAAGATTATAAAAAACAGGCTAGCGAATGTCAAGGGAATACACTTTTAGCCTCTTATGAAAAATATTTTGATATTTTTGAGAGGAATTTTTCATTCTCTTTATCCCTGGATTCGGAAAAATCATTCAATAAATTGTAAGCAAATTCCTGCTCATATTTTACATATCTTTCCGTAGAAAACTGAGCGATCTTTTCAAATAACTCACGTTAGTATCTACCTTGACATCGTACCATTATTTATGGTAGCATCCCCACCTTTACCCGTTTAACTACACAATAGGTCTACTCAATTGATGCTATCAAAAAATCAATTCGTATCCCCAAATCAGCAGTTAGATACATCATATGCAGAAGTAGTTATCAATATTCCCCTAAACAGGGTATTTCATTACAATATACCTCCGGGTCTCAAAGAAAATCTCACCACAGGTATGCGGGTAAAAATACCTTTTAGTAATAAAATAGTTACCGGTATTTGTGTCGGGTTTGCTAATACCCCTCTTCCTTACACTATGAAAGATATCATAAGCGTGCTGGATACAGCTCCGCTCATTGATAATGGCATGCTTCAGGTCACTCAATGGTTATCATCCCATTATTGCTGTGGATGGGGAGAAGCTATATATGCTGTTATCCCGCCCGTTGTACGGAGCAGGGTAAAAGAGAAATGGAATATCTTTATTAAAGGCGCCGATCATATCCCAATGCTTGACCATACAACCCTCTCAGAAATAAAGACACGTGCGCCGAAACAGGCCAGGGCGTTGGAAATTCTCAGAGAATTCTCAGGTGAAATAAGCGCTAAAGAACTGAGCCGTATCAGCGGCTGTCAAATGCAGGGCCTTCGCCAACTGGAGAAAAAAGGCCTTATTATTGTGAAAAGAAAACTCCTGGAGGCAGAAAATCCACCCGTTGATATTGCCTTATTGCAGCAACATTTAACTTTCACCCAGGAACAGCAGGATGCATTCGATAAAATTAACAAAAAGCTCACACAGCCCATGCCAGGTGTTATCCTGCTTCATGGTATTACCGGAAGTGGAAAGACAGAAATCTATCTTCAAACTATGAGTAAAGTAATTGGACAAAATCGCAAAGTTATATTCCTGGTTCCCGAAATATCTCTTACTTCTCAGACCATCGAAAGAATAAGGGCGCGGTTTAACCATGTAGCTGTGCTGCACAGCCATCTTCTGGGAACCTTTCATCATTCGCAATGGAATGATATTAAAGAAAATAAGATAGATATCGTAATTGGCGCACGGTCGTCCATATTTGCCCCTTTAAAAAATATCGGACTCATTATTCTTGACGAAGAGCATGAGAACACCTATAAGCAGGAAAACGCTCCGCGCTATCATGCAAGGGATATTGCGATTCTCAGAGCAACCTATGAAAATGCCTTAGTAATACTGGGATCAGCCACCCCTTCTCTTGAGAGTTATTATCGTGCATCATGTGGAGATTATGAGAAAATTGTTCTTCCCAAGAGAATTGGAGATCGACAACTTCCTTCTGTCGAGATTGTAGACATGCGTGAAGAAGTTTGTAAACGCAAAAGGTATCGTATTATTTCCCAACGGCTGGAATATTATATGAACCAGACCCTGGCAAGGAATGAGCAGGTAATCCTGTTTCTGAATCGCAGAGGATTTGCACCATATATCCATTGTAAACGGTGTGGATTTGTATTAAAATGCCACCAATGTGATATTCCTGTAACTTTTCATAAAAAGTTACATATCACCCTATGCCATTATTGTCATGCAGAAGCAACCCCGCCGGAGTCATGTCCGGATTGCCTGGCCAGCCACATAAACTATCGGGGTTTTGGGACAGAAAAAATTGAGGATGAGATTATAGCGAAATTCCCTCATTATAAAATCATACGGATGGATAGTGACTCCATGCGTGTGCGGGGCGCACACGAAAAGGCTTTAACCGCATTTGAACGGGGAGAAATTCAAATATTACTCGGTACACAGATGATAGCAAAAGGGTTAGACTTTCCCAATGTCACCTTAGTCGGTGTAATCTCGGCAGATACGGTACTCAACCTGCCCGATTTCCGGGCAAGTGAACGGACTTTTCAACTTATCTCACAAGTTGCCGGCCGCACAGGGAGAGGACCAAAGGGAGGACGCGTTGTAGTACAATCTTTTAACCCTCAGCATTACAGTATTACCTATGCTGCTGCACACGATTATGATGGATTTGCAGAAAAAGAATTGGGATATAGAAAACCATTGAACTACCCTCCTTTTGGAAAATTAACCAGGATTGTATTCCGGAGTCCAAATGAGGAGAAAGTGAAGGAGAAAGCATCTCTGGTTGCCAATACATTAAAAGAGATGGTAAAAGCGAATGGCAATTGCCTGGAAATCCTCGGACCATCACCAACACCTCTAACGAAAATCAATAATATGTTCCGGTGGCATCTTTTACTAAAGGCACAGAACTACGATAGCATTCACCATACCCTTCAAGGCATTGCAGATATGCTAAAATCTTCAAAAGGTGTGCAAGCTATGGTTGATGTTGACCCCTATATGATGTTGTGAAAACGGGCATTTTTACCATTTTTTATAAGTGGCTGGAAGGGTGTCTCTTATGACTATAATATTTTGCAGTAAAATATCTTATGATATAAATTCATTTCTTGCTGATTCCTGTGTATTCCTGCTCATTCCGATGGAGTTGACTACGTTTTGATTACAATTGACTACAGTAGAATATAAATGTTTAAGTGATCTTATATAAAATGGGAAAACAAGGTGAAATACGGTCTAAAAGGGTATATAATTTGGTAAATTACTAACTAAAATTAAGGTTAAAATGCACTCAAACTATTTACACAAAAAGCAATGAAAGAAGGAAGGAAAGATGGATTCCAAACAATTACTTGATAGAATTACCATTAATCCAGAAGTAATGATTGGTAAACCAACTATCAGAGGGTTAAGAATTACTGTCGAACAAATCTTGAAGGCATTAGCTGCTGGAATTACGGTACAGGAACTGCTTGAAGATTACCCTGAATTAGAGCCTGAAGATATTCAAGCCGTTTTACTTTATGCGGCTGAATTAGTAAGTGAAGAACAAGTGTTTGAAGTTGGTACTGGTACTTAAAGGTGGAATAAAAAAACTTAAAATTCTTAGTTGATGTAGGGGTAGGAAAAAAGATAGAAAAATGGCTCGTAAATCAGGGATATGATACAAAAAGTGTTAGGGATATAGACCCACGCCTCTCTGATAAAGAAATTTTGTGTTTATAAAGATGGAAGACTAAGAGTCAGGAAATAGAGATCAACTTCTAACAAGAAATTCTTACCTATGTATGTACAAAAGCATTACGGAAAGTATGATCTCAAATTTAAAAAAGAAGGTTAAAAATGGGAAAAACAATTAAAGCCAGATTTTCCAAAGGGGTAATTGAGCCAATGGAAAAACTAGACATTGCGGAAGGAAAGGAAATTACTAGAACAATAATCGAAATTCCTTCTCTAAGAAAAAAAGATGCATTTGAAAAATCGGCGGGAAGGTGGAAGAAAACTATTGACGCTGAAAAACTCATAAAAGATATTTATGAGGACCGACTTACATCCACCAGAAATGAACCAAAACCATGACACCTTTGTATCTTATTGATACCGATTGGATTATTCATTATCCCAATGGACAAAGAGAGATAGTTAAAAGGCTTTTGGCTCTCAGAAAAGAAGGGCTGGCTATGAGCGTTATTTCTTTGGCCAAGTTATACGAGGGTGTTTATTATTCCACGAATCCTGAAGGGGATAAAAAAGCTTTAGAAGATTTTCTAACCGGGTTTCAATCTTGGGACTTGAAGATGAAATATGTAAAATCTTCGGAAAAGAGCGGGGAAAACTGAGAAAGCTTAAAATAGTAATAGGTGATTTCGACCTTTTAATAGCCGCAACTTGCCTTTGTTATAATTTAACCCTTCTCACCAAGAATATAAGATATTTTAAAATGGTGGAAGATTTAAATATTGTCTCCACAAAATAGCCAAACCATACACTAAATGAAATTGGTATCTTTTCCCTTCTTCGTAATTTAGACATAATCTTTATCATTCGAATAAATATTTTAGAATAACCGATTCTTTGATAATACCAAGAATAATAGGAAAAAGGTTCTTTTGAATATTTTTCTTCATTTATCTGTAACAACTAAAGGATAAAAAATTGATGTTTTAAAATTATTTTTTTTCAATCGCCCTTTCTCCAGACACTATCTCACGATGATGCCCTTGTGATTTCTCTTGTTCTTCGGCCTCATCTGCCTGGACAGGGGACATCCACTCCCAAGCATCATAGCATGCATGCCCGGCATAACCGGCGCAACCATTCAGGAAACTTTAACTTGATAAAAGATAAAAGTTGTGATACTGTTCAAAACATGAAATCACGGAGAGCTTCAGCATCCGTGTTAATGCGGTTTTATATGCACTCAGAGTTTTACATTTCATAAATATCCTGTAACAAACTGCTTTTCTTTGCTATTTCTTCAAGCAGCATCGATCCACCACAGATTTCTCTGTGTGTCAGAGTAATCGAATCGCGTAGCTTTCGACCTATAGTGTGTGCCAAATTTGTATAAAACAATGGAAAGGAATCATTGTTTTTGCACCATAAAAAAATTGTTTTCCAGTTTTCCGCACCAAGCTCTTTGATTTCTTGTAATTTTTTCTGCCTTAATAACGTATCAATATTTTGTTGATCACCACTGTGGATTGAATCACTTTCCTCTTTTTTTAAATATTTGTTAATCAGAGCTAAATCTACATCGAAGGCCTGATCTTTGACTACAAGCCAGCATTCTTTTTTCTTGGCCCATTCACCGTACAATGCACCGGGTGCATTTTCTCTTATAAATCTGTCTGCCTGAGACATCAAATCATAAAGCAGATTGTTGAAATCATCTGATAGAGATTGGTTTTTCCAGATAAAGTATAAATCCAGTTTATTTGATATTTTTTGAGTTAACCAAGCAATCGAATAAGGGACAGTGATATATCTCATGTCTCCAATAGAATCCGGACTTACACCATATACCTTTTCTGCTGTTTTAAAGATGATTGCTTTAGATACGGTATCCTGAAAATAAATTTCATCTGGTTTTTCCGGGAAATTGTGCAGTAAAAACTGAGCATAATTTTTTTGACTGCCGAGAACAACATGATGTGGACCAACAAGTAATTTATTATTTTTGTATATTTCCTGATAACTGTTAATGTATTTGGCTAACTGCTCCTTTGTAAACATTTGGTTTCTTGGATTTTTTAAATCAAAAGATTTACGTTTCGAAGGTGTAAAGCCTTGTCTGATTCGCTCATTTTTGTATTGTCCTCTGGCCCTTTCGAAAAACCATCTGGTCTGTACCGATTCACCTGTTTTGGGTGGCGCCCAGATCGTTCTGGAAAGGTGCTCAAGCATAATAAGACTTTCTTTATTTGAGCTTAAGTCTGAAACTGATACCTTGTTTTGCGTATTTGCGTATTCAGCAATTCTCCCGACTGTTTCAGCAAATTTATCAGTATTTTTTATTGTTGTAAGTTTCATCTGAACGTAAATATCAGTGATTTTTGCATTGTATTTTTTCGAGGCATGATAAATTGCCGCAGTAGTCTGTCCACCATTTACAATCTGAAAATCTTTAATAAAAGAAATTGCTTTACCTTGACCATCTGGCAGATCAATGCATCTGACTTCTTCTGCTGTGGCTGCAATACCATTATTAAATGCAAGAAACATATGAGGTTCAGTTAAAATAGTATTTCTTATTCCTTGATTTATTTTACCCGTAAACTGTAGAGATGAACGGACATTTTGTTCCAATAGCCTTAAGCCATACGATTCATAAATATGAGCCAAAACAGTACCCGGAATTATGGAGAGGTATGACTGATAACCTTCCAGTTCAACATTGCTGCTTATACAGAGTAGAGGAATACTCAATTTCTGAAAATCTATTTCAATGGGAATTCTTGATTTCTCAGACAAATTGAAAAGATAGTTAATATCAATTACCCGATAAAATATCGGATATCCTGCAACTTTCTTAGAAGTTTTATAATCAGTTTTAAATTCATGATTGGTAATAAGAAAAGCATTGATTCTGACGAGGTTTTCTTGAATCTCAGGAAGGTTTGAAAGTGTATTTGCCAGATCAAATATTTCAGAACTCTCCTCTATTTCATTTACATATAATTTGTTGAATGAATTGTGAAAAAATTTTGATAATTTAGTCAATGCCTTATCTGCATCTGCTTTTGCAATTGTTTCAATCTTTGAATCCACATTATAAATTGTTATGAAAAGATCCAGAGTCTCATAATTTTCGGAGAGAGCATAAGCATTTAATTTATGTTCTACTCCTCTTTTACTTAATTTTTCATCATAACATATTCTGTAATTTTCAGTTTCACCTGCATCCGATAGCATCGTTAATGCAACATCAGTAAAAATTTGTTCCGGGTTGGCTCCCTCTTCTTCTGTTAATAAAGAAAATTTTATTTCTTCCTGAATATCAGTGTAAAATTTGATCAGCTCCTCGTTTTCAAACATTTTATTTTAATCCTCTTTTAAATTTTGAAACAAAAGCTTTTCATCCAGTGTCCAATCTTCATTGGCCGATACAATGAGAGAATAGCGGACATCTCCGACACCGGAAGGTATCTGGGCCTCTGTGATTTTCGGGAAATCATCCGTAATCCGGTAAATGTTTTCCTGCCTTATGGAATAGCCTGTATTGTTATAGAGGGGCCTGTGAATATCAAAATAACCTGCTTCCAGTAATTTGAGTCTGAAAACATTGTGTGCAGACGGATTTCCTGACAACATTTTGAGTAAATTATCAACGATACTGTTTAATGTCTCTCCATGATTCTGGCGGACTTCAAGCGAATAATGAATCAGGAAAATTCTTGGAACAAGAGAAATATCAAGCTGTCGTTCACTGGAAATATGAAGTTTCTGCTGGTTTTTACCATGGGTAGTTTTGATTTCAACCGCCCAGTCAGCAAACTGAAAATCCTGGACTGATTTTTCCGCGCCCTTCCAGGAATTAATACAATAATCCGGTTTAGGTATGTTTTGCAGAAACTTTCTCAGAAAATATAGTTCTCCATACAACGCCCTTTGTGCCTCTTCTGAAAGTCCCTGCTGGCCCATTTTCTCAAAAAGCAGACGCCATTTTTCCAGGCGGAGCAGCAACTGTTTGATAAGCTCTGTTTCCCGGGTAACATGTGCAACCTGCTGTACGAGGTCTTCGCAAAGTGCTGAGAAAATATCGCTGTGCTGATTATTCAGAAGAAGCACCAGAAGAAACTGTTTTTCAGTGTGCTTTTCATCAGGAAGTATTTCGATTTTTATATCCCGCAACTTATCCCAGCTTTTTACCTGCAAATCAACAAAAGCACTCAAATGAGCGGCAATGCAGTGTAGTCTGTCGATAAGATAAAAAATTCAAAAACTCGAAATTGTCTAAATTGTTTTTATACCTATGCTTTTCAGATAATTGTAAGTATGATCATAATACTCAGCCTTTCTTGTATGGTCTTCTTTGCTACCTTCTGGCACAACTATTATCATTCCTTGTCTGGCTCTGGTAAGCAAAACCCGATATGCGTTGACCAAATAAGTTTTTCTTTCCTCTTTATGAATGTGTTGCCATTTATTACCAGCAAAAGAGAATGTTTTCCAGCCATTTTCAGAATAACGTAAATCCCCATCCCATGTAACACAAGCCCAGTCCAATTCAAGACCCTGCACATGAAACTCAGTTGCCACATCTTCCAGATAAAAGGATGAACGCACATCGTCCTTGTCATTCAAAAACCAATACACAGGATTCATTGGAGATTTAACATCAATTGCATATGGTTTAAGTCTTTGCGCTTGAGATGAAACGATTAGTCCGTATCTCTCACTTCCTCTCGCTTTCTCCTTGAGCCATTTCTTAGCCTTTATCAAATCTCGTGTAAGTATAATTGGATAATTATTTGAAATTCCTGAATATGTCTGACGAGCTAAACTAATATCCAAATCCAAGATATATTTGACTAGGAGAGAAAGATTTTCAGCTCTGAATGAACGCATAGAGACGGATAAATGTAAATCAGGATTTAAACTAACTTTGGTTACATTCATTAATTGAGATATTGCCTCTATTGCTGCATATTCAGAATCTGTAAGATTTGGTGAAATGGCAACCTCCCATGATGTGAATCTGTTTTTGATTGCATAAAACCATTCTGATATGCCTGCTTCTCCAGTATTTATTTCTTGTCCACCGCCAACCAGACAAACAATTACCGCCCAATCTTGATGTCTGTCAAGGCAAGAGATTAAAAATTCAGGTTCTGAATAGTCAAAATCATGCTGCCCTTTCTTTTGCTTCATGAACTTTACGGTCTGTTCTTTATTCCAAGCTCGCTGTGCTTCATCAAAAATAGCAACATGATCGTAAGGCGGATTAGGGTCAACCAAATAAGCGTCCCTGTAATGATGTATATTCTGAATAAAAGCCTTCACGCTAGCTTTTGCTTTACCCTTTGTCAGGTTGTTTCCTTTTACCTTTTCATTTTTAATTTTATCCCTGGCAAGTGCTTCCTGAAGAATTGCAACTAAGGGTCCATTTCCAGATAGATAAACACTGGCATTTCCATTTTCTTCATCGAGATGGGAAGTAGCAACTTTTAACCCAACCAACGTTTTGCCAGCACCAGGAACACCTGTTACAAAACAAATAATTTTCTTCTGTTCAATTTTAGCCTTAGAAATTAATTGAGATATAACTAATGTAGTGCTTGTTAAATTCTTAGCGCCAGCATCACTTCTTGTAATTTCATCAACAGTATGTGTGTTGTACAGTGAAAGAGCGGCTTCCACAATTGTGGGTGTTGGGAAGTAACGGCCCGCAGAATATTGTTCCGCATTTAACTCATCTCCTTCATTGAAAAAATCAACAGTACTTTTTATTGCCTCTCGCAAGTCAAATTTATTACTCTTTAATGGAAGTAACAAATTGTCATTATGTGATGTTGTGCCAATTTCAATAAATGATTGTTTAGCTTCGGTAGAGACCAAAACAGGTACTACCAGAGCCTTATGACTTGGTTCATGAAAATTCTTCAGATCTAAAGCATAGTCCCAAACCTGCTCAAAATTCGAACGATAATATTTATGCTCACCCACTTTAAATTCAATAACAAATACAATATTTTTGATTGTAACCAATACATCTACACGCTTTCCCATCCTGGGTATGGAAAATTCAAAAAAGATAGTTCCATTAAAATTTTGTAATGCTTCCTTCAAGATTGAAATCTGAACTTCCCAGGATTTGTTTTGATTCAATGTTGAATCAAACTGATTAGAGATGGTAATTTGACCAATAATCTCTTCAGTGCTTTTAGTGATAAATGATTGAATATCATCTTTAAAATAGTAATTTGGCATAGCAGTAATATTCTAATATTTCAGATGATACAAAGCCCCATTAATTATTTGTAATCTTTCCCTATACCATTCAAATATATTAAAAAACTTAGATTTTATCATTTTTCCATATCTTTCAAAAAATTCGAGGAAGGACTCTTCTGTACTGCTTTTCAGCCAAATTGCGTTGTGGTTGAAGATTGACCGGTATTATTCTGCCAGCTTCATTGGGGATGTATTACAATAGTCAATTGTACGCATTTCCCACCTGAATGAACTGCGAAGCTCTCTGCCCGCGGAAATAGTAATTGTCCGGAAAGGTCTGGATTCTGGCTGCTTCCCTCACGGTAAAACTTCTGCATTGTGTCGGGTCAGGATGGATATAATAATGACCGTCTTTTGAAATATGGCTGGTAATAGTTTTACATGGACTGTCCCATAGCTGAACCCGGAACCTGTCCGCAAACTTCTTGCCTTCAATCCCGGCCTGCACATTTTTGTGAGCGGGCAGTAAGGCAAACGGAAAATCTTCCAGTTTGGGAGATCGTTTTTTTACTTTCGCAAAGCAGGATGCAAAAAAATACCGGAGCAAATCACTTTCCATGTGGCCTCTTGAAACATGGTTACATACTCCATCAAGCTTCTCATCCAGATACCAGTCCAGGCAGTATCCGGTTCCAGTTTTTGTGTATGGTAAATACTCTCCGCCTGATTCTTTTTGATGCAGGGCTATTTTATCAAGTTGCCTTACAGTTTCCTGTTTCACTTCTTCGTCAATGTCAGACAACACACCTTTTGACAGTATTTTCTTCACAGATGCTTTCCATGTTTCTCCGTTATCTCTTGCTTTGGAGAGCGTACTTCTGAGCTTGGGCAATCCGCTAAGTACAGATGAAACAGGAATCTCTTTCTGCGTTTTAAGTATTCCCGGCTTGTGGTCAATATCATTCCGTATGCCCAAAAGTATTACCCTGTGCCGGGTTTGTGGAATACCATATTTCTCAGAGTAAATAATAAAATCCTCCTGCCTGAAAACGGGATTGTCATTGGCATCAAAGGATACAGGTTCAGCCACAAGGGAATATATCCGGTATCCCGGACAGTCTAACTTAATTCCATTGTTTCTGTATTCAGAAAGATAAGCTTTTACCGGATCAGCAAGGTCACTGAGTATTTTGGAGAGTACCGGACTTTCCTGCGTTTTGGCAGAAAGCAATCCTTTTACGTTTTCCATTACAAATACTGCGGGGTTGTGTATCGCAAGGATTCTCAGGTATTGCTTGTACAGCCCGACACGCTCGTCTTTTTTCTCATCAAGAATTTTTTCCTGCCTTCTTGATCGGCCAACAACAGAATAAGCCTGGCATGGCGGGCATCCAATCAATAGCCAATCTTTTCTGCCACTGAGAGCCTCTTTAATTTTTTCGTCCACTGTTTTATTGGATACGAACTCTTTGCCATCTCCCAATTCAGCAAGCCATACTTCAGCCTTTGCTTTTCCGGCCTGTACCGGCCATTTTTTATAGAGTTCCGCCAGGGAAATATTTCCTTTAACAAATTCATAGTAGTCCGAAGGAACTTCTCCGGAGGCAAACTGACGAAAAAAGCTTCTCAGAGTCAGGGTTTGATGGGCGTACTCGTCTTTTTCGACTGAAAGTACTATTTTGAATACTCTGCGTTTTGTTTCCGAATGAAGTAAAGCACTGAATCCTTCACCAAGTCCGCCCGGGCCGGCAAATATGTCAATGATTGGTATTTCCATTTGCCTCTATTCGATTTGCTATGTTTTCCAATGTTTTTCCGGCTTTGCCATCTTTCAGTTTACACTCAAAGATTATTATTACTTTCCAACCATCCGTCTTCAGTTTCTTTACGCTTTTCCGGTCAAGTTCTTTGTTCCTGTTTATTTTGTTCAGCCACCATTCTGTTTTCGTTTTGGGTACTACAAAGTATTTACATCCTGTGTGTCCATGCCAGAAACATCCATGGACAAAAATTACAGTTTTATACTTAGAGAGAACCAAATCGGGTTTGCCGGGGAGTTTCTTGTCATACAGTCTGTAACGGTAACCTTTTCCAAACAGAAACTTACGTACCATCATCTCAGGTTTTGTGTCTTTTGACCTGATTCTGCTCATATTAAAACTGCGAGTGGCTTTGTTATGGACATCAGCCATAATAAAATCTAAATCGTTTCGTTATTCAATTTAACAATAATTATGGAATTGATTAACTCTTTTTGATGTTCTGAAAGCATATAACATTCATTATTCTATAATTGTCGGCATACTATCGTTAAACATATTTAAAAGTCAAGTAAAACAAGTATTTAATGAACATACTATTCTTATATATTATATGCAATTTCATAGACGACCTTGCTTCATTTAAATTACCGGAAGAAGCCATTTTTGCCCACTTTACATCTTTAAGTTTTTTACAGATTTAAACGCAAATTTTTAGCTCTCGATATTGTTTAATCCATTCGTTAGATACTTAGCCAACCTTATTAACACATTTACCTTCAAGAATTCTTATCTTGGTATCATGAATGCCTCTATTAAGAATTGAGATCTTCGTATTATCCTTAACATCGAATATTCTACCTATTAAAAATGACAATATTACGATATCAATACATATCGAAAGGTGCAAGAAAATTTAAAAACAGACAAGATTAAATAAGAAACCTTTTGACTTTCTGCTATTAGTTGCATCATAATCTTTTTCCTGTACAACATATTGATTATAAGTCATAAACAAGGCTAGCCTGATCATTGGGAAAAGTTGTTACTACTTGGCAACCCAGGCTTAATTCCTTTCAAGGGATATCTAAAGGGAAATAATAGGTGTATGTATGGAAAGATAAAAAGCTTATTGAAGATATTGTTTTGCGTTGAATTAGCGAAAGATTTTTGCTCTTTTGAGGCAAAGGAGGCGAAAAATTTTCACCGAATCTACGATTTTCTGTTGATTTCACAAATGTTCAGGAAATACACAACGGCATTCAATGCGTACTTCAAAGGTCATGCCCTATTCAAAGAAGCGAAGTACGATAAGTACAAACTCTTCGTAATGAATTATCTTATTAAACACTATACGAATGGGCAAGAACAGGACGGCTCCCCAGTATTAAACTTGGGCGGCGAATACTCTTTGATCTGAATAACATTGGCTCTTTTATGGCTTTCCTGAAACAAGATACCAGGCACCGCGAGAAAATTCTTCATAAGGTTATTGCAGATGTAAGTTAAAGCATATATAATTTTTAACACAGTCATAAGGATACCTTCCGGTCACGGAAGAAGAGGAATTTATATTTAAACGTGGCGAGTTTGGTGGACATGTATCAAGTGCCGGGGAAGGCAAATACAGAGAAGCCTCGAGATCGATAACAAGAAGCTTGCTGAGTCTATTGAAACTAAGTTACGAACAGAACTTATCGAAGGTAAGTATTTTAATCAGTGCGAGGGTGGAGATAAGACTTTTAAAGACATGGCAGACCGTTTCATGTTGGAATATGCTCCTAAAAATTCAAAAAGAACACAAATGTACTACAAAACAACACTGAATCATTCGCTTCCCTTTTTTGGTAATATGAAGTTGACTTCAATAACTCCTAAAAAGATATCTAAATACAAGGCCATGCAATACAGTAAAGGTATTAAACCAGGTACGTATAATTTAAAGCAGGCAATGTTTTCCAAAATGTTTACTATTGCTATTAGGGAATGGCTAAAGGAAAACCCTGTTAGTAAAATTCCCAAGGATAAGGAAAACAACCAGTATGGCAAGTGGTTATCTGAGGAAGGCGAGCGGCGGCTATTGGAGAACATACCGGGGTGATTACGGGAGATAGTACTATTAGCCTTACATATAGCCTTACATACAGGATTTAAGGCGGGACGAATTGCTTTCACTAACATGGGATAGGGTAATTTCTGCAAAAGACAATTGTTATTCAGAAGTTGAAAAACGCAAGGGCAAGAACTATTCCTTTAACAAGTATTGCGATGGGTATTTTGGAAGAAAAACCCGGATAAGAAGTATAAAAACAAATTTGGTATTTACGAATACCGTGGGTAAAAAATCAGTATAAGCTGGGTAACGGAGCACTTCATTATTGCTAGGGAAAAAGCAGGGATTGATGACTTCCGCTTCCACAACCTAAGGCTTACCTTTGCAACACGCCTTGCACAAAGAGGGGTTGATCTGTATACTATTTCAAAATTGTTAGGTCATGTCAATATTACTATGACACGGCGTTATGCACACCATTGTCCAGAGAGTTTAAGGGCAGGAATTGCGATTTTGGAAAAAGTTGACTACAATGAGAGAAAACAGAAATGTTTTAAGCACATGAAAGCATTGATTTTACTGGATAATTCAGGCAATTTATAGTTTCGTTAATTACCATATGATGGTATAATAATATAAGTTAACTTACAAGGCAAAAAGACACAAAGAAAGACACCTGTAAAGAATAAAGATTGTATTATCCTCGTATCTTCATAACTTTATAGCAGTAAGATTACTATAATAGCTACAAAATAATTCTATAGCCAAATAACAATTTTACATCGGAGGTAATAAAACAACTCTTATGTCACCTAACGGACTGGATGCAAAAACATTTTTTGAGTATCAGGGGGGTATTACGTACAACGATTTTATCCTGCTTCCAGGTCATATCAATTTTTCACTCGATGAGATAAGTCTCGAAACCAATCTTACCCGTAACATAAAGATTAAAAGACCTGTGGTCAGTTCTCCTATGGATACGGTAACTGAATCCAAGATGGCTATTAGCATGGCTTTATTAGGGGGTATCGGCATTATCCATTACAATAACACTATTGAGGAGCAGGTAAAAGAAGTACGTCGGGTCAAGAGATTTGAGAATGGATTTATCTCTGAGCCTGTTGTCCTCAGCCCAAATCATACCATTAAGGACGTTGATATTCTCAAAGAGATGTATGGCTTCTCAGGTATCCCCATTACAGAGGACGGCACATTACATTCGAAACTCATCGGTATTGTAACCAAGCGGGATACGGATTTTGAAGAAGACCGGACTAAAAAACTAAAAGCGGTAATGACCACTCAGTTGGTTACGGCTCCGGCTGGTATATCTCTGGCAGAGGGTAACAAGATACTCAAGGAGAGTAAGAAGGGAAAACTTCCCATTGTTGATAAGCAAGGCCGCCTCGTCTCTCTCATGAGCCGTACTGATTTGCTCAAGAACAATGACTTCCCCTTTTCATCGAAAAACAGAGATAAACAACTCCTCGCAGGAGCTGCGCTCTCTACCCGTGAAGATGATAAAGAACGTCTCGATGAACTGGTGAAGGCAGGTGTAGATGTTATCGTAATTGATTCATCTCAGGGCGATTCTGTTTTTCAAATCAACATGGTACACCATATCAAGAAAAAATACCCGCATCTTGATGTAATCGGCGGAAATGTCGTTACTGCCAGACAATGCAAGTCACTCATTGATGCCGGGGTAGATGCGCTCCGTATCGGTATGGGCAGCGGTTCGATCTGTATAACGCAGGATACCCTTTCTGTGGGAAGGGCCCAAGGATCAGCGGTATATCATACGGCAAAATTCTCAAGGGAATACGCCAATATACCCGTTATTGCAGATGGTGGTATAGCCCATATCGGGCATATTGTAAAAGCGCTGGCCCTGGGTGCAAGCACCGTTATGATGGGTGGTTTACTTGCAGGAACGAGCGAGGCGCCCGGAGAATATTTTTACGAAGGTGGGATGCGCGTTAAAAAATACCGGGGTATGGCTTCTCAAGAGGCAATGGAAAAAGGAGGAGGGAAAAGATATCTCTCTGCTGAAGACAGGGTAAAGGTTTCACAGGGTGTTTCAGGTACTGTTGTAGATAAAGGTTCTGTTGTACATTTTGTCCAATATTTAATGCAAAGCTTATTGCATTCATTCCAGGAACTTGGATCCAAAAATATTCAGGAACTTCACAAGGGATTATATGATGATACACTGCGATTTGAAATGCGTTCACAATCTGCTCAAACTGAAGGCAGTGTCCATAATCTCTATTCCTTCAAAGAACCCCATCTTGGTTTACTGAGAATGAACAGATAAACCATAACAGTCAATCTATTACAGGAATATATGGATCAAGCATTAATTTTTATGAAAGTTCTTAGTATGTTCCCTATGGTTTCTTTTCTATAATCAGTAGGCCGCTTCCCCATAGATAATGCAACAAACTTCTGTGGTAACGGCCTTACTGCTCCCGCGAATGCAACATCTTCAACGAAAATCAACTTTTGGTAAATTACCGTAAAAATGACCATCAAACAATATGCTGTTCAAATCGTACAAACTTTGCAGAAACATGGCTATAAGGCCTTTCTTGCGGGCGGATGTGTACGCGATATGATTATGGGCAAGGAGTCTTTTGATTACGATATTGCCACGGATGCCATGCCTCACGATGTTATAAGAATCTTTCAGAAAACCATTCCCGTAGGAATACAATTTGGCGTTGTTATTGTCGTTAAAGAAGGACATAATTTTGAAGTAGCAACCTTCCGCACGGAGGACTCATACAGCGACGGACGCCATCCCGACCGGATAAGCTTCAGTACTCCCGAAAACGATGTAAAACGAAGAGATTTTACTATAAATGGTCTCCTCTATGATCCGGTAAAAGATGAGATACTTGATTATGTTGGCGGGCGAAAAGATATCGAGGCAGGGATTGTTCGCACTATTGGAGATCCTATCGAACGATTTACCGAAGATAAGTTACGCATGATACGGGCCGCCCGATTTGCGTGCCGCTTTCATTTCTCCATCCATAAAGATACACAACAGGCAATTATGCAGCTTGCGCCGCAAATTCACATGGTCAGCGCAGAACGCATACGGGAAGAATTAGAAAAAATAATAACCGGTCCTAATCCCCATATCGGCATCAAACTCCTGGAAGAGCTTCATCTTTTACAAGAAATATTACCGGAGGTATCCAATACCAGAGGTGTACAACAGCCGGAAAATTTTCACCCCGAGGGCGATGTGTTTATCCATACTTTGCTAGCTTTATCCAAGATGGAAAACCCATCATGGACACTAGCCATGGGAGTACTGTTGCACGATATCGGTAAGGCCGTTACTTTTACGGTAACAGATCGAATCCGATTCAATCTGCACGAGAAAGTAGGGGCAGATATGGCAACCGAAATTTGTGATCGGTTAAAAACCTCTACAGACGATAAGGAACGGATTCGCTGGCTCGTTTTGAAACACCTTTGCTTTAAGGATGCCCAAAAGATGCGGCTTAACAAGCTGAAGAGACTATTTGCAGAGGAAGGCTATCCGGAATTGGCGGAATTATGCCGTGCCGATGCACTTGCCAGCAGTGGCGATCTGTCAGATTACGATTACTGTCAGGAGATGTTTCAGAAATTGAGCCGTGAGGAGGTTAAACCGGAACCTCTTATAACAGGACATGATCTCATAGCAATGGGACTACAGCCAGGTCCTTTATTTAAAGAGATTTTAACGAAAATAGAGGATGAACAACTTGACGGAAATCTCACAACAAAGGAAGCAGCTATTGAAAGGGTAAAAGAGTTATTCATGAAATAAATGCTTGACAAATTTCCTCATTCTCTGTATAAGCAGTTGCTTTCTTTACTATAATGAATGTCGGAAAATTCCATGATCGAAGTACTCAATTACAGTATTAAAGGGATGAAACCGAACAGTAGTTTATACCGGGTGGCACGGACAAACTTGTTTGTCCGTGATGGTATAATTATTCATAGTCCATTCTGTTCGGTTTCATCTGTTAGACACTATAACCTGCACCTTCAGGGTTGCAGGGGAAAGTTATTAAATTCATCTAACATTTCCATTGAACAATATCTTTAAAACAATCAGGAGAAATCGATGGATGCATTCAAAAAATATGTTGCAGAATTTTTAGGTACATTTACCCTTGTTTTTATTGCAGCCGGTGCGGTATGCACAGATTATTATCTGAGAAAAAGCAGTGGACAGGGTTTAGGTATTTTAGGAATTTCGATTGCTTTTGGTCTGGCAACAACCTCAGTAATTTATGCCATTAGTTATGTTTCAGGCGCGCATATCAATCCAGCAATTACCATTGCTCATTGGGTCACCAGAAGAATAAATCCGGATACCGCAATTAAGTATATACTATCGCAAATCCTCGGCGCTTCATTAGCAGGTTTTGCATTAAAAATATTATTTCCCGAAGCGCTGTACACGGTTTATTTAGGTACAAGTACTTTGGGAAATGAAGTTTCTGTTCTTCAAGGTATTATTATGGAATCCATTATTAGCTTCTTGCTCGTTCTAACATTCTGTGGAACAGTTCTTGATAAAAGGGCATATAGCGGATTTGCCGGATTGGCAATAGGCCTGGTCGTACTATTCGGCGTCTTAATAGGAGGTCCTATCAGCGGCGGGGTAATGAACCCTGCACGCTCCTTTGGTCCGGCTCTCGCATCAGGCCAATTTACCCATCACTATGTCTGGTGGATTGGTCCAATTGCAGGTAGTATCATCGCCGCATTTTTATATGATACTATTCTTGCAGAGGAAGAAGCAAAAACTGTAAGTACTAAAAAGAAATAAGAATCAGGAGATACAAGACTTATATAATCAGTAACTAATTATTGGATTTGATGGTTAATCGTAGAGACGCATCACCATGCGTCTCTACTACCTTTTACCTCATCCTTTTTCGAGTCTATAATTCGTGAAAAACTCTTTGCCCTCTTTTAGATTTTTTATTTTTGTCTCAAATCCTTCCCGATACCGTTTCATCTTCTCTAAAAGCTCCTTCAGCCTTGGTTCTGCATTTTTAAGCTCTTCCCTGCTATTGGCCTGTTCGAGTTTTTCCCGGCTTTGTTTCATTTTCACTTCTGCCTGCTCAAATTCTTCCCAATTCTTTTCAAATTCCAGCTTTTCCTGCGCAAGCAATTTTTGAAATTTTTTAAGGCTTTCCGTTAGCTGAGATTCTGTCTGTCCGGGGCTTTCCTGAGTCGTTTTCAGCATTTCCTGAACTATTCTCAGACTATCTTTAAGATGAAGCCTTGCCAGTTCAGAACTCTCCTTACATTTCACTATTTCCCGTTTTATCTCTTCTATACTATTCCCAATCTTAATCTTTTCCTGCTCGAGTCTCTTCCGTTCAACGGTAAGCCTCACTTCTTTACCTTTTCCCTGTTCAAATTCTGCCTGTCTGTATTTTTCAATTTTACCCTTCAGTTTAGATAAGAAATTTTGCAGCTTCAACCGCTCAGGTTCATCTCCATATACCCAAACAGGCACGGGTGATCCAAAAATATTCTTTCCGTATTGTTTCCTAAAAAAATTATGTTCACCCTGGTAATGATCTATCAGGATGCCATTTTGACCAGGATTTTCAATGATAATATTGGAATCATTCCAAACTGCGCCAAAAATATTCTGATTATTATCCCGAGGTATTGCTAATCCCCAAACCTGAATGGACTTATCTTCCCGATTTTTAATTTTTCCTGTGATCATGAATAAGGGATGGTCCTTATTGAACTGTTTTATCTTCTTCGCAACCTTATCATACTCTTTTTCAATAGTTTCTATATCCTTAGCGAAGCATACTTCTTTTTGCATCAAAGTATGAATAATTCCAAAGTAAATTTGAATCCAAAGAAATATCAGTAGAGTAAAAGCGCCTTTTATCCACATAGCAAATAGGGAATTCTTCAAAAAGCCGTATAACCCAACAGAAATAAAAAGGAGTAAGAGAATGATAGACGGAAAATTCTTATCACATCCTTCTTCTCAATTATAAAGTTACTCACCATACAGAGTTCCTGGCAATACCGGATGGTATGTGTCATTATATTACCATGCTAAGAAAGTAAAGTGATAGAAGAATCTTCTCTTGAGGTATTTTCATTTTCTTTCTGGAATATCAGTTAAATAACTACTAAAACAATTGTATCGACATCCTTTCACGTAATTCGGGAGGGATAATTTCTCCCGTATTTCTCTCATTATCACCAAATAGGTATATATTTAACTTAGACAGACCTTTTACATAATAGTTCTTATATATTTTTTTTAAATCCTCTTGAGAGCACAATTGGTCACTTTCGATGAAAACGGCACCATTGAGCTTATCTTCCTCTATGTATATGAAAGGGTTTCTTAAAAAGAAGTTCTTTACATTCACTGATTTGGTTAGTGGTTGAATCAGAAATCCCATTTTTGATGATCCCACAATTTGTAAACCCCATCTTTTTTTATACTGTAATACACCATCATGTAAAAAAGCCCGTGTTCCTCCAAAATTCAATTTTTTATAACCTTTTTGTTTCAAATATTTTATTGCAAAATAATCTATAGCTATTGTTACACCGGTTTTTAAATAATCAGTATTGCCATCTTTAATGCCAAGAGACCATAAGCGAGGTACATCTTTTTCATAAATAATCAGATTTCCTCCTATATGCTCATTATCTTTTTTTATGAGGAGCAGATCACATTTTTTAAGATTTTTTTTCATATTCTCATATGGCATGAGAAATGCTCCATTCCCATAAACTTTAGTAATATAGGGCAAGTGCATGGTATTATAAAATTTATCGAATTGGTATCGTTCATTTGTCATCTCAAACTGCAAATTCCATTTGTTTATTTGCTTCTCATATTTCCTCAGTGTTGCAGTATCAACAGAAATATCTGCTTCCTGACTAATCCAGCAAGGAATTAAGAAGCCTTTCTCAGCATCAGATACTCTATGAGAAGTGTTATTAACCTCTAAGATCCTGAGGAAATAATCTTGATACTTTTTATTGATTATCTTAGGAAGATTACCCCTCCGTATTTTGCCCATATTAATTTCGTTACAGGAACTATCAAATGCCAAAGTTCCGATGTAATTTTTGTTTTTTCCGTTTCCTGCAAAGATAATAGGTGTTTCCGGAGATTCCTTTCCTGATATAACCCACACATTAACTCTAAATTTCTGATTGAGCTGACGTATTAATCTGTACAATAACTTAATGGGAGAAAACAGCCAATGAAAACAGTTAGGGGTTTTCTGGCAAGCTAATCTGGTAATAACTGTTAATTCTTTTAATTTTGAAATACTCATGGTAATGATCTTACAAAATTATGAGAAGTACTTAGATAATTCTAAGATCTTTGACAGAGAAACAGGGATAGGTATCAGGCACGGTATTTTATTTCTCAAATAAAGTTTCGGCAGAATGTAGAGACATTCTGCCAAATAGTTTAGGAGGAATAGCTTCTTTCATATTTTTTTGATTATCACCGAAGAGATACATAGTTAACTTTGATAAGCCTTTTATATAATAAGTTTCGTATATCTTTTCATAATCCTCTTGAGAGTGTAATTGGTCATTATCGATAAACACTGCTCCATAGAACTTACCCTTCTCTAAGTATATAAAAGGATTTTTCAAAAAGAATTCTTTTACGGTTGTTAATTTCCCGAGTGGTTGAATCAAAAATCCAATTTTTGATGAATCTGTAATTTGTAAATTCCGCTTTTTTTTATACTGGAACACACCGTCGTTTAAAAAAGGCCTTGTTAATCCAAAATGGACTCTTTTGCAACCTTTTTGTTTCAAATAAGTCATAGCAAAATAATACATTGCGCCTGTTATGTGATATTTTAAATAATCAGTGTTACCATTTTTAAGACCTGTAAACCAAAGACGCGGTATATCATTATTATAAATAATCAGTTGGCCTGCAATAAACTCACTATCTTTTTTAACCATAAGTAAATCACATCTTTTAAAATTTTTTTTCATCGTCTCGTATGACAATGGTATAACTCTATTCTTATGAACACGGGTAACATAGGGCAAATACATAGTATAATAAAAATTATCAAACCGGCTCTTCTCTTTGGTAATCTCGAATTGTATGTTACCTTGTTTTATTTTATTCAGATCTGAATTAAGGCTCTTTTTATGGATAATAGTTGAAATGTCTGCTGAGAGATCCGCCTCACCACCAACCCAGCATGGGATAAAGAAACTTGCCTTATTACCGGGTAATTTGCGGGAATTCTTATGAATCTCTGAAATTCTGAGAGAACAACCCGGAGGTTTTTTATGAACAATTTTGATACTATTCCATCTCCATATTTTGCCAATATGAACCTCGCTACAGAGATTATTGAATAGCAGATTATTAAGATAATTTTTATTTTTTTTATTTCCTGTGAAGATAGTAGTAATGGATGTTTTCAGTGATCTATCTCCTGATATAACCCATGCATTAACTCTGAATTTACGGTCGAACTGCTGTAGTAATCGGTACAACAATCTTATGGGAGAAAGAAACCCACGAGGTGAATAAGATGTTTTCCGGCAAGTTTGCTTAACAGTAAGTATAAATTCCTTTAATTCTGTATTGTTCATAATTAATTGCCTTAGTATTACGCTACAAAATTTATTATGGTATTCATCCATTTTGCCATACAGTAAACTTGTTTATATTAACAGGCTTTTTCAAATCGCTTTTTTCAAATCAGATGGTAAAAATAATGGAATAACATGGTCATCGGTGTAAGGTTTATAGGGAGCTACCCATAGTTTATGAGAGATTTCGAATACGGTCAGAGCAGCTACAAGGATTTCCCAGTTCTTTTTGCCTGTAAAATGCTGATTGAGCAAGGTTTCAACGGTTTTCCAGTTAAGATAGGTTCGAAATGCAGCATGAGGATTATAGAGGAGTTCAGTGAAAGTATTGTACATTTCCTTACGGGACCAACGAAAATAATAGGTGCTGGGAACTTCATCAGGATTAATATTAGTAAATTGTAACTTTTGTAACGTTCTTCGTTTAACTACTCTATACCCTTTTCTCATAAGGATTTTCCACAAAGGAGCTAGCAGAGGAAAAGGATCATGGGTATAGGGGATATCTTTGATTTCGGGACAAAGCCTCTTAATTAAATCAGTTTGTATTCTATTGTTTACTCGTTCAGATATGGGAATAGAGGCGATAGCCTCTACCCATTGATGGTCAAAGTAGGGAAAATATGCACCCTTGCTGCCACGCGCAATTAAAATTGCCTTATTGAGGAATTTACGCCCAAGTTCGTTAAGAGAAAGGTACTTCATAACAGCAATAGGAGAATCTTTTGGCTTGTATCCCGCAAGTAAGCTATGTAAATGTTCGCGCGGAGCATGCATGCCGATGAATCTGAATTCCCGTTTCCAAAGCTGCTCCATGTTTAGGCATTGAGCTGTTCTTGATGATAAGCGGCGCATGATAAACTCAGTAGTAAGATTGCTGATACGGAGGTCGCCGGGAGAGACCCAATCGGCGCCCCGGGCAAATTCTCCTCCGGTTCCCTGCACTATTGCATCGAATGGTAACGGAGAATAGAGAAGTTGACAAGGGTGACAATGAATGGTTGCAAAAATACCCCCTTGATAAAGTACCATAGGAACGAGCCATTCGCTTAACATTTGTGGGTTAATTGATTCAAAACAATGCTGTACTCCAATTTGAGCAGACAATCTTTTGGCAATTACGACATCCGTAGTATCCGGTTGGCCACCGGTATGGGTAATAAATGGTAATCGTTGGTTTACAGCGGCTGCTAATATACACCGTGAATCAAGTCCTCCTGTCAGGTCAATAGCACATGTTTTATCCGGCAGAATAGAACGCTTTACTGCTAATTTAAAAGTATTCTCCAGTTCATCTAACCGTTGTTTATCATACCTTCCATGAGATTCCACCTGATTCAAATGCCAATATTGTTTGATGCATACCTTACCTCCTTCACAGGTAAGAAAACTGGCGGGTGGCAGAACATGGATATCTTTGAAAAGGGTTCTTTCACCCAGAATGTATCCGTAGTTTAATAGATCAGCAAACCCCTCTATATCTATATCAGAGGATAAAATGCCGGTTGCCATAATCCGTGCCAGCATGGATGCAAAGACAAGGATGTTATCCCGAATACCCAAAAATAAGAGGTTGTGACCTAACTTATCATTAGCTAAAATTAACCGATGTGCTTTTTCATCCCACCAGGCTACATTGAAACTGCCATTGATATTCCTTAAACAATTAGTCCCTGATCTCTGATATTGCTCAAGTAAAAAAGCAGCTCCATCAGTTTCTACAAGGCTCTTTCTGTTTAGATCATTATTATCGCGGTATATAATACCATCAAAAATACAATACATACCGCTTGATAAATCTTCAGCATAATATTTGGATGCACTGGCTTTTGCAGGATAAGTTGTTCCAAGACCTACGAGTCCTTCTCGTGTAGTCCACTGATGATTGGCCGATAAACATGGGGAGGGAATAGCCCTGAACATTTTATCAAGTATGATGGCGGGATTATTGATCCGTTTTTGTGCTGAAAATCCATACATGCTGCCCATATCTAATCTCCGTATAATATGTTTCGAATTACCATATAATTTAGAAAAAATTCACCCTGGGAAAACCAGTTACCGAACAATATCTGCTAAAGACACATGATGAACAACGGAGAAAACCTTATTTCTAAGACAAATTTTGCTTTAGCTCTAAGATTAAACATTTGTTATATCAAAAAATATACCATGAAAAGCGATGGATGGGTCTGGATCAAAATAAACTATAAGGATAATGGATGGGTATGATATACGTTGTGGTTATTTTTTTTTAAATTGAGGGTATATTCTAAAATATTGCACATTCAAATCTTATTTTAAATTTTACCGCTATGTAAATTTTACTCTTTTTGATTTCAATTTTCTTACTGTTTTTATTAAAAAATATTATGCGGCAATCAAGAGCAGGTTATTCAAAATAAGAATAATGAATGTGACATGTCTCAGAAGTGTGCCATAAAAGGTGTGTCATGCCGCTCGCTTAATGTGTCATCAGAGAGGATAAGGTAAAAGTTGCTATTGATTTTCTCAATTATCTCAAAGAAAAAGAAGATGCAGAGGCAACATTTGAAATTTTATCAAGTAATGAGCTTATGGAACAAATAAAGGCTGCTGAGGAAGCAAGAGGAGATGTTTACAAATAAGTGCTGGACCTAAATCTGCCAAACTATTTTTTGAAAAGCTTTAACAGCTTCTTTTCCTGAAAGGGGTACCACTTCTTAGTGGATCACATCTATTAGGCCACGGAAAATATGCTCACAGCGATTGGGGGAAGTTGAAAATTACATATCGAATTTGTCGTTGAAAGATAAGGCCGTCACCAGCCTGTCACTGAATGTAAAACTGCTTTTATAAGTCCTTAATTATTAATAAGTTATGGTGGAGGCGGCGGGAATTGAACCCGCGTCCCTGGATATTTCAGCATAGGTTTCTACGTACATAGTCTATTTTTTAATTTCGCCATTAAAAACTCCAATAGACAGGATTTCTCATGACTAGCTCCGTTTAAAGGTTCGCTTAGTTCCCACCGAGCACAGGAACTAAACTATCCTGCTCGTTGTCGTTTAATTAATCTCGCAGGTAAGGTTAATTAAACGTGGCTACACTTAAGCAGCCATTGCCATTGGATATTCGGCATTTAAATCATTTTGCCAGGTTTTTAATGAGGCCGCCTGACAACCTCAATACGCCGCCTATACCTCAACGTATCCGGTCGAATCCTTTCGCCCCCTATTTATAAACTATTGAAAGAAAAGAACTGTATAAAACTATTCCCTATTATAACACAAAGAATATAAAAAGCAATTGAACAAGAGATTATCGAGTACATTCCTGATTATATATTTTATGATACGCCTGTACAGTATATTGAAGACCAAGTATTTTTGATATGAGAAAATTAGTAAAAAGTCTATTAAAAGTGGCAAGCTGACTTTCGAAGAAAAGGAGGAAAGCGAAAAGTCAGCTTGCCTTAAGGAGAACAATTACTAATAAAAACATCCATACCCCAAAAAAAGTTCCCCTTTTCTAAAAAATTTATCTTTGTGTTTATACACAATTGAATTATAATTATCACGAACAATGAAAAAACAGGTAATAATATGTGCTGGTATCTCATTTTTAACGTTGTTTTCATATGGATGCAGTATTGCTTCAAAAGGATGGCAAAAGGATACTGATCGCAAGATAGCCGAGCTTTCTAAAACAAATCAGATGTTGGAAAAAAGGATTGATGATGTATCCAAATCTATTTCATTATTGGTAAACGATGGGAATAGGCTGCATAGCGAAGTGGATAACATAAAGGTACATGGCAAGGATATTCAGCAAAATGTAAAAGAGATAGAACTATTGGTCAAAATTATGCATGATAATATTTGCAATTTAAAGGCTAATTATCAGACTGTTGAGGAAAATTTTAATAAGCAGATACATGATATTCAGAAAGCTGAAATTGAATTAGCCAACCGACTGGAAATGGTAAAGTTGGATATAAAAGAAGAGATAAAAAAGAAAACCGAACTTCCAGCAAATCCCTGAATATAAATTCTTAATTATTGTCTATTAAACATAATTCAGCAGTAAATTTAATTCAGTTACATGAAACCGTTCAAAAAATTCATCTTGATTGCGTTACTATGTTTAGCATATATTTCAATTATATATTTTACCTTTAACGCTGTTTCAAGAGTATACAGAACAAACAATCCTATAGTAGCTAAAAGGATTGTTATGTTAACTTTTTTCGTAAATGTATGCATATTTGCAGGTAGCGGATATTTAGTTTATAAATTGAAAGTTCCTACAGAAAAAAAATGAAATGTAAATGTATAAGAATGTTTTATTTATTTGTGGTAGTAACCCTCCTCTATTTTTTCAATAATCCCCTTACTTTTGCAAACCAAAATAATGAGGTTGATAAATTAAGGCAAGAACTATTAGAGCTTGAAAAGATAACCCAGCCACTTATCCAGACATTCCGGAAAGTCTCACAACTTGTCAGTCCATCAGTTGTCAGTTTAAGTACGGAAAAAAAACGGGATCCTGGCGGCACTTCCGAAACAGAACCCATCCCCCCATCGCAGCATTTTCCATCTAAACGCGATCCTCACATGGAAGATATACCCAAAAAAGGGCTAGGTTCCGGTATTATTGTAGAAGAGCATGGTTATATTTTAACGAACAACCATGTTATCGATGGTTTTTCTGAAGATGAAATCACAGTGATTACCTATAATGGAGAACAATATAAAAGCGTCAAGATCATTGGTATCGACCCTAATACCGATCTTGCTGTTATCAAAATAGAAGCAGAAGGTTGCTTACCGGTTAAATTCGGTAATTCAGAAGATGTACAAGTGGGCGACTGGGTTATTGCAATTGGTAGTCCTTTTGGGTATCACCAAACAGTTTCTATGGGTATTATCAGCGCCAAAGGAAGAACTCACGTTATCCCATTTGTGCTCCCTTTTATTTATGAAGACTTTTTTCAAACGGATGCGGCTATTAATCCTGGAAACAGTGGAGGACCGCTTGTTAACCTTAGGGGAGAAATAATTGGAGTGAATACCGCTATTGCCACTCGGTCCGGAGGTTTTCAGGGTGTAGGATTTGCCATTTCTGCTAGTATTGCAAAAGAAACAGCTGAAAATATCATAACTACAGGAACTGTCGTACGAGGGTATTTGGGTGTAGGAACTCACGATATTAATGACGATTTGGCAGGGGTACTTGGTCTAAAAAACAAAAAGGAGATTATTCATCGTTTACAGTTACCAATAGAAAAGGGAGCATTTGTTTTAGAAGTTTGGAGTGATACCCCTGCATCAAAGGCTGGCATTCTTCCCGGCGATATTATCTCAGAATTAGATGGGAAAAAAATTGAAAATACAACAGATCTTCAGCATGCTATTCGACATGCAAAGGTAAACAAAGCGATTATTGTAAAGATCATACGGGATGGTGCAGAAAATGCGTTAGAAGTTGTGGTGGAACCACAACCGGAAGATCTTGCAGGCAAAAGTTATACTGCTATTCAAAAACTGGATGAGCCAACAAAATTTTCTTTAGGGTTGGTAGTAAATGAGCTCCTTCCTGAAATCGCAAAATCACTAGGTTTCGAGGGTGAGAAAGGTGTCCTGGTCGTTGATGTCGAATCAGATAGCCCGGCTGAACATGCGGGTATAAAACCCGGTGATTTGATTACAAAAGTAGGAACGAGAGAAGTAGACTCCGTTATAGAATTTATGGCGCTTATGGATGAATTCTTAGATAAGACCGGGGCAGTAAGTATATTTGTAAAAAACAAAGGATTTGTAACACTAAAATAAATGAAACCAAAGAAATATCTTACAGGAATATCATTAGGAAGTTTTATTTGTTTTGAATAATTCCTGAAACCTGAACACCAAGATCAATCACCGATAGTATTCATTCTTTATTCCTTATTTCTCTTCGGATACATGGGGAATCGTTGGCAGCTCTTTTGTAATATAGTCGCACTCCGGATATTTACTACATCCAAAGAATATCCCGCCTTGTTTTGATCTGCGTTGTATTAAGTCGCCACCGCAATCTTCCTGAGGGCACTTTACTCCCGTAGGAAGAGGCTTAATATTTCTGCATTTGGGATAGGCAGAACAACCCATGAACCGGCCTTTCTTACTAAAGCGAATAACCATAGAACTTCCACATTTCTCACATTTTTCATCGGTTGGTTCAACCTTTGTCGCCTCACCACTAAGAGATTTTGTATTTTTGCACTCCGGATATCCGGAACAGGCCAGAAATTTTCCATGCCGGCCAGTCTTCACAACCATAGTATTGCCGCATTTTTCACATTTCTGCTCGGTCGTTTCAGGTTGTGCTGGCTCACCTTTCTCATCGAGAGGAAGAGTGCTTTTACATTTAGGAAACGCTGAGCATCCCAAAAACTTCCCGTGCCTCCCCCACCGTATAACCATAGGTTGCCCACACAAAGTGCAGACTTGATTACTTTCTTCAGGAGTACCCTTTACGCTCTTCATCTCTCCCATTGCTTTTTCCAAATCCATTTTAAAAGGATCATAAAATTCTTTCAGCACCGTAAGCCAATCAATTTTTTCATCTTCAATTTTATCAAGTTCTCCTTCCATATGGGAAGTAAATTTTACATCCATTATTTTAGCAAAATGCTCAATGAGCTTTTCAGTAACCAACATCCCTAATTCCGTGGCATAGAACGCACGTTTCTCTTGTTTGACGTATCCCCTATCTTGTATTGTAGAGATAATGGTAGCATAAGTGCTTGGCCTCCCTATTCCCATCTTTTCTAAAGTTTTAACAAGAGAAGCCTCGGTAAAACGTGGAGGTGGTTGAGTAAAATGTTGGGTAGGTGATAATGTTATTAATTCAAGCCCTTGATCCTTTTCCAACGGCGGGAGGATTTGTTCATCCTTATCTATCTCGTGTCCTGAAATGAGGGTATGACCATCAAAAAGTAATACCCTCCCTCTAGCCTTAAAGGTATACAATCCTGAAATTATTTCAACGTCTGTCACAGCATAGAGAGCGGGTTGCATCTGACTGGCTACAAACCGTTTCCATATCAGTTCATACAGTTTATATTGGTCTTTTGTTAAAAAATCCTTTATAGATTCAGGCGTATATTCTACCACAGTAGGCCGAATAGCCTCATGGGCGCCTTGCGTGCCTTGTTTATTGGATGCATGTATATTAGGTTTTTCCGGGAGATAATCCTTACCATAGGTATCAGCAATGTGTATCCGGCAGGATGAAAGCGCTTGTTCTGAGATATGGAAAGAATCCGTCCTCATATACGTAATAAGTCCGACAGTACCCTGTGTACCTATGTCAATACCTTCATAAAGCTGCTGGGCAATAAGCATTGTTTTTTTTGCACTGAATTGCAGCCGCGTAGACGCTTGCTGCTGTAAAAGACTTGTTGTGAAGGGCGGTGGTGCGTTATTACGTTTCGTTTGCTTCTTTACGCTCGCAACACGATATTCTGCCTTTTGAAGTTCATCAACAATGCCTTTCGCCTGTTGTTCATTTTTTATTTCAATATTTTCATTTTTAAATTTTTGAAGAATGGCCTTAAAAGCCTTACTATCTTCAGGTTTATCTGTATTCTCTGAGATGCGCTTTAATTCAGCAGTAATCTTCCAGTACTCTTGTGGTGTAAATTCCTTAATCTCTTTTTCACGCTCCACAATGAGCCGAACAGCAACGGATTGAACACGACCGGCGCTAAGCCCCTTCGTAATCTTCTTCCAGAGTAAAGGACTTAACTGATAACCTACCAGTCGGTCAAGTATCCTTCGCGCCTGCTGGGCATTCACCTTAGCCATATTGATAGGGTTAGGATGCTTAAAGGCTTCCAGGATAGCGTCTTTTGTTATTTCATTAAAGGTAACCCGATGCACCTTTTTCTCGGGTAATTCAAGAACTTGAGATAGATGCCAGGCGATAGCCTCCCCTTCACGATCAAGATCGGATGCGAGATAAATAGCGTCTGCTTTCTTTGAATCACCAAGCAATTCTGAAACTAATTTTTTTCGGCTGGGAATTACTTTATATTCAGGTGTAAAATTATTTTCCACATCAACTGATAGTTTCTTTTCTGGCAGGTCTCGCACATGCCCCATCGATGAACAGACAAAGAAAGACGAGCCAAGAAACTTACCAATCGTCTTCGCCTTTGCAGGGGATTCAACAATTACCATATTTTTTTTTGTTTTTGCCATCTTTAATATTTATAACCTCAAAATGAAGAATTTAATCAGAGGTTGTAAGAAGTGTCAAGATATTTTTTTTGATCACTGCAAAAAACCATTTGATAATTATAAAAATTATGGATAAAATAATATTTTTATTATAACTTTTCAATTTCACTATTGATACTATTCAATTAAGAGGAAAATAAGGAGATATGGTTTCGAGTTCTTGGTTCAGAAGACATCAGAAAACAGTTTATATCATCATGATCTTTTCAATGGTTGTATGGGGTGTCAGTTACTCTGCAATGGAAATGATACCTAAAAAACCCGTTGGAAAGGTGCTTGGCAGGAAAATTACCCAAAATGAGTTTGCAGATATGTTGCGCAGATGGCAAAGATTGTTCTTCTCACAGGCAAACGAATCTATTGTTTCGTTAGTATGGAAACAACTCATATTTGTGGAAGAAGCCCAGCGAATGGGAATTATGGTGACAACACAAGAGATCGAAGAGGGTATTCAGAGACTTGCCTTTCAGATGTTCGGAACGGGAATGAATATGAATAAATATAGCCTTATACAATTCCTCTGTAGCAATTTCAAGCTTAATCAGGATGATATAGAGCGTACCTTAAGGGAAGCATTACTCGTTGAAAAGCTGGAATCTGCAATGCGCGCATCAACAAAAATGACAACGGAAGAAACCTGGCAAAGATACTCCATGGAAAATGAGCAGGTAAAGTTCAAAGCACTTACTTTGAGGGCCAGCGGCTTTCTAAATTCTGTCAATGTAACGGAGGATGAAATCCGCTCCCATTATGAGAAATACAAAAATAATGAATACAACGAGGAATCCCATCAACCAGGCTACAAACTTCCGGAAAGAGTTAAGATGGAGTGTCTGATAGCAAAATTTGACGACATGGAAAAACAGGTGTCCGTTCCAGAGGATGAAATGGAAAAATATTATGAGGACAACAAGGAAGTTCAATTTAAGATTACAGAAGCAGATACAAAACCTGAAGATACAAAGGCGGATAAGACCGTAAGTGAAGAAAATAAAAACAATCAGAAGAAAGAAAAGAAGAAAAACAGTGACGAAGGTAAGGAACACAAAGAGGAAACCGTAACGACCTACAAATCTTTTGATGAAGTAAAGGGGGATATCCAAAAGATCCTTGTAAGGCAAAAGGCGATAGAAAAGACTACCGAAATTATGACGAAGCTAGACGAAGAAATATACGAATCTATTGATAAAGAAGAGCGCTCAAGCTTTAAGGATCTAGCAAATACCTATAAAGTAACCTATCAAATTCCGAAAGGGAAAAAAACCGGGAATGAATTTCTTACCGAGAATGATTTATTAGAAATATTCCCCGGATCAGATCAGATTATTCAGGCAGCTTTCGACAGAGAGAAATACGAACCTTCTGTCCCTTTTGATTTTGTAGAAGGCAAGGTTATCTTCCAGGTTATTGATAAAAAACTACCGGCGCCGGCGCCTTTGGAAGAAATACGAAATCAGGTAGTAACTGGCCTCAAGCTGGAAAAGGCCTTGCTCAGAGCTAAGGAAGTTGCCGAGAAACATGCGGGAACAGCTGCCAAGACGGTTTCTTTTGATGACATGGTAAAATCAATAAAGGCAGAATGCGGGCAAATCGATATTCCCGTTTCTGAAATCGATTATATTACTCGTCCTATAAAGCTTTTTAACAAAGACTCAAAGTATATTGAAGCACTCAAAGAGGACAGACCAAATGTGGCAAAAAAAGCATTTGAATTGAAACCCGGTCAACGAGGGGTTGCAGTAGAACCTTTGGGGGAAAAGGCTTGCTATATCTTAGAGGTAATTGATAAAAAACCTGCTGATAAAAGCGCTTTTGAAAAAGATAAAGAGAACATAGCCAAGCGATACCTGTTTGAGAAACAAGAAGCTTTCATCTCCGAATGGCAGACCGATATTAACCGACACATGGAGATATACACAAAATTTCAATAAAATGAAAGCCTGTTGAGTAAAACAAACCTTGGAAAAGATCTATGGGATAAAGGAATTAACCAGAAAAATTCACAATCCTGTGGTAACCCTTGGGATGTTCGATGGTGTACACCGGGGACATCAAAAAATTATTGAGAGCGTAAGGCATTACGCTTCGGGGAAAAAGGGTGAATCGGTAATAATCACCTTTGATCGTCATCCGAAAAGTCTTCTGGAGAACAGGCATCCTTCCTTTATCACCTCTTTAGAACATCGATTGGTATTATTTGAGCGTCTGGGGGTCGATTATATTATAATACTTAATTTCTCCCCAAAACTTGCACAAATGACTGCTGAGGATTTTATCCATGAGATATTAGTCGGCTGGCTTGGTGTAAAATGCATTGTTCTGGGATTCAATTGCCGTTTTGGGAAAGACCGTGAGGGAGATATAACATTGGTCCGTACCTTGGCAGATACCTATAACTTTGAAGTGTATGAGTGCCCACCGGTAATATACAAAGATCAAATAATTAGTAGTACGGCTATCCGCCAGGCAATTTTAGAAGGAGCGTTAGAGAAGGCGGAAGGTATGCTCGGCAGACCTGTTTCTATTCTGGGCACCGTAGTAAAGAAATCTGGTAGAGGAAGGATATTGGGCTATCCTACGGCCAATTTGAATCTACATCATGAAGTAAGACCACCGAGGGGCGTTTACGGAACAAAAGTCCACTACACTGGACAAGATTATCCGGCATTGACCAATATAGGCTTACGACCAACATTTGCAAAAGGATCCTTTCCTGATGAGGGTGAAACACTGGAGATTGAAGTCCACATCCTTGGTTTCCAGGGTTCACTCTACGGGCAGGATCTTGAGGTACAATTCCTCTTTAAAATAAGGGATGAAATGCCATTTGAAACCGTGGAAGAACTCAAGGCACAGATTGAAAAAGACAAGGAGACGCTTCTCCGGAAGGCATTCCCTAAAAAAACGGAGATGTAGGACGAGGCTTTAGCCTTGCCTCCACGCCTGCATGCATGGCCAGGGATAACAACCCCAAAAGGTTACCCTACAGAATTGAGATTCCTAAACATTAGGTTAAATCTCTTCATATACCCATACCCTTCCATTCGCCACTACCTCATCAACTCTTTTTACCAGCCTTTTCTTATAAAGATTTAACAACCTTGTACCACTGGTATTAGCCTCAAGCTTCTTAATCTCTGAGAGATCCTTTGCTGTTATTCTGCCTTTTTTCAAGATAACATCTAACGTATCTTGAAGATAGTTATGTAATTTTCCCATAAGAATCTTCCCTTTATCCTCCATCTTCGCAATTACGGCAAGGTCTTTTCTATCAAGGGCAACCTCTATATTCTCTTTTTGATTCTCATTTAAACCAACAAGTACAATATATTTATCTCCATATTCACCACTTAAAAGCCTTGATATGAGCTTTGCCACGATCTCATCGGCGCATGAGTAATCAATTACCCCTATCCTTGAAAAATCAAGGGCAATAATAGCTCCATCCTCCTCTTTTACAATGTCCCTCTCAACACGTTCCCTTATTACCTGGCCCGATGGTCTTGTCACAAGATCGTTTGAACCATTTTTTAATTCTTCTTTCAAAAATGTATACAAATTATATAAATGCATTTTAGGATCAATTGTTTTCAATCGTTTCCCATTTACCTTCTTTGGCTAAATCTGCGCAGAACTGTGAGCGCGTTATAGCATTATTTTCAAGACCCTGCACGATACAATAGGCAAGTAACTCTTTTACATCAACATTTACTTTTACGGGCTCAAACCCGCTTTTCTTTATACTTGAAAAGGCTTTTCTAAAAGACTTGAGCCACCCATCGTACGTAGCATCAAGCTTATCCCTATCAGTTGCCGTTTGTAGTAGTAACTGATATTGCTCTTTTTGATAGTAATCAATGCAAATAATAGCTGCCATGCTCTTTACTCCCCTATGAAAAGAATTTCCTCTATCTCATTTTTACTTAAAACGTACTTATAATTCTTCCTCTGTATCTCATGTACCGTTCTCTTATACTTACTGAGTATCTCTGCAAGTTTTTCTACAGAAGGAATCCCATCGGAACGATAGGAAACAACGATAATACTATCCCGAAATTTTTGAAACAATTGGTCAAATGCAGCATGGATCTTATTTTTATCAGCCCAAACTGATGGTTTTATTTTTAACCTCTTATGCTTTGACCTGTAATCGATCATATCAGGCCAAGTCTCGTAATTTACAAGGCCTTCAAGAAAATGATAAAACCCAAGATAATCGATACCAACACCCTTCTTTGAAATATAAGGCGTATCAATGTATACAAGGTCGAAATCCTCTTTCACATCAAAGACATCAAGGTTTAATGCTCGATTCTTTTGTCCATGAGAAAAGACAGCGTTGTTTGCCTCCTTAACAAATCTTCTAAAATGAGCCTCAAAAGGTGTATCCCAGGTTGCCTTATTTCCAAAATTCCGCTTAATATCAGCAAATCTCAAGTAAAGATTCTTTCTATGAAAGAGATTAAACGGTCTTTTGGCAATACAGGCCTGAAATAAAGCAAAATATGCCAGGGCTTGTTTATAGGTATCATTGAGTAATCTGATATTTATCACGACCATATCTATCCAGCTATTTTCTTCATCTGTGTAATAGATATCCTTGAAGGTTTCCGCTATAAAACCGGGATAGATTATTCCCGCGTGTCTCGTAAAAAGAAAATCTATATCTTTTCTGGAAAGAGTAACACTATCATTTTCTATCAACGCCATCCCGACATAATAATTGAATTTCAATATATCATTATAGGTAACGATTTTCCCCTTCTGCTTAAGCATATAAGCCACGCTGCCCGTTCCGCCAAAGGCGTCCAAAGCCGTTTGAAATTCCAAATCCTTTATCCCTTCCCATATCCAATCGGCAATCTTAAGCTTACTGCCCTGGAATCGCGTTGAAGGGAATTTTGAGTCCTCAATAAAAGCCAGTTTTTCATTAAAAGTCTTTGTCATATGAATAAAAACACCGGACGAGATTTACTATAGTTATAGTAATGTTAAAACAAAATGTCGCTTTATTTTCGAGATCATAATAGTACAAATAGTACAAAAATGCCCTATAATTCAGAAGTGATAACAGATAAAATGAAGATGATCTCTATTTCAAGCCCGAAGGGCTGTCATGATTATAGATAATGAATAACCGCAAAATCAATAACCTTGAAGGGGTGAAATAATTATCAGAAGACAACGGCAAATTCCCAGGCAATGGCAGGTATACACGGGTTTTCTATGCCACCCCTTCGGGGTTCAAATCCTTTCTTCTGCTTTTTTGCTATAATCATACCATCCCTTCGGGATTATGAGACAAAAATATCTTGATTATATGTAACTATTCAGGTAGTTTGAGCAAAAAACACTATATATGGCAAAAAACCCTTGAATTTCACTTTCTGTCTATAATAGCGGTACAACTTATATCTAATTTATGTGATTTTGACCGTTCTATGCCATAGATGGTAGGCCACAAAATCATGCTGAATAGTTACGATTATATAGGAATTTCCATTTTATGTAAGCGGTTTTCTGGGTGGCACGGACAAACTCCGTTTGTCCGTGCTTGTTTCAATACCCACGTGGGTAGGGAATATAACACACTGACAAACAAAATTTGTCAGCGCCACCCTTGACTAAACAATAACTTGATACTCTATCACTCCGTCTCTTTTGGGATGAGGAAAAACTGATCTGTACTTTCTGGGAAATTTTACTCTACTCTGTGACATTTTGTTTTGAGATTACTATATCTTCTCGTTATAATTGAAGGAGTTTATCTACAAGTTGCTCGATACCTGTAATTTCTTCCCATCCGTGATTTTTGACTGCAACCTCGCCATTCCAATAGTAATAAACATTTCTGTTTATTTCAGACATATTTCCTTTGCCATAGCAATTAAAAAGATATTTGTGAATTTTCTTTTCTAAGGTTTCTTCATCCTTTGCATAAAAGGCCTTTTCAAATACTTGTCCATATTCACCGCAGATGAATTCGAAGGTTGCAAGATATAATTTTTTATCATTGAGGGTTATTACACTTTCTTCACTCATAGTATTTACTCCAGTTCTTATAAATGGTTTTATAAGATTATTTAATTGCATGTTTTGCTTATTTTACTAACTTTGCTAATCGAAATTGTGTATATCTATCATGTTAGTTGTGTAGGATAGGTTGATAGTATCTTCTTTGAAATTTACATAAACATCTATGGTATTTTGCTTATATTTTGAAAGGTCGGTTATAACCTTTTGAACTTCCTTAAGAGGAATAAGTAATACACCACCTCTTGGAACTAAAAGGTAACCATTTCCTGCTTGTAAAGAATCCTTAAATCTATCACGGAAAGTAATTTGCCAATATTTTGGATTATCTTTAGGTTTAGGACTCCCAGGTCTAATGTATGTTTTTTCACCGTTTAAAATGGCTTCGTCTGCCCTCCACTTATCAAGTTTATAGCCTTTCTTTTCCAATATTGTCTTCAATTCATCTCTATGAACTTCCTCCTGTCCTGGCTTTTCAAGGAGTTTAACAATCAAATTCTTTTTCATAAGGAGAAAATCAAACTCATCCTTCAGTGCCTGAAATAAGGATCTTTGCTGTGGATTATGTTTCTGTGGTTCTCCTTGTGCAACAACTGCATATCGGTTTGCTTTGAATAATGAAATTAAATATAATTCCAATGATTTTCTTATGACGGAATCATTAAAATCAGACTGCAATGCCGATCTACCATCATTGATAATGACAGCCCTATCCCAATATTTAATTTTATTTTCAGGAGAATTTAAGTGAGTTTTAAGCCTGCTACAAACATCTTTTGCTTCTCCAATATCTACCTTCCTGGATGTAGCATCAAATAGGATGTAGATACCTGGATATTCAAGATTTCCCCATTCTTTCTTTAGTGTTCCCAATGCTTGCATTGTTTTCGGAATATCCCAAGAACGTAAATGGCCTGTAGTTCTCGCCCTAATTATTCCATCACCATTTTTTATATCCTGATGATATCCAAATTTATCTTCCATTATCTTGTATTCCTTTTAGTTTCTTTTTAGAGTAATTATTGTTTCTCTCAGTCTATAATTTCTTACCTGGCCGGACCGGCGATCTCGTGCCTTTTCTATTTTCTCAATGGTAAGTCCAAGCTCCGTCCCGATTTTAGCTAACAACAAATCTGTAGGCACATAAACATCGGCAATTAAGCTATCACCAACAACAAGAATAAAACGACTATTTGATTTAAGAGATTTTGTAACTACACTTATGACCTTGTACATATCATCAAAGTATTTATGTACGATATGAGGCATATCGCTTCGGCGATAATTACCTCTCCTTTTTATATTTTTCTCGATATTTGCTTTTATTTCTTCTATCCAACCATTTGAATATTTAGCGTTTGACTGAGCAAATGTCTTGATTAATCCTTTGGAAACGTTGTCACAAACAACAAGACTATCCTTTACTTTTTTGGCATCCTTTGTCCCTTGTGTAAAACCAAGCCATGCCATTTCAATCTTATAATTCATAACATAGTCAAGTCCATTCATATACGGTGGTGAGGTAATGACAAGATCAAAAAAGTGCTCATGCCTGTATTTCATCGCATTGACAAGTAAGACATTACTTTCTATAAAGATATTCTTTTTATATCTCGTTTGAAGAATTTCAAGGTCTTTGCAAATATCTTTAATCTTATGCTCCATGAGTATCCATGGAGCGTTGTCGGCTACTTTTTTGCCTTTCCAGTATCCAAGGCATGGAGTTCTTTTAAGATTACTGCAATCGATCAAAATTGAAGAAAATGCAAGCAGGATAAGGTTTTTGACCTTCATTTGTTCTTTGATTTTTGTAGGAATAGCATCAATTCCGCCCTTGAGAAATTCTAAGTTACTTAGCACTCCTGGATTGAATTGATTCTTAGATTTAAGAAACTCAGGGGCAGGCGTTTTCAAGTCTTTAGGGACAGATGAAAATATTTTCAGGAGTAATTTAGGTTCAATGTCCCATGAATTAACCTTTACATCTGCAATAAATTGGAGGAGCGGATTTAACTCAGTTCCTGTAGACTTGTAGCCATTTAGTTTGCTTTGGGTGAGGACGGTTCCACAGCCAGCAAAGGGGTCAAGAATAATGGGTGATTTATAATCATCTTTATATTGGTCGAGTATTGATTGTACAAATGCAGCAGAAAACCCCTGGATATAAGGAGCCCACCTGTGAACATGTTCGCCAAAATTCGATGTGAATTGTATCGGCTGTTTTCTTTCAACGATCTCAACACCTAATTCTTTTAGGTAAGGTTTTGAGTCAATATCGCATGAGCCACCAAATTTTGGAGAAGAAAGGACGTTCTTTCTTCTGACATCAATATTATCGTTTATACCTGGCAATCCTAGTTGCATAAACTTTATTAATTGTCCTCTTTCAGAGGTTTTTCAATAGTAACATTGTTTTTTGTATCTTCTGTGTAACTCCTCGATACTGTTCCATAACTTATTGGTTTTGATCTGTTTAATTCTTTTTGAACTGAAACAGTACCATAGCTTTGAGGCTTGTCTTGGCTACTTTGGGTTGAATTTTGCTGTGAATTATTTTCTCCCGATGGTTTTTCTCTAATATTTTCATTATTGCCCATGCATGGTCTCCTAAAAATTTTTCAAAAATATAATTAAAATAACAAATAAAACAGCAGCAAATAAACAAACTGAAACTTCAATTAAAAAAGTGCCTTTTTTAAATGTATCAACCAATTCGTCAACAACTCGAACATTCATTTTTAAAGCATCTTCGTAAGTAGCAATCAGCCTACCTCCAACTTCTTCTGGTTCTTTTTCTAGCTCCGTGTTAAAAATAAGTTTCCCATAATCGATTCTTTGAAAGGTCTTTACACGGATAATATTCAGAAAAAGAAGTATTGATCCTATAATTACAAACATAGCAAAAACTAGTAATGGCGTGGTTAAACATCTGTGCCAATCTTGTTCAAACACTGCTCTCAGAAGAAAAATTATTGCTGTTAGTAAAATACTAGCGACTGTTAACATTATTTGAACTTTTGAAATTATATGCTTGTTTCTATTTTCTTCAGATTCAAATTCCTTCTGAATGACATTCGGAACTATCTTTACTGTTTCAGGATTGTATTTCATTTATCATCAAACTCTTCAAAATGCACAATATTATTTGGTTCATTCTCAATCCATACACTACTTCCCCAAGCAATATCTTCAACAAACCTTCTAAAAACAGCACGGGAAGGAAAGGCGGTAATATAACTGATTTTGTATCCCAATTTACTTGATTCTAGCGTAAATTCCTGTAATTGCTCAAGACGTATATGATTTATCGGACCACTGCTTGTTACTGCTTCAACAATCACAAGATGTTTTTCATGTTCAGAAAGAAGAATAACATCTGGTAATGATTCAGCAGTATCAATGGGAAGATTCAAACGTCTCATTAATACTCGATTTTGATAGCCTTTTCTTGGTGCTGTATCCCCAAGATACACCACTTGTAGCTTACTTAAAAAAGCGTGGCTAAATACTTCAATGATAGCCTTTTCAAGGATGTTGTGTGCACCGGGACTAAGAGAAAAGGTATCTTCACTATTTATTTGTACACAAACAGTATTATACTGAGATACCTTACGTGTGTGTCGTTCTCTTAATTTTGTTGATTTAATTTGTAGCTCAGCAATAAGATTTTGCTGCTTTTCAGGATGTTTCTCAGAAAAAAGACGTTCAAAATTTGGATGGAGTCTATAGTATGTATTTGGGTCATTAGTGCTGAGTTGATGCCTAACCACAAGACCATAATTCAAGAGAGGTGCAAGGGAGGTCTTTCTGTATGCTTCTCGTGTATTTTCTGCAACCTGTTTACCCAATTCATTTCTAGCGAAATTCAAAATATCATGGATTCTGGCTCCTTCGCACAAACTTTTATGATCAGCTAACAATCCCTTTCTTTCAGTTTTATCGGACAATGCCATTATGCATACCGCTGTTTGTTCAGAAACGAACCGATGGGGAAAATTTATTTTCTCAAGAACAGTCTTAATCTCCTGAATTGTCATATTTCCTCTCGTTGAGGTGATTCTTTATAAAGCGAAGCTCATTCATATTTAGACCATAAGCTTTAGCCACTAAAACATTCAATTCTGTAAACAGCTTTTTTCTCTTTGCTTCCTCAACTACCTGAATTTCTTTAGCAATCTCTGCAATTTTATCATCGGATTTGCCTGTTGGTATGGGAAGAAGATTCAACTCTGTAGCCGAAACTTGCGTGTTGCCGTTCATGGTACGGAAAAAGAAGTCAACAACATCTGAATTGAGGATGCCAAGGATAAAATAGAGATCGATTGTATTACTTTCATTTGTAGGCTGAATAATATTCAAATGGTTTTCAACGAAATATCCATCGTGCTCTTTTT
>JAANMY010000408.1_pt1 | contig 61125 bp, 56 predicted proteins | sample 7279691 | NCBI WGS metagenome assembly JAANMY01 (sample SAMN14094543, study PRJNA606508) | bioreactor metagenome | isolation source: A lab-scale SPAN reactor treating ammonium-rich wastewater day 388 | place: Ireland: Galway | collected 2018-02-07 | reverse complement strand
GCCGATGACGGCGCCAGGATCGCCGCCAAGTACGACGCCACGCTGGCGATGAAGCCCTCATGGTCGTCGCGCGTGTCGTACGTCATCGCACAAGACGGCACCATCAGGTTCGTGCACGACGAGATGAAACCGGACGCGCACATCAAGCAGACGCTGGCCGCGGTGCAGGCGATGCGGAAACCGGCCCCCCGATAACCCATGCGGGTCTCAGGCTGGGCGCGCGGCGGCCAGCGCGTAGTCCAGTCCCGCGCGCACCGCCACCGCCTGCGCCTCGTTGCATTGCGCGGGCGTGGCGCGCGGGCTGTCCGGATAGACCTCGGTGGTGGTGGTGAAGCGTGCACCGGTGATGCCGGCGCACAGCCCGAGCGCGCCGAAGTCGTATTCGATGACGCCCGGCGCCACCACTTCGGATCCGATGATGGTGCCGTCCGGATCGGCCGGCGCGATATGCGTCACTTTCGCCACCGCCTCGTTGATGGCCTGCTGGAAGCCGGGCTGCGGGTTCTGCGTGTCATCGACCAGATAGAAGCCGTCGGGAATCGTGCCGGGCACGAACGGCTTGCCGTCGCGCGCCGCCAGCGCCGGGCGGAACTCGCTTTCGTCGCTGTCGGTGGTCTCGTGCAGGTCGATGTGCATGAGGAAGCGGCCCTTGAGCGGCGCGACCAGCCCCATCAGCGCCGCAGATTCACCGGCCGGACTGTCGGCCACGAACGAACGGTTGGGGTCCAGCGCATCCGGATTCCAGCGGTGGATGCGCTCGTACGCCCACGGGCTGACGCAGGGCGCGATCAGCAGGTTGGCGCGGCCGGCGTAATCCGCCGCATCGCGGTCGGCGAAGCGCAGCGCGCCGTGCACGCCACTGGTCTCGTAACCATGCACGCCGCCGGTGACCAGCACCACCGGCAGCGCATCGTTCCAGTCGCGGCTCTTCAACGCGAACAAGGGGTAGCGGCCATCAACACCGTAATCCAGTTCGCCGTACTGCACCACGTCGAAGCGGTCGCGCAAGCGGTCGATGGCGCTGACCACTTCGTCGGCGTAATCGCGCTGCTTGCGTTGCGCCGCGCGCCATTCGGCTTTCTCGGTGGCGCCCCACGGCTGGCCGGGTGTGCCGATGGGAGGGAAGGATGTCGTCATGGTCATGGCCTCGTGGGTCTGCCGCCCTATCGCGCCATATTCCTGCGCGTGATGCGGCGTGGGGGGGTGGAGTCACATCTTCTCACCGGGAAGCTTCGCCGCCTGCCTCACCCAGCGCACGAACAGCGCCTCGTCCAACGGTGCATCTTCAAGGATGTGCAGGTAGCGGACATCCGGGTGCTTCGAGCTTTCCGGCGGCACCGGCTTCAAGGCACTGCCGCGGAAGAAGGCCAGCTTGATGTAGCGCGTGAACACGTGGAAGTTGAGGAACCAGCCCTCGCCTCCGGGCGCGCCATAGAACGGCGAATTCCACTTCACCGCCTTGCGCACGCCGGGCACCGCGCCTTCGATCAGCGCATCCAGCCGCTCGCCCACCGCACGCTTCCAGCCGGGCATCGCGGCGATGTAGGCCTGCACCGGTGCATCGCCCTCGCCCTTCGGGATCTGCGGGTTGCCGCCGGCGAGCAGTTTGACCGGGGCGCCAGGCGCGGCCATCAGTCCTTCGCCTTGCGTGACGTTTTCGTCTTCGTCGTCCTGGTGGCCTTGGCTGCGGTGTTGAACGCCACCGCCGCCCTCACCAGCGCCTTGAACGCCTTGCCGTCAAGCGCATCGTCTTCATGCAGGTCGATGGCGCGGCGGGTGCCGCCGTCCAGGCTGGCGTTGAACAGGCCTGCCGGGTCCTCGAGCTTCGCCCCGTGGGCAAAGGTGATCTTGATCTTGTCCTTGTAGGTCTCGCCGGTGAACAGCACGCCGTCCTGCGACCACGTCGGCACGCCGGCGGGGTTGCTCGGCTTCTTCCACTTGCGCTCTTCCACCGCCCCGGGAGCGGCCTGCGTGATGAGACTCCGCACATCCGCGAGCCGCGTGGCGCGCCAGTCCTGCGTGTCGTCCTTGCCGGTCATGGGTCTTGGCCTCCTGGGATGTCCCACACGGGATCAGGCAGACCGCATTGCACCACGCATGGCGTTAAACATGCCTGCAGGCGCGCGGTCTCAGGCGTCCTGCAAGGTGTGCGCGTCCTGGGCGCGCAGCCAGTTGTGCGCCTTGGTGGCGGCAATGGCGCCATGCCCCATCGCCACGCTGATCTGGTCCAGTCCGTCCACGATATCGCCCGCGCAATACAGGCCCGGCACTTCCGTGCCGAAGGGCGATCGCACGTCGGTGGAACCCAGTTCGTCGACCGCCACGCCCAGCTGCACGGCCAGTTCGGTGCGTTGGCGGCAACCGAGCGCCGGGTACACCACATCGAAACGCAGCGGCTCGCCGCCGCCTTCCAGGTACACGCAGATGTGGTCGGCATGCGGCACGTAGCGTTCGACCGGCGTCTCGATCACCTGGATGCCGGCATGTTCAAGCTGCGCATGCTGTTCCTCGGTGAGTTCCGCGTAGTCGCGCGGCATCAGCACCAGCTCATGGCTGTACTGGCGCAGGAACAACGCCTCGGCCGCGCCGTTGACGTTGCAGCCGATCACCCCGATGCGCCGGTCGGTGTGTTCGTAGGCATCGCAGACCGGGCAGTAGCGCAGCACGCCATCGCGGATGGCCTGCTCGTGGGTGGCATCGTCCAGATCCACCTGGTTGAGGAAGAGGCCCGTGGCCAGGATCAGCGACCGGGCGAGGAACGTGCGCCCATCCGCCGCATCCAGCGCGAAGATGTCGCCCTCGCGGCGGGCACGGACGATCTCCGCCTCCTCGAACCGGGCGCCGTATTCCGCGGCGTGTTCCTGCATCCGCGCGATGAGCTCGGTGCCGGACACGCCATCGGGGAAGCCGGGTGCGTTGTGCGTCTTCGGGATGCGCAAGGCGCGCGACTTGCCATCGTGCAGCACGCGCACGTCGCGCCGGAAACGGGCCAGATAGAGCGCCGCGGTCAGGCCCGCCGGGCCCGCGCCGACCACGATGCATTCATGGGTGTCCTGCATATGCCGTTCCTCCAGAGGATGCGGCATTGTCCACGGCGCCCGTGCAGGCGGCATGGACGCGGCGGATCACCCGCGCCAGTTGGCGTGCGTGCGCCAGAACTCCACGCTGCGCGCGTAGGCCTCACGGTCCAGCGCCACGCCCGAGCCACCCTCCTCCACGCCCAGCGCGTTGCGCATCAGGGTGATCGGCGCCATCGGCGTCTCCTCGGGCGCCATCGTGTACATGCAGCCGACCACGCCCCACTCGGCATCGATGGGGCTGCCTTCCTTCGCCAGCTGCTCCGCGCTGTAGAGGATGGGGATGAGGTATTCGGCCACCGGCGGCACCAGCCCCTCGAACCAGCGCACCAGCACCGGCAACTCGTCGCTGTTGCGGGCTTCGTAGTCGGAACGCAGCAGGTGGCGGTTGTCGTCGGTGACCGGCACCGCCAGGCAGCGCGTGGATGTCCAGTTGCGGTGCACGTGCAGCTTGCAGAACGGTGCGTAGCCATCGAGCACCTTCAGCGGCGCATGCGTGTTGAGGTGATGCTCGAACGCTTCCGCACTGATGTCCTGGACGGTGTTGGCACGCGGCGTGCGCGGGAACAGCCGCGGCCGCGCGAATTCGGTCAGGACGATGGCGGGCGATGTCACGGCGCAGCCTGCACCGGCGCCGACAGCAGGCCGCGCCGCTTGAACCACCACTCCAACGGAAGCGTCACCAGCGGCGGAATGGCGGCGAGGAATGCCAGCAGGAATGCCCACATCGGCCAACGCAACCGATGCGCCGCGATGAACGTGGCCACCAGGTAGAACAGGAACGCCGCGCCATGCAGCCGCCCGAACCAGTACACGCCCAGGTGCGTCACCTCCGCGTGGTACTTGAGCCACATGCCGATGAGCAGGCCGGCCCAGGTCAGGGCCTCGATGAAGGCGGCGACTGCGAAGAGGCGACCTGCGCCGGACAAAGCGGATGCGCGCATGGGGGCTCCGGTGGTGAGGGCGGTGCAGTTTACGGGAGGGGGGAACGCAGGCCGGCGAACACATCCTTGGCCACAGAACAGCAGCCCGTTCGCAGTATCTGAGAATGACTTCCGAAAACTTGTGCCTGTCGAGTTGACCCATCCGTCAGGGCGGGTATCCGCCAACTTCCACAACGGGACAAAAATGGACATACTGACCAAAGACTTCCCGGAGAACACATGGATACGTACGCGCTGATCGATCTCGCTTTGGCCCGCTACACACCGAAGGAAGTAGCGCTCGCGCTGGGGGTCGATCCCAAAACGGTCCGTCGCTGGCACCTTCGGGAAACCGAGCCGAAGCCCTACATCGCCGATGCGATCCGCCAGCGTCTTCTGCCCTTGGGCGAAGCGCCGTCTGATCCTGCGACGTTCCGCTTCATCGATCTGTTCGCGGGCATTGGCGGTATGCGGCTTCCGTTCGAAAAGCTGGGTGGGCGCTGCGTTTTCACCAGTGAGTGGGATCCATATGCCCGCAAGACATACGCCGCGAACTTCCACGGCAACCCGGAACATTCATTCGCAGGCGACATCACGGCGGTGCATGAGGAAGACGTTCCCGACCATGACGTATTGCTCGCAGGCTTCCCGTGCCAGCCGTTTTCGATAGCCGGCGTCTCCAAGAAGAACGCTTTGGGGCGTCCGCACGGCTTCGCGGACAAGACCCAAGGCACGTTGTTCTTCGATGTGGCCCGCATCATTTCCGCCAAACGCCCGAAGGCGTTTCTGCTGGAGAACGTCAAAAACCTTGTGAGCCACGACAAGGGGCGCACTTTCTCCACCATTGTGGATGTCCTGCAGAACGAACTCGGATACCGGGTCCATACCAAGGTCATCAACGGCAAGCACTTTGTCCCGCAGCATCGCGAGCGGATCATGATCGTCGGTTTCCGCGAGGACGTTCCTTTCGACTGGGCAGACCTGCATCTTCCTGCACTGGAAGATGGCCCAAAACTCAACTCGATTCTGCATCGCCAGGATGGCAGCGAACCTTCCGATTGGCATTGCCTTGAAGGGACGAAGGGAAAGGTCAGCGACAAGTACGTGCTGTCTGACAAGCTCTGGACGTACCTGCAGAACTACGCGGAAAAGCACCGGGCAAAGGGCAATGGGTTCGGATTCGGCCGCGTAACCGGGAATGACGTAGCCCGTACGCTGTCCGCCCGCTATTACAAGGACGGCTCCGAGATTCTTGTTTCCCGTGGGGCGCGGAAGAATCCCCGCAGACTCACACCGCGCGAATGTGCGCGTCTTATGGGTTACGAGGACACCTTCCGGATTCCCGTATCGGACACGCGCGCCTACAAACAGTTCGGAAATTCAGTGGTTGTACCTGTGATCGCAGCCGTCGCCGGACTGATGGTTCCGTTGTTGGACAAGATCGGCGCTGCCGACTCCCGCTACCGGAAAGTCGCCTGACACGATGGACGTCATCAGCCCGGAACAGCGTTCCCTGCTGATGTCACGCATCAAGGGAAAAGACACAGGAATAGAACTGGAAGTCCGCCACGCGTTGCATGCGATGGGCTTCCGCTACCGGCTTGGTGGTGCCGGATTGCCTGGGCGGCCCGACATCGTGCTGCCCCGGTACCGCACGGCTGTTTTCGTTCACGGATGTTTCTGGCATGGACATGATTGCGCCCTGTTCCGCCTTCCAAAGACACGTACGGAATTCTGGGAGTCGAAGATCACCGCGAACCGTGACCGGGATACACGCATGGCCCGGCAACTGGATGCGATGGGGTGGCGTGTCGAAACTGTCCGCGAGTGCGAACTCAGGGGGCATCCCGCAAAAGATAGACTGGCTGTAATAGCGGATTTGGCATCAAGAATCAGATCGGAAGAATTCGATGACAGAACAGAAAGAGTTTGATTTGTCGGTACGTCCGCACGTTGCCGAGGAGTCCGCAGACAGCAACCCTTTGTGGTGGAGCATCCAATCACTGGTCCAGGAAAGCGATCTGCTGTTTGTAAAAAAGCTTTCAAGAAATGACACATCGTGGGCAGACGACAAAGGCAAACACCAGGCAGGCTTCTACATCCCGAGGCCCGTACGTGAACACGGTTTTTTTCCTTCGCTTGAAGCTTTGAACCCTGGCAAACCGCATATCTACACTGCAGAGGTAAGCGTTCTCTGGCCGCAGACCGGTGAAACCACCATGTCGAGCATGCGGCACTACAGCAACAAAGGCCCCGAGACACATTTCACCCGCCTGCCAAAACACCTCTTCGAAAGCCTCACTCCAGCCTCGCTTTTGCTCTGTGGCCGACTTGTCCGACCAACTGCCGGCGCCAACTGGTGGATTGTGGTTCTCGATTCGGCCAGCGAAGAGGCTGAACTTCTCGAAACAATCCTCGACATCGGCATCGAATTCCATCATGGGATATACGCAGCTTCGGATTTCCGGAGCGCGGCGAACGGTCCGCTTGATGACCTGGATGAACTTGTCGAGGAATTCCGTGCCGCAATCAGGAACGGGACGGTCGAGGCACTTGTTGCCAAATACACGAACATTCCCGATCCGGCTTCCATCGCGAATCAAGCACGGAACCAATGGCTATCCACCCATGGACTGGCCGCATTCGATCCCTGGGTTATCCGGGCACCGGGCGACGCCATCATGGAGATCAGCCGCGAGATCGAGTACCGGCTCTACCGGCAACATGAGCTTCGTCGAAGAGCGTCAGAACTTCTTTCTGTCCTGCACGGAGGCGACGACCTGTCTTCCACGCTGATCCGCCGGTTCCCGGAGGTCGATGCGATCCTTCTCAGCGCCAGCCAGCAGCGCAAGACGCGTGCTGGCCGTTCGTTCGAACACCATATCGCCGAAGCTCTGCGGGCTGGAAAAGTAAAGTTTGTTGAACAGGCTGTTACAGGTGGCAGACGCCCCGACTTCGTGATGCCTGATGCCACCCAACTGCAGAGCAGAACCCGCGCGCACAACGAAGCCATGGTTCTTGCCGCCAAAACAACATTGCGCGAACGATGGAAGCAGGTATCCAGTGAGCGTCTGAACTGCGATGTATTCCTCGCAACGGTTGATGATCGCGTCGCGCCCTCTTCGATCCGTGAATTGGCTGCGGCAAGCATCCAGCTGGTTGTTCCTGAATCTCTGAAAGAGAGCAGAGAGGCCTATTACAGCGGCCAGGACCACGTGATCACCTTCAGGGATTTCTTTGATGATGCGATCCGGAGCAAACGGCCGTTCCTGCTTTCATCGCCGCATGTCCTCTGAATCAACCGCGCCCAAGCCCGGCACCATGCGGTGCGCATGACCTTGCAGTTCCAGCAGCATCAGCTGCTGACAAGTCCCTACCCACTCATCGTCAACTGACGGGTTGGACCGGGGGTAGGAATCCGCTGACACCCCTCATCCATCCCCCAAACCCACCCCACCCGGAATTTCCCGCCACACCGCGCCCCACCCGAGTCAGAAAAATACCCAGTTGAGTCAGAAAAAGTCCCATCGATGGCGCAAAAAGCGCCATCGATGACCGAAAAAGTCTCATGCATGGGCAAAAAAGTCCCATCGATGACCGAAAAAGTCCCATGCGTGACCGAAAAAGCGGCATCAATGCCCGAAAAAGTTCCATGCATGGGCAAAAAAGTCCCATGTATGACCCAAAAAGCCGCATCGATGACCTGAAAAGTCCCACGCATGGGCAAAAAAGCCGCATCGCTGCCCAAAAAAACGCCACGCGGGTGCGTGGCGTCCGGAGCAGGATGCGCCCTGGGGCGCCGGGTACGGTCAGGCCGGCATCGGCGCCGGTTTGCGGGTTTTGGCAAAACGCCCGCCCAGTTCCCGGCGCAGGCCCTCCAGCCCCTGGTTGCGGCCGGCCACCTTGAGCAGGGCATAGCCCTCCAGCGACAGGGCCATGATGTCGCTGCCCAGCGCGTCCTGGGTGTCATCGGCGCGTTGGGTGAGCTGCTTGAGGCGCTGCACCACCGGGCGCAGGCGGTCGTAGGCCTGCAGGTCGGCCAGCCCTTCGGACAGGCCCAGGCTGGGCGGGATCACCTTGGGGTTCTGCTGCAGGGTGGTCAGGGTTTCGCGGCAGAACTGCTCGGACTTCTGGCCCATGCGGACCATGACACGGCGCTCGTCCGCCTCCAGCGCGATCAGCATGTCCAGGCTGGCTTCCAAGGTGGTCAGGGCCTGGCCGATGGCGGCGAGGCGGGTGTCGTCCAGTTCGAGGTGGATCAGGTTTTGGCTCATTGCATTTCCCTTGCTGTTGGCCACGCCGCGGGAGGCGGCATGGGCCTGCGGGGGCAGGCGCAGGGAGTTTGATCAGGGCGCGAAGTGGCTTCCTATCGGAGAAATCCGGGGTGTCTGTAGGGCCGGACGGTCGCGTTCGCACGGACCGGCGTGCCCGGGCGACGGGTGGGCCGGGCGGGTGCCGGCCGCCGGGCCGCGACCGAAGCCGCATCCCCCTTCCCCCGCCCTTGCGCGGGTGCATGTTATGCAGATCACCCGGCGCCACCTGCCGCTCGCCGGTGCCCACGTCACCCGCCCCAAGGAGCCCCGCCATGATCCCGAAGAACACGATCTGCCTCTGGTACGACGGCGACGCGCTGGACGCCGCCGAGTTCTACGCCCGCACCTTTCCCGACAGCGCGGTGAACGCGGTGCACAGGGCGCCGGCGGACTACCCCTCAGGCAAGGCGGGCGACGTGCTGACGGTGGACTTCACCGTGCTGGGCATCCCGTGCATAGGGCTCAACGGCGGCCCGGTGTTCACCCACAGCGAGGCGTTCTCGTTCCAGGTGGCCACCGACGACCAGGCCGAGACCGACCGCTACTGGAACGCCATCGTCGGCAACGGCGGCCAGGAGAGCGACTGCGGCTGGTGCAAGGACCGGTGGGGGCTGTCGTGGCAGATCACCCCGCGCGTGCTGACCGAGGCCTTCACCAGCGGCGACCCCACGGTGGCCAAGCGCGCCTTCGAGGCGATGATGACGATGCGGAAGATCGACGTGGCGGCGATCGAGGCGGCGGTCGCCGGCTGAGCCGCGGGCTGACCGCAATGGGTGTCCCCTCCCGTGGCCGGCGGCCGGCACCCCACGACTTCCGTCACGTTCGGCGGCCTGCGTGTTGACCTTATAGTTCGGGCAACCGGGCATGGTGCCCGCACGGCAACCTCAAGGAACGACGATGGGACTTATCCAGGCAGTGGCGGGCGCGGTCGGCGGCATGCTGGGCGACCAGTGGAAGGATTTCTACACCGTGCCGGCGGGTCTGCCGGCGACCGCCGCCCTGTTCGCGGCGGTGCCCAACGGCGTCAACGCCGGGCGCGGTTCCAACACCCGCGGTTCCGACAACATCATCAGCAACGGCTCGAAGATCGTGGTGCCCGAGGGCTACGGCCTGCTGCTGATGCAGGACGGCCGGATCACCGGCTTCGCCGCCGAGCCGGGCGGCTACGAGTGGCGCTCGGATGACATCAACTCCAAGTCGATCTTCGCCGGCGACGGCATCGTCAGCCCGCTGATCACCCAGAGCTGGGAGCGCTTCAAGTTCGGCGGCATCCCGGGCAGCCAGCAGGCGGCGTTCTTCGTCTCGCTGAAGGAGCTGCCGGACAACCGCTTCGGCACCCAGTCCGAGATCTACTGGGACGACGGCTTCCTCAACACCCAGGTCGGCGCGGTGACCCGCGGCTCCTACACGTTGAAGATCGTCGACCCGATCCTGTTCGTGAAGAATTTCGTCCCGGCCAGCTACCTGCAGCCGGGCCAGGTGTTCGATTTCACCGACCTGGACAACGCCGCCGCCAGCCAGCTGTTCAACGAGGTGGTCGGCTCACTGGCCCCGGCCTTCAGCCTGTACACCAACGATCCCGCCAAGGGCAACCGCATCACCAAGCTGCAGCAGGACTCGGTCGGTTTCGCCCAGAGCCTGTCGCAGGCGGTGGAGAACGCCTACCAGTGGCGCTCCGACCGCGGCCTCGCCATCGTCAAGACAGCGATCGTCTCGATCGAATACGACGCCAACACCCGCGAACTGCTCAAGACCGTGCAGCGCGCCGATGCACTGGCCGGCTCGCGCGGGAATTCCAACCTGCAGGCCAGCGTGGCCCAGGGCATCCAGTCGGCCGGCGAGAACGGCGGCGCGGCGGGCCTGATGGGTGTGGGCATGGCCAGCGGCATGATGGGCATCGGCAGCCTGCAGCAGCCGGCCACGCCGGCCGCCACCCCGGCGGCGGATGACCCGGTGGCCAAGCTGAAGAAGGCCAAGGAGATGCTCGACCTCGGCCTGATCACCCAGCAGGACTACGACGCGCTCAAGGCGAAGGCGCTCGGCCTGTAAGCCGCCGCCCGCGCCCCGCCATGTCCAGCACCCCCACCCCGCCGCCGGTGCCGCCGGCCGGCCCGGGATCGCCGAATGACGTGCCGCCGTTGCCGGGCACGTTCCCGATCGACCCCGCCACCCTGCCCGGGCCGATCCGCGAGGAGATCCTGGCGCCCGATCCGGTCGCCATCGACACCGCCGCGCAGGAACTCAAGGACGGGCTGAATCACTGCCCGAAGTGCGGGGCCACCGACATCCGCCAGAAGGCCGGCACCGACCTGCTGGTCTGCCTGTACTGCCGCCACCAGTGGCACGGCGAGCGCGTGGAGGAACAGTTCGGTTTCGGCGAGGGCATCGGCGAACTGCGCGGGACGGTGATCGCCTCGGGCGCGCGCGACATCGCCGCCGACGCGGCCAGCCTGATGAGCTTCAAATGCGCCGGCTGCGGCGCCGAGGTCACGGTCAACACCGAGAACGCCATGACCGCGCGCTGTCACTGGTGCCGGCACGTGTTCGGCATCAACGAGCAGATCGCCAACGGCGCGGTGCCCGACGCGGTGCTGCCCTTCCACATCCGCAAGGAGGATGCGGTGGCGCGCATCCGACAGTTCGTGGACAAGCGCAGGCTGTTCGCGCTCAAGGCCTTCAAGCAGGAATTCACGCCGGAGAACGTGGTCGGCGTCTACCTGCCCTACATGATCGTGGACGGCAACGCGAGCGTGGACATCGCCGGCGAGGGCGAGATCGAGACCCGTCGCTACACCCGCACCGAGGGCAAGAACAAGGTCACCTACTACGACGCCGACGTGTACGCGGTGGAGCGCCACATCGATTTCACCGTGGACGAACTGACGCTGGAATCCTCGCGCACGCGCGGCCACTTCGATACCGCCGGCAACACCCAGAACATCATCAACACCATCCTGCCGTTCGACACCAAGAACGCGGTGAAGTGGAACGCGTCCTACCTGTCCGGCTACAGCTCGGAAAAGCGCGATACCGATGTGGAGGACCTGCGTCCTCGCCTGGAGGACCAGCTGCTGTCGATCGCCCGATGCCAGGTGGAGCAGCAGTCGATCGGCCGCTATGACCGCGGCGTGCGCTGGGACCGCGAGCAGCTGGAAGTGCACGGCACCCGCTGGGTCTCGATGTACCTGCCGGTGTGGCTGTATTCGTACCACCAGCCGGGCAGCAACGGCGGCCTGCTGCACTACATCGCGGTCAACGGCCGCACCGGCGAGACCATGGGCAGCGTGCCGGTGCAGCACTGGAAGCTGCTGGCCGCGGCGCTGACCGTCGGCACCTTTCTGGAGGGCGTCGTCCTCTGGTTCCTGGGGAGCACCTGATGAGCGACAACGGCGAATTGGCCTTGCTGCTGCTGGGACCGGCCGGCGCCACCGGCCTGTACTGGGCGCTGTACCGCTATTACCGCAACACCGACAAATCGCACGCGTTCGAGCACGAGACCGAGGTCGAAGCGCAGCCGGTGACCGGCAGCGACCGCAAGATCGACGATGTCCACGGCACGCGGCGGTCGGAGATCAACGGCAACAACGTGGGGGAATACCGCACGCGCGTCGGGACGGCGTGGCGTGGGGGTTCTTCATGACGGCAGCAAGAGGCTGAGTCACGCGGCAAGGGGCGCGATCAGGCCCCGAGGCGCGTTCATCGGCATGCCTGGCGGACCATCTCGTCCAGCCGTTGGATGCCTTCGTAGGTGATAGACAGGCCGATGCGGTCGCGTGCATCGCTGCGATAAGCCTTCGCCCGCTCGCACCGGGTACGTGCGCCATCGTCGTGCGGGCCGTTCTCGATGACCGCGCCAACTGCTGCATACGTGTCGCGCGAGGCCGGGGCCTCCACGGGCATGGACACGGCGGCAGCCGGCGATGGGCTGTCCGCGACGAGGATCGGTGTCACCGCGACCAGCTGCTCATCCTGTTCACAGCCGTCGGAGCGATACGCGGTGACGCCGTCACGCCCCCGGCATTTGTGGATGATGCGGCCGCCTCCGCGCGCATTGCCGGCCGGTGCGTCTTCGACATACGCCACCGGCGCGGTATCGACCGGCTGCTCGGCCACGGCGGGTGACGATTCCGCCTCCTGGTACAGGCGGGCGTCGCTCCCGGCGGTACGGCGCAGCAACAGCATCACCAGCACCAGGGTGATCCCGAATCCCACCAGCGCGGTGAGGATCCACGGCCAGGGCGAGTCGCGATGCGCAGGTGGCCGCCTGCGCGGCGCGGCGGCGCGCGTGCGGAACTGCAGTTCGCGGGCGGGGTCCTGTTCCATCCCGTGTCTCCGTGTCTAGGCGAACACCGGCGCAGTCATGCGGAAGGCCCCCGCATCGGCATCCATCTCCACCGGGCCGCCCACCGGCACGATGAACTGCTCGCGCACGTGGCCGATCATCGCGCCGCGATAGGCGGGCACGCCGAGCGGCTTGATGTAGTCGTCGAGGATCTGCTCCAGCGTGAGCGAGCCGTAGCCGTCGCCCGGGTTGCAGTCCGTGCACTGGCCGAAGACGAAGCCGGCGATGCGATCCAGCGCGCCCGTCAGCTTGAGGGTGCTGAGCATGCGGTCCACCCGGTACGGCGCTTCGGAGACATCCTCCAGGAACAGGATCCTGCCGCTGAAATCCGGCATGTACGGGGAGCCGGCCAGCGCCACCAGCACCGACAGGTTGCCGCCGACCAGTTCACCGCGCGCCTTGCCACCGGTGATGGGGATGGTGCGGTTCTGGCGCGGGACCAGTTCGTCGCCGGGCTCCATCTTGTTGCGGTATTCCATGCGCTCGCGTTGCAGGAACAGGCGCTGGAACTGGTCCACGTTGAAGCGGTTCCAGCTGCCCACGCCGATGGGACCGTGGAAGGTCACCAGCCCGGTCTGACGGTGGATCGCGCTGTGCAGCGCAGTGATGTCGGAGTAACCGAGCAGGATCTTGGGGTTGCGGCGGATCAGGCCGTAGTCGAGCAGCGGCAGCAGCCGCGCCGCACCTGAGCCGCCCCGCACGCAGACGATGGCCTTGACCGACCTGTCGGCGAAGGCGGCGTTGAGGTCGCCCGCGCGTTCCGCGTCCTGACCGGCCAGATAGCCGTAGCGCGAAGCCGCATGCGCGCCGAGCTTGACCTTGAAGCCGAGGGCTTCCATCGCCTCTTTCGCCAATTGCAGGCTGAAACTGTCATCCGTCGCCGAGGACGGACTGACCAGCGCGACGGTATCGCCGGGGTTGAGCGCGGGCGGGAGCAGGCGCGTGGCAACCGTGCCGCGCGGGCCGGGTGCGGCGAGTGCGCTGCCCACGCGACCTGCGAGCGGGAGCGCGGCGGCGGCAAGCGCCGTGGTGGTGAGGAAGTGGCGGCGGTTCATGGCGGGTCCTCGGTTCTGATGCTCTCCCGCCAACGTAAACGGTTGGCGCAATAACCTCCAATCAGGTTGTTGTTCCATGCAAACGGCGATCTGGATGTACTACTGATGCATCTCCAACCGTTTGGCGGCCTTCGTATCCCCCAGGGCAGCCGCTTTCCGGAACCACACCCGCGCGGCATCCGTTTCACCGGCCTCTTCGTGCATCATGGCTGCGTTGTACGCCGCGATCGCGCTGCCCATTTCCGCCGCGCGCTCAAACGCAGCGAGTGCGCCATGCGGGCACAGCATGAACACATCATTGCCGACACCGGCCCGAAGCACGCCTTCGGCATTGCCCTCTTCTGCGAACCGGTCCTCGAACTGCACCATCGCGCCCGGGACCATCGCGACCATGACGTCCTTGCCCTGCTCTACGTAGTACAGACCGGCCCGCCACATGGAAAAAGCCTGACGGGTGGCATGCATGGCGCCATCCGGGCTCAACCACAGGAAGCCGTCGCTTCCGTCGACGGGAAGGCCACCCAGCTCTGACGATAACCGCGCAGACAAGGTACCGGTGCTTCCATCGGGCATGGCACCCGTCCAAGACCCGACCAGAAGCACCCGCTGATCGTGCACAGGACGCTGCTTCCGCACTGTTTCGGCCATTTCACGCACCGTCACGATGCGGTAGTGCCCGTCATACATCCGCCATGGGCTTGTCTGGATGCCGATGGTGAAGACGCCCGGCATGTCCAGTGCCTGGAGCGCGTTGTAGACGGCCTCAGGGGCTGGCACGCACTTGGAAGTACCCGCTGCAGGATCACACTGAGGGATCTGCAATGTGCCCTGCAACGCCTTCGATGGCCCGCACGCGAACGAGGGACCAGCCAAGCCGCCGGCCGCCATCACGGACAACATCAACCAGGCGCGCCCGCGCATTGACCGCCTCACATGTTGCGGCGGTATTCGCCGCCCACGTCATACAACGCATGACTGATCTGCCCCAGTGAGTGCGTCTTCACCGCCTCGATCAGTTGCTCGAACACATTGCGGCGCTCGCGCGCGCTGCGCTGCAGGAAAGCCAGTCCATGTCCGTCATGCGGTTCGGTCTCCGCAGCAACCTCATCCTCCACCACATGCCCATGCTCGGTCTCGCCACGCGGCGCCAGCGCGTTTCGGTTCGCCTGGTACGCACGCACGTTGTCGATCTGCTGCCCCTTCTCTTCCGGCGTCGAGCGGATCAGTTCGATCTCGGTCGCCACTTCGCCGCCGTGTTCCTTCGGCAGGAAGGTGTTGACGCCGACCAGCGGCAGGCTGCCGTCGTGCTTCTTGTGTTCGTAGTAGAGCGATTCTTCCTGGATCTTGCCGCGCTGGTACATGGTGTCCATCGCGCCGAGCACGCCGCCGCGTTCGCTGATCGCCTCGAACTCCTTGTAGACCGCCTCTTCCACGATGTCGGTGAGCTTGTCCACGATGAAGCTGCCCTGCCACGGGTTCTCGCAGAAGTTCAGCCCCAGCTCCTTGTTGATGATCATCTGGATGGCCACGGCACGGCGCACGCTCTCTTCGGTCGGCGTGGTGATCGCCTCGTCGTAGGCGTTGGTGTGCAGGCTGTTGCAGTTGTCGAACAGCGCGTACAGCGCCTGCAGCGTGGTGCGGATGTCGTTGAACTGGATTTCCTGCGCGTGCAGGGAACGGCCGCTGGTCTGGATGTGGTACTTCATCATCTGGCTGCGGCTTGAAGCGCCGTAGCGCTCGCGCATGGCGCGGGCCCAGATGCGGCGCGCGACGCGACCGATGACCGTGTATTCCGGGTCCATGCCGTTGCTGAAGAAGAACGACAGGTTCGGCGCGAAGTCGTCGATCTTCATCCCGCGCGCGAGGTAGTACTCGACGATGGTGAAGCCGTTCGACAGCGTGAAGGCCAGCTGCGAGATCGGGTTCGCCCCGGCTTCGGCGATGTGGTAGCCGGAGATCGACACCGAATAGAAATTGCGGACGCCGTGGTCCACGAAGTACTGCTGGATGTCGCCCATCATCCGCAGCGCGAATTCGGTGCTGAAGATGCAGGTGTTCTGCGCCTGGTCTTCCTTGAGGATGTCGGCCTGCACGGTGCCGCGCACGGTCTTGAGCGTCTCGGCCTTGATCCGCGCGTAGGTCTCGGCATCGACCACCTGGTCACCGCTGACGCCCAGTAAGCCCAGGCCAAGGCCGTCGTTGCCCGGCGGCAGTTCGCCGGAATACACCGGGCGCGTGCGCCCTTCGAACATCTTCGAGATCTTTTCCTGCGCAACTTTCCAGCGCGCATCATCGGCCTTCAGGTACTTCTCCACCTGCTGGTCGATGGCGGTGTTCATGAACATCGCCAGGATGATCGGCGCGGGGCCGTTGATGGTCATCGACACCGACGTCGTCGGCGCGCACAGGTCGAAGCCGGAATACAGCTTCTTCATGTCGTCCAGCGTGGGGATGTTGACCCCGGAATTGCCGATCTTGCCGTAGATGTCCGGGCGCGGCGCCGGGTCCTCGCCGTACAGCGTCACGCTGTCGAAGGCGGTGGACAAGCGCGCGGCCGGCTGGCCGAGCGAGAGGTAATGGAAGCGGCGGTTGGTGCGCTCCGGCGTGCCCTCGCCCGCGAACATGCGGATCGGGTCCTCGCCGGTGCGGCGGTACGGATACACGCCGCCGGTGTACGGGTAGGAACCCGGCAGGTTCTCCTTCTGCAGGAACACCAGCAGTTCGCCCCAGCTGCGATAGGTGGGCGCGGCGATCTTGGGGATCAGCTGGTGGCTCAGCGACTCGCGGTAGTTCTCGACGCGGATGGTCTTGCCGCGCACTTCGTATTCGGTGACCTCGTCGGTGATCGACTTCAGCCGCGCCGGCCATTCGCGCAGCAGCTTGAGGGCTTCGGAGTCGAGCGACTGCACGGCATCGTTGTAGCGCTGGCGGAGCGTCTTCAGCGAACGGTCGTCCCCCTCGGTCAATGCATCATCGCCATACAGCGCGAGCTGCGCCGGCAATTTCGCATCGCCCAGTTCCTGCAGCGCCTGCCACAGCGACTGCGCGCGGTCGGCGATCTCGGCCTGCGATTCGATGCGCTGGTTGATGGCGCGGCCCTGCTCGGCGATCTCGGCCAGATAGCGCACGCGTGCACCCGGAATCAGCACGGTGGCGCGCGGTTCCTTGAGCGAGGTGTCGATGGTCGGCGTCCACTTTTCAGCCGGCAGCGAGAGCTTTTCGCGCAGGAGGCGGGTCAGGTTGGCGAACATCCAGCTGACGCCCGGGTCGTTGAACTGCGAGGCGATGGTCGGATAGACCGGCACGTCCTCGTCCCTGGTCTGGAAGGCGACGCGGTTGCGCTTCCACTGCTTGCGGACATCGCGCAGCGCGTCCTCGGCGCCGCGCTTGTCGTACTTGTTCAGCACGATCAGTTCGGCGAAGTCGAGCATGTCGATCTTCTCCAGCTGCGATGCCGCGCCGTAGTCGCTGGTCATCACGTACATGGGGAAGTCGACCAGATCGACGATCTCCGAATCGCTCTGGCCGATGCCGGCGGTCTCGACGATGACCAGGTCGTAGCCGAGCGATTTCAGGAAACCGATGCTGTCCTTCAGCACCACGTTGGTCGCGGCGTGCTGGCGGCGGGTCGCCATCGAGCGCATGAAGACGCGATGCGAACGCAGCGAATTCATGCGGATGCGGTCGCCCAGCAGCGCGCCCCCGGTGCGGCGGCGGGTGGGATCCACGCTGATCACCGCGATGCGCATCTGCGGGAACGCGGCGAGGAAACGGTTGAGCAGTTCGTCGGTGACCGACGACTTGCCGGCGCCGCCGGTGCCGGTGATGCCGACCACCGGGGTGTGGCCGCCGGCCAGCTGCCATTCCTTGCGCAGGCGGGCCAGCTGGGCGTCATCGACCAGGCCGTCCTCCAGCGCGGAGAGCATCCGGCCGATCTCGATCTCGTCCTCGAAATCGACTTTGTGGGGCATCTCGACCGGCATGCGGCCGGCTTCGGCGCGCTTGACCACGTCCTCGATCATCTCCACCAGCCCCATCTTCATGCCGTCATTGGGGTGGTAGATGCGCTCGACGCCGTATGCCTCCAGTTCGCGGATCTCCTCCGGCGTGATGGTGCCGCCGCCGCCGCCGAACACGCGGATGTGGCCGGCGCCGCGCTCCTTGAGCATGTCGACCATGTACTTGAAGTACTCGACGTGGCCGCCCTGGTAGCTGGACAGCGCGATGCTGTCGGCGTCCTCCTGCAGCGCGGCGCGGACCACGTCCTCCACCGAGCGGTTGTGGCCGAGGTGGATCACCTCCGCGCCCTGCGACTGGATCAGCCGGCGCATGATGTTGATGGCGGCGTCGTGGCCGTCGAACAGGCTGGCGGCGGTGACGAAGCGCAGCGGACTGCGTTCGGCGGTCGTCTCGGGCGCGTTCTGGTCGAAAGCGGGGGCGGCAGGCGTGCTCATGCGGCGCGAAGTTCCGGAAAAAACAGGATGCCCCGATTGTAACCGGGCCCCTTGATCCGGCAGGCCGCCCGGCTTGCCCGCATGAATGCGTGGGCCGGATACTGCGGGCATGTTCGATATCCGCCGCCCCACCTGGAGACAAAGCGTCGCGCTGGCGATGTTGATCGTGATCGGGCTCATGTTGAGTGGCTGGATCCTGGCCGACCGCCTGATGCCGCCCGCCGTCGGCTCGCCTTCCACCACCCTGCCGCTGCAGCCCGGCCAGACCGTGATCGATCGCGAACTGGCGCCGCTCCTGGCAACGCATCCCGGCGAAAGCGGCGTGATCCTGCTGTCGGAAGGGCTGGACGCCTTCGCCGCGCGGGTGATGGCGACGCGCCAGGCCGGGCGCAGCCTGGACGTGCAGTACTACATCTGGCACGACGACATCACCGGCCGGCTGCTGGCGCACGAACTGTGGAAGGCGGCCGACCGCGGCGTGCGGGTTCGGCTGCTGCTGGATGACATGAACGCCACCGACAAGGACGCGAAGTGGCTGGCGCTGGACCGCCATCCCAACATCGAATTGCGCCTGTACAACCCGTTCCGCAACCGGCAGGGCCTGGAGCGCGTCATCGAACTGGTGCAACGCGCCTTCAGCCTCAACCACCGCATGCACAACAAGGCGTGGATCGCCGATGGCCGCGCGGCGATCGTCGGTGGCCGCAACATCGGCGTGGAGTATTTCGATGCGTCGGAGGAATCGAACTTCCGCGACCTCGACGCGCTGGTGTTCGGACCGGTGGTGGCCGAGGCGAGCCACGCCTTCGATGCCTACTGGAACAGCGCCGCCGTGGTGCCGATCTCCGCATTGCGGCGCAAACCGAAGGCGCTCACCGAGGCCTTCCTCGCCGACATGCGGGAGGAATTGAAGGGCCCGCAGGCGCAGGCCTACCTGCGGCGCGTGGCCGACCGCAAGGCCCTGCACGATTACTCCGAAGGCCGGCTGACGCCGCACTGGAGCGCGAACGTCCGGATCGTCGCGGACCCGCCGGTCAAGCGTACGCGCGAGAAGCACACTGACTGGCTGGTGGACAAGATCGAGGCGCAGCTGCGCACCACCCGGCATCAGACCTTGTTGATCTCGCCCTACTTCGTACCCGGCGACGATTTCACCGACGAGATGGTGAAGGCGGTGCGTCACGGCATGCAGGTCGGCATCGTGACCAATTCGCTGGCCGCCAACGATGTCTTCGCCGTGCATGGCGGTTATGCGGGCTATCGCAAGCGCCTGCTCGCCGGCGGCGTGCAGCTGCACGAACTGCGGGCCGAACCGGGCAGCGAGGCCAGCGGCAGCGCCTTCGGCAGCAGCGGCGCCAGCCTCCATACCAAGGCCTACGTGCTGGATGGACGACGCGGCTTCATCGGCTCCTACAACCTCGATCCGCGTTCCGCCTACCTCAATACCGAGATGGGCTTGATGTTCGATGACCCGGCCATCGGCCGCGAACTGGTGGCGGAATACCTGCGCCTGTCGAAGCCGGCTTCGAGCTATTGGCTGTATCTCGACGGCCGGCAACGGCTGCGCTGGCTCGACCGTTCGCAGTCGCCGCCGCGCGTGTACGACCGCGAGCCGGAAGCCAGCTGGCTGCGCCGGACAAAGGCCCGCATCGCCGGCTCGCTGCCGATCGAATCGCAGCTTTGAGCTTCATCCATGCGCACTCGTACTGTGCGCAGCCGGGGTTTGCGCGAACCGGCCACCCCGGCCCACCGGAGCGGTTGGGCTAGAATATCGGCTTGTTTTTCCCGGCCCCGGTCACCGGTCCGCACCGGAAACCGCATCGCCATCACCCCGAGAAGCCCGCCGCGGGCACGGAGCCATCATGGTTTTTGAAATCCTCGACCAGACCGGTCACGAACAGATCGTCTTCTGCCACAACAAGGACGCCGGACTGAAGGCGATCATCGCCATCCACAGCACCGTGCTGGGCCCCGCGCTCGGCGGCACCCGCATGTGGAACTACGCGACCGAGCAGGAAGCGCTCAACGACGTGCTCCGCCTGTCGCGCGGCATGACCTACAAGAACGCGGTGGCCGGCCTCAACCTGGGCGGCGGCAAGGCGGTGATCATCGGTGACGCGTCGAAGGACAAGTCGGAAGCGCTGTTCCGCGCGTTCGGCCAGTTCGTGGAGTCGCTGGGCGGCCGCTACATCACCGCCGAGGACGTCGGCATCGACGTCAACGACATGGAATACGTCTACCGCGAGACCGAGTACGTCACCGGCGTGCACCAGGTCCACGGCGGCTCGGGCGACCCGTCGCCGTTCACCGCCTACGGCACCCTGCAGGGCCTGATGGCCACGCTGAACAAGAAGTTCGGCAACGAGGAAGTCGGCAACTACAGCTACGCGGTGCAGGGCCTGGGCCACGTGGGCATGGAGTTCGTGAAGCTGCTGAAGGAACGCGGCGCCAAGATCTTCGTCACCGACATCAACCCGAAGCTGGTCGCCAAGGCCGTCGATGACTTCGGCGCCGAGGCCGTGGGCCTGGACGAGATCTACGACGTCGCCACCGACGTCTACTCGCCCTGCGCGCTGGGCGGCACGCTCAACGAGAACACCATCGACCGCATCAAGGCCAAGGTGATCTGCGGCGCGGCCAACAACCAGCTGGCCACCAACGCCATCGGCGACGAGCTGACCCGTCGCGGCGTGCTGTACGCGCCGGACTACGCGGTCAACGCCGGCGGCGTGATGAACGTGGCGCTGGAACTCGACGGCTACAACCGCGAGCGCGCCATGCGGATGATGCGCACGATCTACCACAACCTCACCCGCATCTACGAGATCGCCGAGCGCGACGGCATCCCGACCTACCAGGCCGCCGACCGCATGGCGGAAGAGCGCATCGAGAAGATCGGCAAGCTCAAGCTGTCGATGGGCCGCGGCACGCCTCGCTTCCAGGGCCGCATCCGCGGCAACTGAGCCAACGTCGTTTGAACGGGGCGAGGCCGACACCTCGCCCTTTTCGTTTCCGCAGGGGACTTTCCGATGCACATGCCGAAGATCAACGAGGACATCGACGCCCTGCGCGATGCCGTGCGCCGTTTCGCCGAAGCCGAGATCGCGCCGCGCGCGGCCAGCATCGACGAGGAGAACTGGTTCCCGCAGGACCTGTGGCCGAAGCTCGGCGAGATGGGCCTGCTGGGCCTGACCATCCCCGGCGAATACGGCGGCAGCGAGATGGGCTACCTGGCCCACCTGGTGGCGATGGAGGAAATCTCGCGCGCCTCGGGCTCCATCGGCCTGTCCTACGGCGCGCATTCCAACCTGTGCGTCAACAACCTCTACGCCAATGGCAACGAGGCACAGCGCACGAAGTACCTGCCGAAGCTGTGCAGCGGCGAGTGGAAGGGCGCGCTGGCGATGAGCGAACCGGGTGCCGGCTCCGACGTGGTCGGTTCGATGGCCTGCCGCGCCGAACTGCGTGGCGACACCTGGGTCGCCAACGGCAACAAGATGTGGATCACCAACGGCCCGGAAGCCGACGTGCTGATCGTCTACATGCGCACCGCGCCCAAGAGCGAAGGCTCGCGCGGGATGACCGCCTTCATCGTCGAGAAGGGCATGAAGGGCTTCTCCACTGCGCAGAAGCTGGACAAGCTGGGCATGCGCGGCTCCAACACCTGCGAACTGGTGTTCGAGGACTGCGGGATCCCCGCCGAAAACGTGCTGGGCGAAGTGAACCAGGGCGTCAAGGTGCTGATGGCCGGCCTGAACACCGAACGCCTGGTGCTGTCCGGCGGCCCGATCGGGCTGATGCAGGCGGCGCTCGACATCACCCTGCCCTACGTCCGCGAACGCAAGCAGTTCGACGTCGCCATCGGCACCTTCCAGCTGATGCAGGCCAAGGTCGCGGACATGTACACCGCGCTCGCCTCCAGCCGCGCCTTCGCCTACCAGGTGGCGCGCGACTACGACGCGGGCCACAAGAGCCGCGTGGATGCCGCGTCCTGCCTGATGCATGCCTCGGAAGCCGCGGTGAACGTCACGCTGGAAGCGATCCAGGCGCTCGGCGGCAACGGTTACATCAACGAGTTCCCGACCGGTCGCCTGCTGCGCGACGCCAAGCTCTACGCCATCGGCGCCGGCACCAACGAGATCCGTCGCATGCTGATCGGCCGCGAGTTGTTCAACGGCCACGGCTGAAACGCGGGATGGGCGATGCGGCTTCGTGAGGCGGCATCGTCATCCACCCAAAGAAAACGCGGCCCGAGTGCCGCGTTTTTGTTTGCCACGCTTGCGCGGGATCAGAAGCGATAGCGGTAGCTGGCGTTGACCAGGTTGTTGTCGCCGAGTTCGCTGCCGCGACGGCTGACATCCAGGCGCAGCAGGCTGCCATTGCGCCACCGGGCATTGAAGCCAAGGCCGAACACGCTGCCCTGCCGTGCCATCGACAGGCCGCTGACCGGCATCCACTGCTCGATGCCGGTGAAGCTGGCCATCAACGCATTGCCATCCGACAGGCCGCGCTGCCATTCCGCACGGCCATCGATGCCGAACGAGATGCCGTCCGCCAGCTGCCAGTCGCGGCTGGCGCGCAGGCCCGCGTAGGCCTGCCAGCGGTCGAAGTTCCACGCCTCGGCACGCAGCCCGAAGCCGGAAGCGCCGGCCTCGCTGAAGCCGTCGTTGCGGACCTGCGCGAACTGGCTGCCGACGTACGGCGACAGCGTGGCCGCGCCCAGGTCGAAGCGGTAACCGGTTTCGGCATTGGCGAACAGGTAGCTGCCGCCGCCCAGCGTGTTGACGCCTTCCTGGCGCAGGCCGAGCTGCACGTTGCGCTCCACCTCGCGGTCGAAGCGGCCGGCACCCACGCCACCGCGCAGGTAGGCCTGCTCACCGAGCCAGCCGGCATAGGCCTGGGCTTCGGTCTGGCGGCTGCGCGTGCGGTCGCCCAGGCTCGACATCCAGCCATCGGCCTCGGTGTGGCTGGCGGCCAGGCCGACCACGCCCGCATGCCCGACGCGCACGTCCTGGCCCATCATCCAGCCGTCGAGCTGGTAGGCCATGCCATTGGCGCCGGCCTGCGCCAGCGAGCCGTTGTCGCGCAGGTTGTCCTGCCACGTGCCAGCCAGCAGCGGGCGGTCGACCAGTGCATCGAAGCGGTCGGTCATCGCGCGGCGGCCGGCATCCATCGACTCCAGCGTGAGCGCGAGGTTGGCCGCGTGCATCTGTCCGGACAGGCTGCGCAGCGAACGGTCGGCGATGGCCGCGTTGAGGCTGCCGTTCTGCAGGTCGCCGGCGCCGCCGACGAGGATCGAGTTCGGCGGCACCAGCCCGCCGTCGATCGCGCCGAACAGCGCTTCCACGCGCTGCGCCGAATCCAGCGAGACGCCGGTCAGGCCCAGTGCCGCGGCGGCCACGTTGACCTGGATGCGGTTGATGCTGAGGAAGGCGCTGTTGGCGTCGTAGCCGAGGGTGGCGTCGAGGAACACGTTCGGCGCGGCCTTGACCGAGGCGAAGGTGCCGGTCAGGCCGCCCGTGGCACGCAGCAGGACTTCCTTGGCACCCGTCGTATAGCCGGTGCGGTTGCCCAGGATGCTGACCTGGCCGCCCTGCAGGGTGGCGGTGCCGGTGACCTGCAGCGGCGTGCCCAGCCAGACGCCGAGATTGCCGGTGGCGGTCTGCAGGTAGTTGCCGGCGACGGTGGCGCCGGCGTCCCGGCCGTTGAAAAAGCGGCCACTGTTCTGCACGTTGTTGCCGAAGGTGCCGCTGGCGTAGACCAGCCCCCCACTTCCGACATTCAGCGCCGAGGCACCCAGTCCATTGCGCACGTCGAGCGCGCCGCCTTCGACGCGGGTAGCGCCGGTGTAGGCCTGGGATTCGGTCAGGGTGAGCGTGCCGCTGCCTTGCTTCACCAGCCCGCCGGTGCCGCTGATGGTGTTGCGCCAGACCGAGCTGCCGGAGAACGACACGGTCACATCACCCCAGTCGAACCTGCCCGGCCCCTTCGCCGCCTTGCCCACGTCGAGCGCGCCGTAGCCGAAGACGGCATCCACGCCGGGCGCACCGATGTCGGTGGCGGTACCGAGGATGGTCTGGCGGACCAGGTCGTTGTTGAAGTACGGGAACATCGACCAGACCGCAGCCGCCGCGCCCGAGACCATCGGCGCCGCAAACGAAGTGCCCTGCCAGTTGTAGAGATAGTCCTGGTCGGTCAGCGGGGACTGCGAGCCCGGCGGCGACACGCCGGGGATCATCACCTTGCCGGGCGCGGCCAGGCAGTAGTTCATCGACCGGCCGCAGTACTGCGAGAAGTCGAGCAGCTGAGTCGGGTTGTCCGGGTCCAGCGCGGCGACCGTCAACCAGCCCTTCTCCAACCCGGCCTGCGGCGCCAGCGTCGGCAGCGAAGAGGTGTCGGAGGGATCGGGGCGATAGCGCGCATCGCGGCCGTAGTTGCCGTTCGCGAACACGATCAGGCCGTTCTTGTTGAGGATGAAGTCCTTGAAGCCCTCGGCCATCGCCGCGGCGCCGGCCGGCTCGTCCTCGAAATACACCCCGCCCCAGGAGTTGTTGATGATGCGGGCGCCGTGGCTGTAGAGGTCGGCGTTGGCCTGGTTGAGGAAGGAGGCGAAATCGCCCGAATCGCTCGTGCTGATGCCGTTGCCCTGGCCCGACCCGTCGTCCTTCGGCGGGTTGTCGGAGAGGAAGCGGCCGGAAATGATCTTCGCATCGGGGGCCACGCCGCCCGGCCAGCGGCCATAGGCGCTGCCGGCCGCCGTCAGCGAGACGGCCGTGCCGTGCTCCAGCACGTAATCGACATTCGGGTTGTTGGTCGTACGGTTGAGGTAGAAGCCGTTGTAGGTCACGCGCGGGGTCAGCGCCGGATGGTTGGTGCGCACGCCCGAATCCAGCACGCCAATGCCCACGCCCTGCCCACGGGCGCCCATCGCCAGTGACTGGCCAACATTCGATACCGCCAGTTGCTTGCCGTAGACCGGGTCGATGGTGGTGGCGGTCGGCACCCCGCCCACGGCTTGCGGCGCGCTGGCGGTGATGCTGCTGTCGGTCGCGACGGTGGGCGTGAAGCCGAGCCCGCTCCCGCCCGGCGTCGGGGGTGGCGGCGTGGACTTGGTCCCGCCCCCGCCGCCACAGGCGGTCAGTCCCAGTGTCAGGGCGCCGGCGACGGCGAGCGAAAGGGCGTTGCGGCGTGACAGGCAGCGCATTGCATGCTCCATATGTATGAATGAGTCGGGGGAAGCGGCCCATGGCTCCCTCCATGGGCCTGATGTCCTTGTATTCCTTTGCGTTCGCGAAAACAACCGCGGGCGGCGGCGCTACATGACGCGTTGCACTTGGTGAAGGCCCGGCGGCCCGGTCGCTTTCGCGGCCGCCGGCAAGCGGCGATAATCAGGGTTTGCCGTTGTTCCGGAGACCCCCATGTCTGACGTCGTCATCGTCGGTGCCAAGCGCACCGCCATCGGTTCCATGCTCGGCCAGTTCACCGGCGTGCCCACCCCCGTCCTGGGCGCCACCGCCATCGGCGCCGCGCTGGAACACGCGGGCATCAAGGCCGATGCCATCGACGAAGTGATCATGGGCTGCGTGCTGCCGGCCGGCCTGGGCCAGGCGCCCGCCCGCCAGGCCGCACGCGCCGCCGGCATCCCCGATGCCGCGGGCGCCACCACCATCAACAAGGTCTGCGGCTCGGGCATGAAGGCCGTGATGCTGGCCCACGACCTCATCAAGGCCGGTACGGCCGATGCGGTCATCGCCGGCGGCATGGAGTCGATGACCAACGCCCCGCACCTGCTGAACGGCTCGCGCACCGGCATCCGTTACGGCAGCGCCCCCTTCCTCGACCACATGGCACTCGACGGCCTGACCAACCCCGACGACGGCCAGGCGATGGGCGTGTTCGGCGACCAGGCCTGCGCCAAGTACGGCTACGACCGCGAACAGGTCGATGCCTATTCCACCGAATCCGTGCAGCGTGCCCAGCGTGCCCAGGCCGAGGGCGCCTACAAGGCCGAGATCGCGCCGGTCACGGTCAAGGGCCGCAAGGGCGATGTCGTCGTCGATACCGATGAAGAGCCGGGCAAGATCGACCCCTCCAAGATGGCCGGCCTGCGTGCCGCCTTCGGCAAGGACGGCGTGCTGACCGCAGCGTCCTCGTCCAAGATTTCCGACGGTGCCGCCGCGCTGGTCGTGATGTCGGCTGATGCAGCGGCCAAGGCCGGCGTGAAGCCGCTGGCGCGCATCGTCGCCCATGCCACCCATTCGCAGGCGCCGGAATGGTTCACCACCGCGCCGGTCGATGCACTGCGCAAGGTGCTGGACAAGGCCGGCTGGTCGGTCGGCGATGTCGACCTGTTCGAGATCAACGAAGCCTTCTCCTGCGTGGCGATGGCCCCGATGACCGACCTCGGCATCCCGCACGACAAGTTGAACGTGAATGGCGGCGCCGTGGCGCTTGGTCATCCGATCGGCGCGTCGGGTGCGCGCCTGCTCGTGACCCTGATCCATGCGCTGCAGGCCCGCGGCGGCAAGCGTGGCGTGGCCAGCCTGTGCATCGGCGGCGGCGAGGCCACGGCCCTGGCCGTTGAAATGGCGTGAACACGGGACTTAAGTCCGGCTAAATCGCCCGCAACGCAAAAGAAAAAAAAACCGGCCAAAGTGCTTGACACGGTTCATGGCTTTGTCATGATGTCGGCAACGCGCGCATCCGTGCGCGTTCCACTCCTAACGAGGACACCATCATGTCGATGAACAAGGCTCTCCTGGCGCTGGCCATGGGTCTGGCTCTGGCCGCTTGCTCCAACTCGCAGCAGGCTGCTGATTCCGCTGCTGAAGCCGCTGACGCGGCTGGCGAGGCTCAGGAAGCCGCCAACAACGCCGCCGCCACCGGCGACGCCGCTGCCGCCAACGCCGCCCAGGCCGGTGCCGACGCCGCTGCCGCTGCTGCCGACGCTGCCGCCACCCAGGCCAACGCCGCTGCCGCTGCTGGCACCGCCGACGCTGCCGACGGCGCTGCCGACGCTGCCGAGAACGCTGCCGACGCCGCTGAGCAGGCCCAGGATTCGGCCGAGCAGGCCGCTGCTGGCGCCGACGCCAAGGTCAACAACGACGGCAAGTAATCGCCTGAGTTGATGCTGCGTGATATGGCCGCCGGAGGGATCCGGCGGCCATTCTGCAAGTCGATAGCGATACCCCCTATTCCGGACGATGTACCCGCATTGATCCCCAAAATTCCGCCGGACGCCTGCCTGCAGGCCGATGGACCGGAGTGCCGGCCGCAATCCTGCGTACCGGGCTGTTCACCCTCACTGGAGCAACGCCATGAACATCAAGCTCGCCACCCTGATCGCCGCCAGCGCCCTGGCCCTGGCCGCCTGCAACTCGCCGACCGCCGAGCAGAAGGCCGACGAAGCCGCCGCTTCCGCCGACGCCGCCGGCACCCAGGCTGCTGAAGCCGCCAACGCCGCCGGCGACGCCGCCGTCGCTTCGGCTGAAGCCGCCGGTGCCGCCACCGCTGCTGCCGCTGGCGCCGCCGCCGCCACCGTCGACGCCGCCGCCGACCCGGTCCAGGCCGCCTATGAAGAAGGCAAGGCCAACGCCGCTGGCGCCGTCGCCAACGCTGCCGACAAGGTTTCCGCCGAAATGAAGCAGGAAGCCGGCGAAGCCAAGGCCACCGCCGAGGCCGAGAAGAAGGACTGATCCTTCGCCTCGACGCGATACTGGAAGGCCCGCTTCGGCGGGCCTTCCTTTTTGCCTGCGCGATGCGGTTGCAGGCCACGGCATCGCAATCATCGCGGCCCGGCCTGGAAGATGCGACATCCTCCCACCATCGCGCCGTACGGCAGCCGGTATCCTTGTGGTTTCGCCATCGCACGCCTTGCCCATGCCCGCGCTCGCCTCGCAGCTTGACCCCCGCTCCGCCGACTTCACGGCCAACGCCGACTACCACCGCGCCCTGACCGAGGAGCTGCACGCCCGCCTGCGCCGCGCGGCCGAAGGCGGTGGTGACTCGGCCCGGCAGAAGCACGTCGCGCGCGGCAAGCTGCTGGCGCGCGACCGCATCGACGCCCTGCTCGACCCCGGCTCGCCCTTCCTCGAATTGAACGCGCTCGCCGCCGAAGGCATGTACGACGATGCCGCGCCGGCCGCCGGCGTGGTGACCGGCATCGGCCGGGTGATGGGCCAGGAATGCGTGATCGTGGCCAACGACGCCACGGTCAAGGGCGGCACCTACTTCCCGATGACGGTGAAGAAGCACCTGCGCGCGCAGGAAGTGGCGCGCGAAAACCATCTTCCCTGCATCTACCTGGTCGATTCCGGCGGCGCCTTCCTGCCGCTGCAGGACGAGGTGTTCCCGGACAAGGAGCACTTCGGCCGCATCTTCTACAACCAGGCGCGGATGAGCGCGGAGAACATCCCGCAGATCGCCGTGGTGATGGGCAGTTGCACGGCCGGCGGCGCCTACGTGCCGGCGATGTGCGACGAAAGCATCATCGTCAGGGAACAGGGCACGATCTTCCTCGGCGGCCCGCCGCTGGTGAAGGCGGCGACGGGCGAGGTGGTGGATGCCGAAGCGCTCGGTGGCGCCGACGTGCATACCTCCGTGTCCGGCGTGGCGGACCATTTCGCCGAGGACGACCACCACGCGCTGTCGATCGCCCGCGACATCGTGGCGTCGCTCAACCGCAGGCGCGAAGTCCCGGTCGCGCTGAAGGACAGCGCCGAGCCGCTGTACGCCGCCGACGAGCTCTACGGCATCGTGCCGCAGGACACCCGCAAGCCCTTCGACATCCGCGAGGTGATCGCGCGCATCGTGGACGGCAGCGAGTTCCAGGAATTCAAGGCGCGCTACGGCAAGACGCTGGTGACCGGCTTCGCGCACATCCAGGGGATGCCGGTGGGCATCGTCGCCAACAACGGCATCCTGTTCTCGGAGTCGGCGCTCAAGGGCGCGCACTTCATCGAACTGTGCAACCAGCGCGGCATCCCGCTGGTGTTCCTGCAGAACATCACCGGCTTCATGGTGGGCCGCAAGTACGAGAACGCCGGCATCGCCAAGGACGGGGCGAAGATGGTCACTGCGGTGGCGTGTTCGTCCGTACCGAAGTTCACCGTGGTGATCGGCGGCAGCTTCGGCGCCGGCAACTACGCGATGTGCGGACGCGCCTACGGCGGGCGCTTCCTGTGGATGTGGCCGAACGCGCGGATCAGCGTGATGGGCGGCGAACAGGCGGCGAGTGTGCTGGCGACGGTGCGCAGGGACGGCATCGAGGCCAGGGGCGGCGAATGGTCGGCGGCGGAAGAAGACGCCTTCAAGTCGCCGATCCGCCAGCAGTATGAGGACCAGGGCAATCCGTATTACGCGACGGCGCGGCTGTGGGACGACGGCATCATCGACCCCGCCGACACCCGTCGCGTGCTGGGGCTGGCATTGGCCGCGTCGTTGAACGCGCCGATCGAACCGGCGAAATACGGCGTGTTCCGCATGTGATCCAACCCGTGTGCGCTGCTTCACAGATGAACGGCGGCCAACCCATCGCTCACAAACACGCTGTTTTCACGTGCTAGTTTCATGGGCCCGCAGCCCCCGCTGCCTTCTGCGAGAAGACCCATGGTGAGTTGGAGAGATCCCGGCAACAGCGCCAAGAAGGAAGTCGCGGACTTCCCGAACGAGCCGGTGACCGCACCGCCGGTGCAGCCTGCCGCCGTCGCGCCGGTGGTGCGCGCGGAGCCGACGCCGGCCCCTGCGCCGAAGCCGGCCACGAAGGAGTCGGTGATCGCCGCCGACCTGAGCATCGAGGGCAAGATCGAAGGCGCCGGCCACGTCCGCATCGCCGGCAAGTTCAAGGGCGACGTCAACGTCAAGGGCGACCTCACCGTCGAACAGGGCGCCAAGCTGACCGGCAGCGTCCGCGCCGAGAAGGTCACGCTGTCGGGCGAGCTGGACGGCAACATCGAGGCCGCCAAGCGCGTCGACCTGCTGGCGTCGAGCGCGATGAACGGCGACATCAAGGCCGACGACCTGACCATCGCCTCGGGCGCGCGCCTGCGCGGCCACGTGGAATGCGGCTGGGCCGACGGCAAGGCGGCGCCGAAGGGAGACAGCACCGCCGCATGAGCAGCCTGCTCGGGCGGGGCCAGAAAGCCGACGAGGTGGGTGCGACCCGCACCTGCCCGCATTGCCGCGCCACGATCCTGGCCAGCTCCGCGGTGTGTCCGCAGTGCAAGGGGCACCTGCGTTACGACGCGGCGCCCGACCGCAAGGTGCTGGCGTCGCCGCTGAAGATCGAAGGCACCCTGCCCGGCCCCGCGCCGGGCGAGGCCTGGGAGTATTCGGTGGTCGCCGTGGTGCGCAACGAGCGCGGCGAGGAAGTCGCCCGCCACGTGGTCGGCGTCGGCGCGATGAACCCCGGCGACGTGCGGACCTTCAGCCTGAGCGTGGACCTGGTGGCGAGCACGCGGATGCGGTCGCGCTGAAGCACCGGCTCAGCCGCAGCCGCCGCAGCCCCCGCATTCGCCCGAGGCCAGCGCCGACGCCGGCGCGACGAAGCGCCCGAGCTTCTGCATCCACGCCGGGCGGTCTTCGCGCAGCAGCGGGATGGCCAGCGCGATGCGCATGCGCCGCCACGACCCGGGAAAGCGTGTGCGCCAGACGAACAGCGCCGCCAGCAGCACCGCCACGCCGATCACCGCGTACTGCAGAGCGAGCGGCATCGCCATCATCCCGCCCCCATCGCCTTCGCCACCTGGTAGGTGACGAACGAGGCCGCATAGGCCAGCGCGAACAGGTAGACGGTGGCGAACGCGGTCTGCTTCCAGCTGCCGGTCTCGCGCTTGATGGTGGCCAGCGTGGAGAGGCACTGCGGCGCGTAGATGAACCACACCAGCAGCGAGAGCGCGGTGGCCAGCGACCAGTCGTGCGCGATCAGCGGCGACAGCGCCTGCGCGGAGGCCTCGTCACTGGCGGCGGCCACCGCGTAGACCGTGGCCAGCGAAGACACCACCACCTCGCGCGCGGCCATGCCGGGGATCAGCGCGATGCAGATCTGCCAGTTGAAACCGAGCGGCGCGAAGAACGTGGTCATCGCATGGCCGATGCGGCCGGCGAAGCTGTAGTCGATTGCGGGCAGGGTGGCGTCGGCCGGCGCACCGGGGAACGTGAGCAGGAACCAGAGCAGCACGGTCATCGCCAGGATGATGCCGCCGACGCGCTTCAGGAAGATCATCGCGCGCTCCCACAGGCCGATCAGCAGGTCGCGCCAATGCGGCAGGCGATAGGACGGCAGCTCCAGCAGCAAGGGGTGCTCGCCCTTGTCACGGCGCCAGCGCTTCATCACCCAGCTCACGGCGAGCGCGCTGGCGATGCCGGCCATGTACAGCCCGAACAGCACCAGCCCCTGCAGTTCCAGCCCGCCGAGCACCTTCTGCCTGGGGATGAAGGCGCCGATCAGCAGCGCGTACACCGGCAACCGCGCCGAGCAGGTCATCAGCGGCGCGACCAGGATGGTGGCGAGGCGGTCGCGCGGGTCCTGGATGCTGCGGGTCGCCATGATGCCCGGCACCGCGCAGGCGAACGACGACAGCAGTGGGATGAAGCTGCGCCCCGACAGCCCCGCCGCGGCCATGGTGCGGTCGAGCAGGAAGGCGGCGCGCGGCAGGTAGCCGGATTCCTCCAGCGTCAGGATGAAGAGGAAGAGGATGAGGATCTGCGGCAGGAACACGATCACCCCGCCAAGGCCGGCGATGATGCCATCCACCATCAGGCTGCGGAGCGGGCCGTCGGCCATCGCGTTGCCGACCGCATCGCCCAGCCAGGTGGTGCCGGCCTCGATGCCGTCCATCAGTGGCGTGGCCCAGGCATAGACCGCCTGGAACATCAGGAACATCACCACCGCGAGCGTCAGCAGCCCGAAGACCGGATGCAGCAGCCAGCGGTCGAGCGCGTCATCGATGCGCGCGGTGCGGCGCGGCATGGTCACGGTGGCCTCGATCAGGCGGCGCGCCTCGGCATGCAGGTCGGTCTCAGGGGCCGCGGGTTCCGGTGCGTGCGCGAGCCTGCCTTCGGCGAACAGCGCGTCCACCTGCGCGGTCAGCGCCTTCGCGCCGTCGCCGCGCACGGCGACGGTTTCCACCACCGGCACGCCGAGTTCGCGCGCGAGCGCGGCGACATCGACATCGATCCCGCGTTTGGCGGCCGCGTCCATCTGGTTGAGCGCGACGATCATCGGCCGGCCGAGCGTCTTGAGTTCCAGCACGAAGCGCAGGTGCAGGCGCAGGTTGGTGGCATCGACCACGCAGACCAGCAGGTCCGGCGCCGGTTCGCCCGGATAGAAGCCGCGGCAGACGTCGCGCGCGATCGCTTCCTCCAGACTCGCCGGGGTCAGGCTGTAGGCGCCCGGCAGGTCCAGCAGCGCGTAGCCGCGACCGGACGCGCCGAGCATCCGCCCTTCCTTGCGCTCCACGGTCACGCCGGCGTAGTTCGCCACCTTCTGCCGGCTGCCGGTGAGCAGGTTGAACAGCGCGGTCTTGCCGCTGTTGGGATTGCCGATCAGGGCGACGCGCGGGAGGACGGCCTCGCTCATGCGGCGGCGTCCAGGGCTTCGCGGCGCACTTCCACGCGCGCGGCCTCGCTGCGGCGGAGCGCGAAGCGCGTGTAGCCGACCTGCACCATCAGCGGCTCGCGGCCGAGCGGCCCAGTGGCGCGCACTTCCACCGGCTCGCCGGGCACGAAGCCGAGTTCGCCGAGACGGCGCGCGATGGCATCGGCATTGCCGTCGGCGTGCACGGCAACGACCACGGCAGGCGAATTCAGCGGGAGATCAACGAGGCGCACGCCCGGCTCCAGATGGGAATCGTTCTCATTTTACACTGAACCCCACCCGCCTCGCCGCTTATCATGGCGTTTTCCGGGGAACACGTTCATGGACGCGATGCTGGAGGTTCTGCGCGAAGGCGCCGTGGCGCGGCTGCGGATGCGGCGGCCCGAGGTCCACAACGCCTTCGACGACCGCCTGATCGCGGCGATGACCGAGGCCCTGCAGGCGCTGGGCGATGACGCCACGGTGCGCGCGGTGGTGCTGGAGGGCGAAGGGGCTTCGTTCTCGGCCGGCGCCGACCTCAACTGGATGCGCGGCATGGCCAGGATGAGTGAGGCCGAGAACCGCGAGGACTCGCTCGCCCTCGCCCGCCTGATGCGCACGCTCAACGAACTTCCGAAGCCGACCATTGCGCGGGTGCAGGGCGCGGCGTTCGGCGGCGGCGTCGGGCTGGTGGCCTGCTGCGACATCGCCATCGGCGTGCCGGAAGCGAAATTCGGCCTGACCGAGGCCAAGCTCGGCCTGCTGCCGGCGGTCATCTCGCCCTACGTCATCCACGCCATCGGCGTCCGCCAGGCGCGACGGTACTTCGCCACCGCCGAAATCTTCGACGCCGCCGAAGCGCTGCGCATCGGCCTGCTGCACCAGGTGGTGACGATGGACGCGCTGGACGCCGCCATCGACCGCCAGCTGGACCTGCTGCTGAAGGCCGGCCCGCTCGCCGCCGCCGGCGCCAAGCAGCTGGTGCGCGATGTCGCCGCCCATGCCGACGGCGCGAAGCACGACGCCGACAACGCCGCCCTCATCGCCCGCCTGCGCGTCTCGCCGGAAGGCCAGGAAGGCCTGTCCGCCTTCCTCGACAAGCGCAAACCGAACTGGATGCCCGCCTGATGTTCGACAAGATCCTGATCGCCAACCGCGGCGAAATCGCCTGCCGCGTGATCCGCACCGCCCGCCGGATGGGCATCCGCACCGTCGCGGTGTATTCGGAAGCCGACGCCGGCGCGCAGCACGTGCGCCAGGCCGACGAGGCCTACCTGATCGGCGGCCCGCGCCCGCAGGACAGTTACCTGCGCGGCGACGTGATTCTGGATGTCGCGAAGAAGAGCGGCGCGCAGGCCATCCACCCCGGCTACGGCTTCCTCTCCGAGAACGCCGATTTCGCCGACGCGGTGGAAGAAGCCGGCATCGTCTTCATCGGGCCGAAGGCGGCCTCGATGCGCAAGATGGGCAGCAAGGCCGGCGCCAAGGAGCTGATGGACGCCGCCGGCGTGCCGGTGGTGCCGGGCTACACCGGCGAGGACCAGTCGCCCGCCACGCTGCAGCGCGAGGCCGACCGCATCGGCTATCCGCTGATGATCAAGGCCGCGCACGGCGGCGGCGGCAAGGGCATGCGCATCGTGCGTTCGGGCGCGGAGTTCGCGCCGAACCTGGAAAGCTGCCAGCGCGAGGCGGCCAACGCCTTCGGTCGCGACCGCGTGCTGCTGGAGCGCTACATCGAACAGCCGCGCCACATCGAGATCCAGATCTTCGGCGACGCGCAGGGCGAGGTGATCCACCTCAACGAGCGCGAGTGTTCCGCCCAGCGCCGCTACCAGAAGGTGTTGGAGGAATCGCCCTCGCCCTTCCTCACCCCCGGACTGCGCGCGGCGATGGGCGAGGCGGCGGTGCAGGCCGGCCGCGCCATCGACTACCAGAACGCCGGCACCGTCGAGTTCATCGTCGGGCAGGACGGCCAGTTCTATTTCATGGAGATCAACACCCGCCTGCAGGTGGAGCACCCGGTCACCGAGCTGGTCACCGGCCTCGACCTGGTCGAATGGCAGCTGCGCGTCGCCGCCGGCGAACCGCTGCCGCGGGCGCAGGCGTCGATCTATTCCAGCGGCCACGCGATCGAAGTGCGGCTGTACGCGGAAGACCCGGATGCCGGCTTCCTGCCCGGTTCCGGCACGCTCACCCGCCTGCGCCTGCCGGAATTCATGCCGGACGTGCGCATCGATTCCGGCGTGGTCGAAGGCGACACCGTGACCATCTTCTACGACCCGATGATCGCCAAGCTGATCGTGTTCGGCGTGGACCGCCCGCGCGCGCTGGCCAGGCTGCGCGAGGCGCTGGCGGCGTGCGAGATCGAGGGCCCGAAGTCCAACATCGCGTTCCTGGAACGGCTGGCGCGGCACCCGGCGGTGGTCGAAGGCCGCATCGACACCGGCTATCTGGACCGCCACCTCGACGAGTTCGTCGGTGCGGGCGATGACGATGCGGCCCACGCGCCCGTGTTGCGCGCGCTCGCCGCCGCCGTGGTGCGCCTGCGCGCCGAGCAGCAGGCCGATGCGGCTTCGCCTTGGAGCCTGCGCGACGGCTGGCGGCTGGACGGCCCCGGCAACACGCCGCTGCGCCTGCAGCATGGCGAGGCCGACGTGCATCTCTCACTGTCCGGCCAGCGCGGCGACTACATCGTGCGCGAAGGCGAGGCGCTGACCTATCTCGAAGGCCTGCGCCTGGCCGACGACGTGTTGAGTGGCCGCATCAACGGCAGCGCGCGGCGCTACCAGGCCGGCATCGACGGCGACGTGGTCACCCTGCACGACGGCGAACGCCGCCACCGCTTCCTGCGCACGCCGCTGCACCGGCTGGACGACGAGACCGGCGCCGGCAGCGGCGACCGCGTCAAGGCCCCGATGCCCGGCCGCGTGGTCCTGGTCAAGGCGCGTCCGGGCGACGCGGTGAAGTCCGGCGACGTGCTGCTGGTCATGGAGGCGATGAAGATGGAGCTGGCGCTGAAGGCGCCGCGCGACGGCATCGTCGCCGAGGTGCAGGCCGGCGAAGGCGACTTCGTCGAGGCCGACGCCACCCTGGTCACCTTGGAGCATTGAGATGGCGCTTCCCGCTTCCGTCCGCATCGTCGAGGTCGGCCCGCGCGACGGCCTGCAGAACGAAAAGACGCACGTTTCCACCGCCGACAAGATCGAGCTGGTCAACCGGCTCTCGGCCACCGGCCTGCGCACCATCGAGGCCACCAGTTTCGTCAGCCCGAAATGGGTGCCGCAGATGGCCGACGCCGCCGAGGTCTATGCCGGCATCGACAGGCACCCCGGCATCGCCTACCCGGTGCTGGTGCCCAACCTGCAGGGCTACGAACGCGCCCGCGGCGTGGGCGTGGCGGAGATCGCGGTGTTCACCGCCGCCTCGGAAGCCTTCAACCGGAAGAACATCAACGCCTCCATCGACGAATCGCTGGAACGCTTCGCGCCGGTGATCGCGGCGGCCAAGGCCGATGGCGTCAGGGTGCGCGGCTACGTCTCCACCGTGCTCGGCTGCCCCTACCAGGGCGAGGTGCCGCTGGCCGACGTGGTGCGGGTCGCCCATTCCCTGCACGCCATGGGCTGCTACGAGGTCTCGCTGGGCGACACCATCGGCATCGGCACCCCGGCCAAGGCCCGGGCCATGCTGCGCGCGGTCGCCGGCGAGGTCCCGATGGACGCGCTGGCCATCCACTTCCACGACACCTGGGGCCAGGCGCTGGCCAACATCCTGGCCTGCCTCGAGGAAGGCGTGGCCGTGGTCGATGCGGCCGTGGCCGGCACCGGCGGCTGCCCCTATGCCCAGGGCGCGAGCGGCAACGTGGCCAGCGAGGACGTGGTCTACATGCTGCACGGGATGGGGATTGAAACTGGAATAGACTTCACAAAACTGGTCGAAACCGGCGTATGGTTGGCCTCCAGGCTCGGCCGTGAAACCGGCAGCAAGGCAGGACGCGCACTGAACCCATGAAGCATGGCCCCGCCGCCGATGCCGAGGATGCGCCGGAACAGGAGCTCCGGCACCGGCTTGGCGTGTTGGTCGCCTCGCCGGCACTCGACCAGGACACGCGGACGCTGATCGAAGCGGCGCTGGCCGCGCTCGACGGCAGCGAGTCCGCCCGCATCGCCGCCGAGACGCGTTACCGGACCCTGTTCGATGCCGTGCCCGACCCGATCAGCATCATCGACTGGGACGGGACCGTGCTCGACGTCAACGCCGCCGGCCTGCGCATCTTCGGGCGCAGCCGCGAGAGCCTGGTCGGCCAACCCATCGAGGTCATCAACCCGGACCTGCCGCGCGACCACATGATCCCGGTGCATGACGCGTTGGACCGCGGCGAGAGTTACATGGTCACCGTCACCAACATGCATGCCGATGGCACCCGCTTTCCGGTCGAGGTGCATTCGGTCGCGATCGAATACGAAGGCGCGCGCCGCATCGTCGCCGTGGCGCGCGACCTGTCGAGCCGCGCCGACATCGAACGCCGCTACGCCGAGCTGATCGAATCGATGGACAAGGGCATCGTGGTGCAGGATGCCGAAGGCCGCGTGCTCCACGTCAACGGCGCGGCGATGCGCATCCTCGGCCTCGAACCCGGCCACTCGCCCGATGCCGCCCTGAACTCCGACCGCTGGCTGGCGGTGGACGAGAACGGCGTGCCGATGGCGCGCAACGACATCCCGGCGCTGGTGGCGTTGCGCACCGGCAAGGTGGTCGAGAGCCAGGTGATCGGCCTGTTCCGTTTCGAGGCGGACGAATTCCGCTGGCTGTCGGTCACCGCCATCCCCAAGTTCCACCCGCGTTCCGGCCAGCCCGACGAGATCCTTTCGTTGTTCAGCGACATCACCGAACTCAAGCGCGACAGCGCGATGTTCGAGCGCGTGCAGGCGCTGGCGACCATCGGGGCCTGGGAATACAACCGCTCGGACTCGCGTATCTACCTGACCCGCGGCGCACGCAGCATCCTGGGCTGCGATGACGCGCCGGCCTCGCTCGCCGCTTTCTGCGCCTGCTTCGTGCCCGGCGACGCGGCGCGCCTGGCCGAGGCGATCGAGCGCGCCTACGACAGCGAGCACCCGTTCTCCCTCGACCTGCGCTCCGCCCGGGCGGACAACAGCGAGTGCTGGGTCCACCTGCAGGGCGAGGTGGACCGCAAGGATCCCTCGATCAACCGGCTGACCGGCACGCTGTCCGACATCAGCGAACGCAAGCTGGTGGAGAACAACCTGCGGCGGCAGGCACGCACCGATCCGCTCACCGGCCTGCTCAACCGCGACGCCATCCTCGACGAGTTGGATGCCCACCTGGCCGGCAACGCGCCGTGTCTGGCGGTGCTCTACATCGACCTGGACCGCTTCAAGATCATCAACGACGTGCTGGGCCACAACATCGGCGACCGACTGCTCTGCGCGGTGGCCGAAAGGTTGCGCGGCGCGGCCGGCGGCGACGTGCTGTGCGCGCGGCTGGGGGGGGACGAGTTCCTGGTCCTGTGCCGGCCGGGCGATGCCGACGGCCACATCCACACCGCCGAGGCGATCCTGGCCGCGGTCGCGCGGCCGTTCCGCATCGACCAGGAGGAGTTCTCGATCAGCGCCAGCATCGGCATCGCCGAATCCCCGCGCGACGGCACCACGGCCGCCGAGCTGATCCAGAACGCGGATGCGGCGATGTACGACAGCAAGCGCCGCGCCTACAACGGTTGGCAGAGTTACAGCGAGGACCTGGCGCGCCGCCAACGCGACCGCCTGCAGGTGGACTTCCACATGCGCAGCGCGCTCGACAACCACGAGCTGGCCCTGCTCTACCAGCCGCAGGTGGACCTGCGCAGCGGCCGCGTGATCGGCGCCGAGGCACTGATGCGCTGGCACAACCCGCAGCTCGGCCCGATGAAGCCGGATGTCTTCATCAACCATGCCGAGAACAGCGGCGAGATCATCCGGCTCGGCGCCTGGGCGCTGCACGAGGCCTGCATGCAGGTGCGGCGCTGGCGCGACCAGGGCCACAACACCGTGCGGATGGCGGTCAACGTGTCCTACCGGCAGTTTCTGGCCGACGACCTGGCCGGCACCGTCGAATCGGCGCTGCAGGCGGCCGGGATTCCCGGTTCGGCGCTGGAGCTGGAATTCACCGAGCGCGTGCTGATCGAGGACGAGCCGGAGACCCTGCGCACCTTCGCCCAGCTGCGCGAACTGGGCGTGATGCTGTCCATCGACGATTTCGGCGAAGGCTACAGCGCGCTCAACTACCTGCGCCGGCTGCCGATCCACGGCCTCAAGCTGTCGCAACTGTTCCTGCAGGGCGTGCCCGGCAACGGCTCGGACGTCGCGGTCTGCCAGGCCGTGGCCGGCATCGCCCGCAGCCTCGGCCTGGGGCTGGTCGCCGAGGGCGTGGAGAACGAGGCCCAGCGCCGCTTCCTGATGGACCTGGGCGTGCCGGTCGGCCAGGGCTTCCTGTTCTCGAAGGCGCTGATGGCGGATGATTTCGCCCGACTCCTCACCGCGCCGCCTGCGCTCGCCCTGCATGCCTGACACCTGGACGCTCCGCCCGGTCACCGCCGCCGACGATGCCGCGATGGCCGCCATCATCCGCACCGTGATGCCGGAGTTCGGCGCCAGCGGCTGCGGCTTCGCCATCAACGACCCGGAAGTGGACTGGATGTCGAAGGCGTATGCCGCGCCGCGCCATGCCTACTTCGTGCTGGAACATGCCGGCCGGGTGCTCGGCGGCGGTGGCATCGCGCCGCTGGCGGGCGGCGATGCCGATACCTGCGAGCTGCGCAAGATGTATTTCCTGCCGGAGGCACGCGGCCTGGGCGCCGGTGCCGCGATGATGGCCCGCTGCCTCGACGCCGCCCGCGACGCCGGCTTCCGCCGGTGCTACCTCGAAACCCTGACCGGCATGGACGCGGCCATGCGCCTTTACGAGCGCAGCGGCTTCCGGCGCATCGACGCGCCGATGGGCGACACCGGCCACGGCGGCTGCAACACCTTCTACCTGCGCGATCTCTAGCCGGGCCGCCCGGCGCTGCGGGTAAAATCGCCGCTTTCCCCGGCGAGAACCCCCATGCAGCTGAAAGACACCCGCGCCATCGTGACCGGCGGCGTTTCCGGCCTCGGTTTCGCCGTGGCCAAGCATCTCGTCGCGAACGGCGGCAAGGTCGCCCTGTTCGATGTCAACGAGGAGAAGGGCGCGGCGGCCGTCGCCGAACTGGGCGCCGGCAACGCCAGCTTCCTCAAGACCGATGTCAGCGACGAAGCCGGCGTGGCCGCCAACGTCGCCGCCGCGAAGGATTTCCTGGGTGGCCTGAATGCCTGCATCAACTGCGCCGGCATCCTCGGCGCGGGCCGCGTGCTGGGCAAGAACGGCCCGATGGCGCTGTCGCAGTTCCAGACCACGGTGATGGTGAACCTGGTCGGCAGCTTCAACGTGGCCAAGGCCGCCGCCGACCTTATGCAGCACAACGCGGCGAACGCCGACGGCGAGCGCGGCGTCATCGTCAACACGGCCTCGGTCGCCGCCTACGAAGGCCAGATCGGCCAGGCCGCGTATTCCGCCTCGAAGGGCGGCGTGGTCGGCATGACCCTGCCGATGGCCCGCGAGCTGGCCCGCTTCGGCATCCGCGTCATGACCATCGCCCCCGGCATCTTCTGGACCCCGATGGTCGACGGTATGCCCGACGACGTGCAGAAGTCGCTGTCCGCTTCCATTCCCTTCCCGTCGCGCCTGGGCAAGCCGGAGGAGTTCGCCGACCTGGTCGCCTACATCCTCGGCAACACCTATCTCAACGGCGAAACCATCCGACTGGATGGCGCCACCCGGCTGGCGCCGAAATGAGCCGCGCGCAGATGGGCCGCAGCGAACGCTGGGTCCGCGAGCGCTGGCCGGCGATCCGCGCCGGCGGCTTTCCGCGCTTCCTGCTGCTGCGCGGCCTGCTGTACTGGGGTGGGCTGATGTTCGTGGTGATGGCCGCGCTGTCGGCCTACCGCCTTGGCCTGCACCACCCGCGCCTGCCGCTGATGCTCGGCATCGCGGCCGGCCTGGGCGCCTTCGGCGGGCTGGTCTGGGCCAGCCTGACCTGGTGGATCAACGAACGCATCTTCCGCTCACTCAACTCCGGCAACCACGCATGAAGGCTTACGACATCAAGAAGGGCAACGTCGTCGAACACAACGGCGGCGTGTACCAGATCCGCGACATCGAGCGCTCCAGCCCGCAGGGGCGCGGCGGCAACGTGCGCTACCGCTTCACCATGTATTCGGTGCCGGGCGGCAACAAGCTGGACGCCAGCTTCGACGGCGACGACAACCTGACCGAAGTGGAGCTGTTGCGCCGCCAGGCCACGTTCTCCTACAAGGACGGCGATGCCTTCGTCTTCATGGACGACGAGGACTACAGCCAGTACACGCTCGATGCATCGAACATCGGCGAGGGCGCCGGCTATATCACCGACGGCCTGTCCGGCTGCTACGTGCAGATCATCGACGACCTGCCGGTGGCGCTGCAGCTGCCGACCTCGGTGGTGCTGGAAGTGGTCGACACCCCGCCCGAACTGAAGGGCGGCACCGCCACCAAGCGCCCGAAGCCGGCCACGCTCAATACCGGCATCGAGATCCAGGTGCCGGAATACATCACCAATGGCGAGAAGGTGTGGGTCAACACCACGACCGGCGAATTCGGTGGCCGCGCGGACTGACCGCGTGACGGCCTGGGCGCTGGCCGCGCTGCTCGCGGCCGGTTGCTCGTCGCCGCCGACCGCGCCGGCGACGCCGGCGGTGCCCCCTGCGGTGGAGGTGCCTGCGACGCCCGTGGCGCCGGTTGCGATGGAGGCTGCCGCGCCTGCGTCCGGCACATCGCAGCACGCGGAACCGGCTGCGCCAGCGACCGCCGCCATATCGCCCGCCACGCCGCCCGGCACCGGCGAACAGGCAACGCATGGCCAGGTCGATGCCGCCACCCTGCCCGAGGACGTGCGCGAATACATCGTCAAGCAGCGCATGTGCCGGCACCTGAAAGCCAAGGCTGACAGCGGCGAAGGCAGCCCGCAGGTGGCCGCGATGATCTGCGCCACCGCCAACGACGCCGCGTGGAAAGCGTTGATCCGCAAGTACGAAGGCAGCGACACCGTCGGCAGCGTGCTGCTGGCCGAGCGCCCGCTGGACAGCGCCGAGCCCGTGCAGCCGTGAGCATGCTGTCCGGCTGGGGCGTGCGGCTGGAACCCTTGTCGATGTCGCAGGCCGAATCGCTGGCGGAAGCGAGCGCCGATGACGACCTCTGGAAGCTCCACTACACCAGCGCGCCCGAACCGACGACAGAAGCCGCCTCCACCTATATCGCTGGCGCACTCGCCGGGCGCGACGCCGGCACGATGCAGCCCTACGCCGTCTTCGCCGGCGATGCGCTGGTCGGCACCACGCGCTTCTACGACATCGACCGCGACGTGCCGACCTGCGCGATCGGCTACACCTGGTACGCGGCGCGCGTGCAACGCACCCACGTCAACACCGCCTGCAAGCGCCTGCTGCTTGGCCACGCGTTCGAGGCCATGGGCATGCGAACCGTCTACTTCCACACCAGCCACCAGAACCTGCGCTCGCAGGCCGCGATCGAGCGCCTGGGCGCGCGGAAGGACGGCGTGATCCGCCAGCATCGTCGGCAGAAGGACGGCAGCCTGCGCGACACCGTCTGCTATTCCATCCTCGACAGCGAGTGGCCGGCGGTGCGCGATGGCCTGGATGCCCGGCTCGCCGGCATCGCCCGCTGATCAGCCGAACAGCTTGCCCGGGTTGAGGATGCCGTCCGGGTCCAGCACCTGCCGGATGCCGCGCATCACTGCGATCTCCCCGGCGCTTCGGGTGCCTTCCAGATAGGGCTTCTTGACCAGCCCGATGCCGTGTTCGGCGGAGATGCTGCCGCCGTGTTGCGCCAGCAGGTCGGCCAGCAGACGCGTCACCCGCTCGCAGTCGCGGACGAAGTCGTCGCTCGACACGTCGGCGGGCTTGAGCACGTTGATGTGCAGGTTGCCGTCGCCGATGTGGCCGAACCAGACCACCTCGAAATGCGGGTATTCGGCGGCCAGCAGCGCTTCCGCCGCGTGGAGGAAGGTCGGCAGCGCGGAGATGCGCAGCGAGACATCGTTCTTGTAGGGTGTGTACGGCGCCAGCGATTCGGTGATGCCTTCGCGCAGCCGCCACAACTGGGCGGCCTGCGCCTCGCTGCCGGCGATCACGCCATCCAGCGCCCAGCCTTCGCCCAGGCCCTGCTCGAACAGCGCGAGTGCGACGGCCTCGTCAGGCTCGCCTTCGTGCGCGTACTCGACCACGGCGTAGAACGGGTAATCGTCGTCGAATGGCCGCTGCCCGCCATGCGCGACGACATGCGCCAGCGCCCGCGCGGTGAAGAACTCGAAGGCCTCCAGCCGCAGCCCGGCACGCAGCGCCGCGAAGGCGGCCAGCACCGCATCGAAATCCGGCATCGCCAGCAACATGATCTGGGTGGGCGGCGGCGGCGCGGTGAGTGACAGCATGGCCTCGACCACGATGCCGAGCGTGCCCTCGCTGCCGACCAGCAGGTGGCGCAGGTCGTAGCCGCTGGAATTCTTGACCAGCCCGTTGTTGAGTCGCAGCACCTCGCCGGTGCCGGTCACCACGGTCAGCCCGGCGATCCACTCGCGCGTGTTGCCGTAGCGCAGCACGCGGATGCCGCCGGCATTGGTATTGATGTTGCCGCCGATGGTGCACGAGCCGCGCGCGGCGAAATCCACCGGGTATTGCAGGCCGTGCCCGCGCGCCGCGTCCTGCGCCGCCTGCAGGGTGATGCCGGCCTGCACGCCGAGCAGCCGGTCGACCGGGTCGAAGCCGATGACGCGGTTCATGCGCTCCAGGCTCACGACCAGTTCGCCGTGGGCCGCCACCGCCCCACCCGACAAACCGGTGCGCCCGCCCGAAGGCACCAGCGCCACGCGCGCTTTCCGCGCCCAGCGCACGATGCCGACGACGTCGTCCACGCTGGCCGGCAGCGCGATGGCGAGCGGCGCGGGCGTCCAGCGCCGGGTCCAGTCGCGGCCGTAATGTTCGCGGTCGTTGGCATCGGTCAGCAGCCGCAGTCCGGGCAAGGCGTCGCGCAGGGCATCGAGGTTCGGCAGGCTCATCGGGCTAGCCTAACGCAGTATGCTGCGGTGCAACGCCGCCCTCTTCCTCTCATCGTGTCCCCCACTTCCTTCCCCAAGTCCGACATCCGCGTGCTGCTGCTGGAAGGCATCAGCGACCGCGCCGCGCAGTCCTTCGCCGATGCCGGCTATAGCGACATCCGCCGCTTCGACAAGGCGCTGCCGCCCGACGCCCTCGTCGCCGAACTGCGCGAGGCGCACATCGTCGGCATCCGCTCGCGCACCCGCCTGGATGCCGACACGCTGGCCCATGCCCGCAAGCTGATCACCATCGGCGCGTTCTGCATCGGCACCAACCAGATCGACCTGGCCGTCGCCAAGCGCGCCGGCATCCCGGTGTTCAACGCGCCTTACTCCAATACCCGCAGCGTGGCGGAACTGGTGATCGCCGAAACGATCATGCTGATGCGCGGCATCCCGCAGAAGTCGGCGCAGTGCCACCGCGGCGGCTGGTCCAAGTCCGCCGCGGGCAGCCATGAGGTGCGCGGCAAGACGCTGGGCATCGTCGGCTACGGCCACATCGGCACCCAGGTCGGGGTGATGGCCGAAGCGCTCGGCATGCACGTCATCTACCACGACATCGAGACCAAGCTCGCGCTCGGCAACGCGCGCCATGCCGGCGCGCTGGACGCGCTGCTGGCGGCGAGCGACATCGTCACCCTGCACGTACCGGAAACGCCGGCGACCAAGCTGATGATTGGCGCGGACGAACTGGCGCGGATGAAACCCGGCGCGCATCTCATCAACGCCTCGCGCGGCACGGTGGTGGATATCGATGCGCTGGCCGACGCGCTGTCGCGCGGCCATGTCGCGGGCGCGGCGGTGGACGTGTTCCCGGCCGAACCCGAGGGCAATGCCGATGCCTTCGTCTCGCCGCTGTGCGGGCTGGACAACGTCATCCTCACCCCGCACATCGGCGGCAGCACGCTGGAGGCGCAGGACAACATCGGTGCCGAGGTCGCGGCCAAGCTGGTGCGCTACAGCGACAACGGCAGCACGCTGTCGGCGGTCAACTTCCCCGAGGTCACCCTGCCCGAGCACCACGGCAGCCACCGCTTCCTGCACATCCACCGCAACGTGCCGGGCGTGCTCTCGCGCATCAACGAGGTGTTCTCCGCGCGCGGCATCAACATCGACGGCCAGTACCTGCGCACCGATCCTGAGCTGGGTTACGTGGTGATCGATGCGGCTTCGGACCGCGACGGCGCCGTCCGCCTGCGCGAGTCCCTGGCCGCCATCGAAGGCACCCTGCGCACCCGCGTCCTGTACTGATCAGCGCGGAGTGCGCGCCAGCCAGCGCCGCGCCATCCGTCGCAGCGACGTGTCCATCGATGCATCGGCGGCGACGTCCTCGATATCCCGCCAGGCGAGGTCGAGCGACTCTTCGCTGACCGCGAACGCCTCATCCCCTTGGGCGTGGACCACGAAGCGCACATCGTGATGCCAGTGGCCCGGCACGCCCTTGTGCTCGGGGATCCAGTGGCGGTCCAGGTCGAAGATGGCGGGCTCGACGCGCAGGTCGCTGAGACCGGACTCTTCCTCCGCCTCCCTCAGCGCGACGTTCGCCAGGTCCGCGTCGCCATCCGCATGCCCGCCCAGCTGCAGCCAGCGCCCGAGCTTGCGATGGTGGGTCAGCAGGGTGCGCCGGCCGTCCGCGCTTACCAGCCAGCTGGAGGCGGTGAAGTGGCCGGCCTCGCGTTCACGGCGATAGGCGATGTCGCCCTCGTCGGCGAGCGTGGCGAAATGCGCCAGCGCATCGTCATCCTCGTCCCGATGGGTGCGCCGCCATTCGTCGAGAAGCGCGGTGATCGGCCAAGGCGTGTTCATGTGGCGATGCTGCATTGCATCACGCGGATGCGCAAGCAAAAGCATGCGTGAACGCCTTGTGCAGGAAGGCACAGGGCGGTTATGTTCGCGGCTGCTCGTCGATTCGGGCAGTCCATCCACTGATGTTGCCCCCGGGGAGAACACGATGCTGTTCCAACGCGTCAAGCCGCTCGACAAGATTCTCGAGACCGCCGAAAAGAAGTCACTGAAGCGCCAGCTCGGCGCGTTCCAGCTCACCATGCTCGGCATCGGCGCCATCATCGGCACCGGCATCTTCGTGCTGACCGCGGAAGCCGGCCAGAAGGCCGGCCCGGCGATGATGATCGCCTTCGTGATCGCCGCCGTGGTCTGCGCACTGGCCGCGCTGGCCTATTCCGAACTCGCCTCGATGGTGCCGGTCTCCGGCTCCGCCTATACCTATACGTACGCCGTGATGGGCGAGATGCTGGCCTGGGTGGTCGGCTGGGCGCTCGTCCTCGAATACGCGGTCGCCGCGGGCGCGGTGGCGGTGGGCTGGTCGGGTTACATGAACGGCCTGCTGGCCAGTGCAGGCATGGAATTGCCCCTCGCACTCAGGACCGGCCCGATGGATGGCGGCGCGTTCAACGTGCTGGCATTCCTGATCGCCCTCGTCGTCACTTTCCTGCTGGTGATCGGCACCTCCAAGTCGGCCAAGGTCAACGCGGTGCTGGTGCTGATCAAGGTGATCGCGCTGACCGCCTTCATTTTCATCGCGGTGCCGGCGGCCAAGGATGCCAACTTCCAGCCCTTCTTCCCGACCGGCTGGGGCAGCCCGATGGGCGGCGTCGGCGTGCTGGGCGCGGCGGCTTCGATCTTCTTCGCCTACGTCGGCTTCGACGCGGTCTCCACCGCCGCCGAGGAGACCAAGAACCCGAACCGCAACATCCCGATCGGCCTGATCGGTTCGCTGCTGGTCTGCACCGTATTCTACCTGCTGGTCGGCTACGGCGCGGTGGGTGCCATCGGCTCGCAGCCGATGCTCAACGCGCAGGGACTCGCCATCCACCCCGGCACGCCGGAAATGGCCGCCGCGTGCGCAGCGGGCGATCCGAATGCGCTGGTCTGCAGCAAGGAGCCGCTGGCCCACGTGCTGAAGGTGATGGGCTTCGCCAAGATGGGCAACCTGATCGGCCTGGCCGCGGCACTCGCGCTGCCTTCGGTCATCCTGATGATGATCTACGGCCAGACCCGCATCTTCTTCACCATGTCGCGTGACGGCCTGCTGCCGGACATCCTGAGCCGCGTGCATCCCAAGTTCCACACGCCGCACGTGGTGACCATCCTCACCGGCATTTTCGTCGCGCTGTTCGCGGCGATGTTCCCGGTGGGCATCCTGGCCGACATCTCCAACTCCGGCACGCTGTTCGCGTTCATGGCGGTGGCGGTGGGCGTGCTCATCCTGCGCAAGCGCGACCCGGGCCGGCATCGTCCGTTCCGCACGCCGATGGCCTGGATCGTCTGCCCGCTGGCGATCGTGGGCTGCCTGCTGCTGTTCTTCAACCTGTCGCTGTACACCATTGGCCTGTTCGTCGGCTGGGCGGTGATCGGCCTGATCGTGTACGCGGTCTACGGCTATCGCCACAGCGACCTGGCCCGCGGCATCACGGGTCCGGAAGGCGGCCCGAAGATCGATCCGGAACCGCCGTTCCACGAAGGCCCGCAGGCCTGATCCACCGGCCATGCTTTGACGAAACGGCGCGGACTTCCGCGCCGTTTTCGTTTGCCGGATGTTGCGGAAGCGACATCCCCGATTCGCTACACTCGCGGCATGAACGATGCCATTCCTTACGACGCGCAACGGCTGCGCCACCTGGCCGGCGAACTGATCACCAACATCCGCGAACTCGGCCACGCCGGGTGGACGCCGGCGACCAGCAGCAATTTCTCGATGCGGCTGGATGACCGCCACGCGGCGATCACGGTATCCGGGCGCAACAAGACGCGCCTGACCGAGGCCGACATCATGGTGGTGGATTTCGACGGCCAGCCGGTCGCCACCGACCTGCGCCCTTCCGCCGAAACGCTCCTGCACACCCAGCTCTACAAGCGCTTCCCGGAGATCGGCTGCGTGCTGCACACGCATTCGCTGGTGCAGACGGTCGCCTCGCGGCTGTTTGCACCGCAGGGTCACGTGCGCTTCGAGGACTACGAGCTGCAGAAGGCGTTCGCCGGCAACACCACGCACGATGCATCGATGGACGTGCCGGTCTTCGCCAACACCCAGGACATGCAGGAACTGGCGGCGAAGGTCGAGGATGCGCTCGACCGCCAGCCGATGTGGGGCTATCTGATCGAAGGCCATGGCGTCTACGCCTGGGGCCGCGACATGGCCGAAGCCCGCCGCCACCTGGAGGCGTTCGAGTTCCTGCTCGCCTGCGAGCTGAAGATGACGGAGTTGAGGAAGTGAGCCGCCTGCGCATCTATGAGGTCGATGCACCGACCAACGTCGTGCGCGAATCGCGCGACCTTGCGGCCATCGCCGCCGAGTTGTCCACCATCGGCGTGGTGTTCGAGCAGTGGCAGGCCGCGCAGCCGGTGCAGGCCGGCGACGCGCCCGGGGCGATCATGGACGCCTACCGCGCCGACATCGACCGCCTCGTCGCCGAGAACGGTTTCAACAGCGTGGACGTGGTCAGCATCGCGCCGGACAACCCGCAGCGCGAGGCCATGCGCGCCAAGTTCCTCGAGGAACACACGCACAAGGAAGGCGAGATCCGTTTCTTCGTCGACGGCAGCGGCCTGTTCTCGCTGCACGTGGGCGACAAGGTCTACGAAGTGCTGTGCGAGAAGGGCGACCTGATCTCGGTGCCGGACAACACCACGCACTGGTTCGACATGGGTGCCGAGCCGGAATTCGTGGCGATCCGCTTCTTCACCAACCCGGACGGCTGGATCGGCGACTTCACCGGCAGCGACATCGCGCAGCGCTTCCCGCGCTACGAGCGCGAGGCATGAAGACGGTCATCCTCACCGACATCGAGGGCACCACGTCCTCGATCTCCTTCGTGCGCGACGTGCTGTTCCCGTATGCGCGCGAGCGGCTGCCGGCCTTCGTCGCCGCGAATGCCGACCGGCCCGAGGTGCGCGCCCTGCTCGACCAGGTCGCCACCGAGAACGGCGCGATGTGCGATGACGCGATGATCGCGGAGACGTTGCAGGGCTGGATCGACGAGGACCGCAAGCACACGGCGCTGAAGGCGCTGCAGGGCATGGTCTGGGAAGCCGGTTACCACGAAGGCGATTTCCAGGCGCCGATCTATCCCGATGTCGCGCCCGCGCTGCGCGGCTGGCATGCTGCGGGCCACCCGCTCGCGGTCTATTCGTCGGGTTCGGTGCCGGCGCAGAAGCTGCTGTTCTCGCATACCGATGCCGGCGACCTGGCACCGCTGTTCTCGGGCTGGTTCGATACCGAAGTCGGGCACAAGCGCGATGCCGACAGCTACCGGCTGATCGCCGACCGGCTGCAACGTGCACCCGCGGACATCCTGTTCCTCTCGGACATCGTCGCGGAGCTGGATGCCGCGCGCGAAGCCGGCATGCGGACCGTGCTCCTGGACCGCCGCGAGGATTACCCCGAGCCGCGCGATGCCGGAGCCACGCACGGCCACGCGCGCGTCGAATCCTTCGCCGACATCGACCCGCCCTGATCGCCTCCAAGCTACGCGCGGATCACGCGTAGCGCTTCATCCAACACCTGAGTGCGATGCTCAGGGCGCCGCGTCCTGCAGCGAATACGTGGTCTTCGCGGTGGTTTCGCCCTTCCAGCGATCGAACGCACGCACTTCGACAACATGCTCGCCGACGGCGAGATCGGTCGGCAGCGCCCCGCGCCACAGGTGGGTGGACGGCACGGCTTCCGGCGAACGGTCGTAGCCGCGCAAGGCATCGGTGGCATCGTCGCGGGCGTTCTCGGCGAGCAGCGCGGGATCGGGCTGGATGACGCGGCGCATCGGCTTCCACGCGCCGCCATCGACCCGGTGTTCGACGCGGGTGTCGTCCATCCCCATCCAGACATTGGCGTAAAGGCCCCACGCGGGATAGGCACCGCGCCGCAGCACCTTCGGCGCGTGCAGGCCGATGGCGTCCGGCGCCGGCGCGGCCGGCCGGTAGTCCAGCGCGTAACGGCCATCCGGCTGCACGGTCAGCCATGCGTGGCCGTTCGGCGTGCCGTCGGCCATCTTGGTGTCGGGAATGCCGCGCGCATCCTTCACCCCCGACCAGAACGCGCCGCAGGTGGCGCCGACGTTGTATTCGTGCAGCGGCGTCGCGCCCGGCCAGCCGCTGTCCGCGCCGTGGAAAACGTGGCGCTGCGTGTGCATGTGCGCCGACAGCACCAGCACGTGGGGGAAGGCAGCCAGCAGCTTGAACAGCCGCGCACGGTCGGCATCGCGGAAGGTGTCGCGGTCCGGCGTCTCGAACAGCGGGATGTGCATCGACACGACCAGCAGCCGGTCCTTCGGCAGCATCGGCAGCAGGGTTTCGAGGAAGGCGAACTGGTCCTCGCGGAAACCGCCGATGTAGCGATGCTGGCCCTTGTCGTAGCTCGACACCACGTCGTCCAGCACCACGAAGCTCGCCTGCGGCTCCTGCCAGGCGAAGGTATCGGCGCCGAACGCGGCACGGAAGCTGTGCAGCGCGTCACCGTCGTCGTGGCCGCCGAGATCGACGTCATGGTTGCCGGGCACCATCAGCCACGGCACCGCCAGGCGCGCGGCGGTCGACTTGATCGCGGGGTACAGCGCCGGATCGTCGTGGGTGATGTCGCCGAGCATCACGCCGAGCTTGGCGTCGTGGCGGCCGACCAGGGGCTCGACGATGTCGCGCGCGAAGTAGCCGACATCGGTCATCGACTTCGGCTGCGGATCACCGAAGACCAGCACGCGCAGGTCGCCCTCGCCCGCCTTCGCCGCCTCGCGCTTCAGGCCGATCGGCGCGCATTGCCCGCCCGGCTGGCCGCTTCGCCAGTAATCGGCGCTGCCGTCGGCACGACGATGCACGGAAAAACCAGCCGGCTTCACCACGAAGACGGGTTGGCCGAGGCGTTCGGGCAAGCGGTAAAGACCTCGGGCATCGGTGCGGACGATGTCGCGGCCGTTGGACATGGGGATGCCGGCCAGTCCGAGTTCGCCGGCATCGCGCACGCCATCGCCGTCCCGGTCCTCGAAGACCAAGCCGCTGCTGCAGGCCTGCGCGACGGGCGTGTGGAGGGCGATCGATGCCGCGAACGCGGCGTGCAGCAACAGGGCGGTGGTCTTCATGCGCCGATTATCACCGACGCATGTTCATACCTGCCGGATGCTCAGGCGGCAGCGCGGGCCGCGGCCAGCACCGCCCCGCTCTCCACCATCGCGACGGCGGCGGCGACATCGCCATCCAGCGCGCGATCGCGCCCCATGAACGACAGGTGTCGGCGGACCTCCGCGTGCGCGGCGGCCACGATGCGCCCCGGGTGGAAGCTTTCGGCCTCGGCCAGTTCCTGGCGCAAGGCATCCACTTCGTCGATGAAACGCGCGCGGTTGACGGCATCGGGCAGGGGCGCGTTGGGAATCTTCGCGGCGAACGCCTCGGCATCCACGCGACGAGCCAGTTCACGCGCGGCATTGAGCATGTCGCGGCGGTAGTCGAGCGCCTGTGCGGCGGTGGCGAGTTCAAGCCCAAGCACCTTGGCGAGGTCGGTGGTCATCGCCAGTACGTGGCGTGCCTCGTTCGCGCCCATCGAGACGTGGTCCTCGGCGTTGGCGCTGGTCGGGATGGAATACACCGACGCCGGCATCGCGCGTGAAGCGAGATCGTTGACGATCGCCGCGGCGGTGTACTGCACGATCATGTAGCCCGACTCGGTGCCGTCCGCGTTGCCGATCAGGAAAGCCGGCAGCCCGTCGTTCGTCGCCGGATCGACCAGCTTGTTGAGGCGGCGCTCGCTGATCGACGCCAGCACCGGGATCGCCGCCTTGACGTAGCTCATCGCCAGCGCCAGCGGCATGCCGTGGAAATGGCCGGCGGAAATCACCTGTTCCTCCACATGCGCGGCCTGCGCGTCGGGGAAGACCAGCGGGTTGTCGGTGACCGAATTGAGTTCGATGTCGAGCACCCGTGCGGCCTGCGCCACCGCATCACGCACCGCGCCGTGGACCTGCGGCACGCAACGCAGCGAGTAGCTGTCCTGCGGCTGGTGCTTCTTGCCGCCGCGGAAAGGCTTGAAGCGCGTGTAGAACTTCTCGCGGCCATGGCGCTGCGTGTCCGGCACCCAGTGCCATGCGATGTCGATGCCCAGCGCTCCGGCTTCCGGCGAGGCTGCGGTTTCCGGCTGCAGCGCGCACGTGCTCGGCACCAGGTGATAGGGGATGTCGGCGAGGCTGGAGCCTTCGAGCAGCTGGCGAAGATGGGCGGCCGCCTCCACCTGCCCCGGATGCGGACGCAGCGCATGCACTTCCGGCGCGAACGCACCCAGGCGGCCGGCAAAGGCATCGATGGTCATCGCGGCGGCGATATCGGCGGTGTCCAGCAGTTCTTCCAGCCGGTGCAGCGCCAGTACACCGGTCGCCAGCATCTGCGCGGTGCCATTGTTGAGCGCAAGGCCTTCCTTGTAGCTCAGCGTGACCGGCGTGAGGCCGGCACGCCGCAGCGCCTCGGCACCGCTCATGCGCTGGCCTTCGAGGAAGGCCTCGCCGCCGCCCAGCAGCACGATGGCCAGGTGCGACAGCGGCGCCAGGTCGCCCGAGGCGCCGACCGATCCCAGTTGCGGCACCACCGGTACGACGCCGGCATTCAACATCGCCGCCATCGCTTCGAGCGTCTGCACGCGGATACCGGAGTGTCCGCGCAACAGCGTATTGATGCGGATGCCCATCATCGCGCGCACGACATCGGCGGCGAACGGCTCGCCCACGCAGACGGCATGGGTGGTGATGAGGTTGCGCTGCAGTTCCGCGTGCAGCGATTCGTCGCCGTCACCGCGCAGGCGGCGCGCGCCCAGCAGCTTGTCGGCGTTGCTGCCGAAGCCGGTGGAGACGCCGTAGATCGGCTCCTCGCGCGCGACCTGCTCGGCGAGGAAGTCGGCGGCGCGGGCGACGCGCTGAAGCGCACCGGCATCCAGCGTCACCTTCGCGCCGTTGGCGATCCGCACCAGCCCGGCGCGGTCGAGTGAATGGCCATCGAGATGGATCGCGTCGCTCATGCCTGCCGCTCCTTCATGCGTGCGGCCAGCCAGTCGGCGGCCGTGTCCATGGCCACGGTGTCCTGCTCGCCGTTCGACAGGTCCTTCAGCGTGACCGTGCCCTCAGCGCGCTCGCCCTCCCCGCGCAGGGCGACGAAGCGGATGCCGGCACGGTCGGCGTACTGGAACTGCTTGGCGATCTTCTTCGCCTCCAGCTGCGTTTCGACGCGCAGGCCGGCGGCGCGCAGGGTCTGCGAGAAAGCCAGCGCGTCATCGAAACCGGCTTCGTCCAGCAGGCCGACCAGCACGTCCACCGAACTCGCATCGACACCGACGATGCCGGCCTCGCGCAACTGCCAGAACAGCCGGGTCAGGCCGATGGAGATGCCGACGCCCGGCAGCTTCGACTTGGTGTAGTGCGATGCGAGGTCGTCGTAGCGACCGCCGGAACAGATCGAACCGATCTGCGGGTACGCGTCCAGCGTGGTCTCGTAGACGATGCCGGTGTAGTAGTCGAGCCCGCGCGCGATGGAGAGGTTGATCGCGTAACGCGATTCTGGGATGCCCATCGCCTTCAGCTGTTGCAGCGTGGCGATCAGCGCATCGCGGCCTTCGTTGAACGTCGCGCCGCCCTCGCCCAGCGCGGCGAGCTTGGCCAACGCATCGTCATGGCCTTCGGAACGCACGCGCGAGAACGCGAGCAGGCGATCGGCCACGTCGACAGACAGGCCGAAACCCTCGCCCACCAGCGTGGCGCGCACTGCGTCCTCGCCGCGCTTGTCGAGCTTGTCGAGTTCGCGCAGCACCCGATCCTGCGCTTCGCCTTCGATGCCAAGCCCCTCGAAGAACCCGCGCAGCAGCTTGCGGTGGTTGAACTGGATGGTGAAGTCGCCGATGGCAAGCCTCTCGAACACCGCATGGATCACCGCCGGGATCTCGGCGTCGTAACGCGGGTTGAGCGCGTCCTTGCCGATCACGTCGATGTCGCACTGGTAGAACTCGCGGAAGCGACCGCGCTGGGCGCGCTCGCCGCGGTACACGCGCTGGATCTGGTAGCGGCGGAAGGGAAATGCCAGGTCGTGCTCGTGCTCGGCCACGTAACGGGCCAGCGGCACGGTCAGGTCGAAGCGCAGCGCCAGTTCCGGCAGGCCCTCGCCCACCTTCTCCAGCGCACCGGTGGACTGGGCGAAATAGACCTGGCGCTCGGTTTCGCCACCGGTCTTGGTCAACAGCACGTCGGACAGCTCGAAGACCGGCGTCTCGACCGGCAGGAAACCGAAAGATTCATAGGTCTGCCGGATGGTGTCCAGCATGCGCTGGAAGGCGATCTGCTCGCGCGGCAGCAGTTCCATGACGCCGGGCGGGGTACGGGGCTTGATCAAGGCGGCCTCGGGAAACGGTCGGGCAAGCCCGTCATTCTATCCGCCGCCCCTGCCCCCTTGCCTCCGGGCCATCGGGTTCCGTACAATCTCCCGCTCGGAATCGGGGTGTAGCTCAGTCTGGTAGAGCGCTACGTTCGGGACGTAGAGGTCGTAGGTTCGAATCCTGTCTCCCCGACCATTCCGCAAACAACCGGCCACTGGCCGGTTTTTTGTTGCCCGGGTTTTGGGCGGATGCGGGCTCCGCGCGCGCTCAGGCGGCACCCAGCGCCGCCAGCCGCGCCTTCAACACCGCGTTCAAGGCCGCGCCCGACGCCCCCGGCGAGACACGCGCAGCCAGGCTCGCGGCCGGGTCGCCTTCGGCCCAGCGCGCGGGATCGGCCGCCTCGCGGTAGGCATCGCGGAACGGCATGCCCTGCCGGGCCAGGTCCACGGCGAGATCGGTGGCGTACATCGACGGCTCCAGCGCGGCCTGCATCCGCTCCGGCTTCCATTCCAGCGCGCGCATCAGCGACGGCAGCAGGCGCAGCGCGCCCAGCCCGCGGCTGAAACCGTGCACCAGCCCGCCCTTGCCGAACTGCAGGTCGCGGTGATAACCGGACGGCAGCGACATCAACTGTTCGATCTCGGTCCGCGCCGCCGCCACGCTGGCATAGGCCGCGCGCATCAGCTCGATGACGTCGGGGTTGCGCTTGTTCGGCATGATCGAGCTGCCGGTGGTGAACTGCGCCGGCAGCTTCACGAAATCGAATTCGCCCGTGGTGAACAAACTCATGTCCCAGGCGAGGCGGCGCAGGTCCAGCATCGCGCTGCCGAGCGTTTCCAGCGCGGCCATTTCGAACTTGCCGCGCGAAAGCTGCGCGTACAGCGGCGACACCTGCATCCGCCCGAACGCCAGCGCCTGCGTGGTATGCGTGCGATCCAGCGGCAGGTTGACGCCGTACCCCGCGGCCGTGCCGAGCGGGTTGGCATCGACCCACTCGCGCGTCTGCAGGGCGCGTTCGGCGTTGTCGATGAAGGCTTCGGCCCAGCCCGTCCACCACATGCCCGCGCTCGACACCACCGCGCGCTGCAGGTGCGTATAGCCCGGCATGGCGATGTCGGCGTCGGTTTCGGCGCGCTGCAGCGCGATGGCCGCGACCTCGCGGCACAGCGCGGCGACTTCACCCAACTTCGCTTTCAGCCACAGGCGCGTCGCCACCAGCACCTGGTCGTTGCGACTGCGGCCGGTGTGGATCTTCTTGCCGATGTCGCCGAGGCGTTCGGTCAGGCGGTGCTCGATGGCCGAATGCATGTCCTCGAAGCGCGCGTCCAGCACGAACCCACCGCGTTCGATGTCTGCGGCGAGATCGGCAAGTTCGGTCGTCAACGCATCCAGCTCCTGCTGCGTGAGGATGCCGATGCGCTGCAGCCCTTCCGCGTGCGCGCGGCTGGCCTGGATGTCGTGGAGGATGAATTCGCGGTCGAGGATGACGTCGTCGCCGGCCAGGAAGCGCTGGATGTCCGCATCCACCGCCACGCCCGCCTTCTGCCACAGCAGGTTGCTCATGCCGCCGCCTCCATCGGGATGCCCTCGACTTCGTCGAAGCCGAACGCGAGGTTGAGGTTCTGCATTGCCTGCGTGGCCGCGCCCTTCAGCAGGTTGTCGAGCACGCTGACCACCACCAGCCGCGTGCCGCCATCGGCCAGCGTGAAGCCGCCGACTTCGGCGTGCTGGCGCCGGGCGATGCGCGAGGTCCACGGCGAATCGTCGCGCACCTGCACCAGCGGCTCGCCGGCATAGAAATCGCGATAGGCGGCGATCACCGCATCGCGCGCCATCGGCTCGCGCAGGTGCAGGTTGGCGGTGATGGAGAGCCCGCGGAAATGCGGCGCGACGTGCGGCATGAACTCCACCGGGGCGCAATGACGCGCGACTTCGCGCTCGTGCAGGTGATCGGCCAGCGCGTACGGCATCAGGCTGTCGCGCAGCAGGTCAGGGTTGTTCTTGTCGCTGGGCGTGGTGCCCGCGCCCGAATAGCCGGAGACGCCGAAACACTGCACAGCCCCCGCCAGGTTCCCGCGCATCGGCGCGATGGCGAACTGCATGGCGCTGGCGTAACAGCCGGGGTTGCTGATGCGGCGCTGGCCGGCATAGGCATCGCGGGTGAGTTCCGGGAGTCCGTAGAACCAGCCGTCGTCGAAGCGGTAATCGGCGGACAGATCGACGATCACCGGCGCATCGCGGCACGTGTCGATGTTGGCGACGCAGGCGGCCGCCTTGCCGTTCGGCAGCGCCAGCACGTAGGCATCCACCGCTTCCTCGGCCAATTGCTCATGGGCGATGTTGCGGTAACGGAGTTCGCCCTCGAACCCGGCGACGTGGTCGGCCACGCGTTCGCCATCACGTTCGCGCGAGGACACGAAGCCGAGTGCCATCCGCGGATGCGCGGCGATCAGCCGGATCATCTCTTCGCCGACATGACCACGCGCGCCGACCAAGCCGATCCGCTTCATGCCACGTCCTCCAGCGATGCAGGGCGCGCCAATGCATCTTCCACGCAGGCACGGATCGCATCGAAATCCTCCAGTCCGTACCAGTACGCCTTCCACGGCGTGCGGCGATAACTGCCATCGGCTTCAGCGTCGTAGAAGGCGTTGACCGGGTTGTAGCGGCGCGAGCGCCAGTACAGCACCGGCGTTTCGGCACGCATCATTTCCCAGACGGCGCGGCCCAGGCCCTCGCCCTGCGCGTCGTCGAGCACGGCGAACTTGTCGAGGTAGGGCTGCGGGCCGTCGCCGGTCAGGATCACCGCGGCGCGGTAGTTCTCGCTGACGTAGGCGCGCAGCAGCGGCGTCTTGTCGAAGTAGTCGGGCAGCAGCCGGCGACCGAACGCCGAGTCGATCAACGCGCGCAGCTTGGCGAGGTCCAGCTGTTCCCAGCTTTCCACGCGCAGCACGCGTTCACCGCGGCGCACCAGCGTGCCGGAGCCCTTGTGGGTGAACAGTTCCTTCGCCAGCTCGCCCGGGCGCGTGATCGACGCCGACGACGACAGCGGCACGCTGTCGAGCAGCGACTTGATCTGCTCCAGCTTCACCCGCATGCCGCCGTTGACCCACGGGGCGGCGAGCAGGCGGTCGTAGTCGGTGGAGAGGTTGATCGAATCGATCACCTTGCCGCGTTCGTCCAGCAATCCGCCGGTGCCGGTGAGGAAGACGATCTTGTCCGGCTGCAGCTCGCGCACCAGCGCGTTGGCCGCGTAGTCGGCGTTGATGTTGACGATCTGCCCGCCGGCGGTTTCGCCGAGGCTGGCGATGACCGGGATCGAACCGGCCTGCAGGCTGGCGCGGATCGGCGCCAGCTCGACGCGCGCCACTTCGCCGACGAGCCCGTAGGTCTCCGCATCCATCTGCGTGGACTCGAACACGCCGGACACGATCGACGTCGCGCGTGCATCGCTCGCCTGCAGCGCCTCGACCAGCACCAGGTTCTGCGCCTGCATCACCCGCCGCACGATGGCCAGCGTATCCGCACGCGTCACCCGCAGGCCATTGACGGTCTGCTTGTCGATGCCGGCTTCGGCCAGCGCCTCGTCCAGCTGCGGGCCGGCGCCATGGATGACGATCGGCGTCAGCCCCACGTCCTGCAGGAAGGCGAGCGAGGACACCAGCGCGTCGAGGTCGTCGCGCAGCACCGCGCCGCCCACCTTCACCACGGCGAACCGCGCGGCCTCCAGCTGCGAATAGCGCTTCAGGTACTGGCTGATCTCCTTCGCGCCGGCCATGCTCGAGAGCAGGCGGACGATGGTCTGGCGGGTCTGCGGATCGTGGACTTGCAGGTTCATTGCGGTGAGGTCGAGAGGATGCGTTGGATGGAGGCGGCGTAGCGCTCGAGTTGTTCGAGCGCCACCCATTCGTCGGAGGTATGCGCCTGGGCGATGTCGCCGGGGCCATAGACGATGGCGTTCATGCCGGCGGCGGAAAACAGCGAGGCCTCGGTCCAGAAATCGACCGCGTCCCCGATGGGCAGTTGCAGCGATTCGGCCAGCGGCTGCGCATCGCGGCGGCGGTGCTCGGCATTGGCCGCATCGCCGGCCGGCAGCGACGGTCCCCGGAAGGTTTCCTCGTAATCGGCTTGGTCGTTGGCGAAACCGCGGAACTGCGCATGCAATGCGTCCATCGACTGGGAAGGCAGCGGGCGGAAACCGAAGCGCACTTCGGCACGCGGCGCGATGACGTTGGCCTTGATGCCGCCCTCCACCCGACCGATGTTGAAGCGCAGCCCCTGCAAGCCCCCGAAGGCCTGCGCCGCATGCGCTTCCACATGCGCGAGCGCGCGCACGCCCCAGCGCATCGCGCGATGCAATGCACTCGCCTGCAGGGCCTGCGCGCCAGAGGCATGGCCGGCATCGCCACGGAATTCCATCCGCACCGCCGAGATGCCGCGATGGGCGAGCACCGCTTCGCACCGCGTCGGCTCCGCCACCACCACGTCGCGGAAACCGTGATCACGCTGCAGGAAGGCGTGGATGCAACGTGGGTCGTTGGCTTCCTCGTCGCTGGTGAACAGCAGGGCGAGGTCGCCGGGCATCGATTGCGCAACGGCCAGCAGTGCCGCCGCCGCGCCCTTGATGTCGCAGGCGCCGAGGCCGATGGCGCGATCGCCCTGCACGCGCAGCAAATGCGGATCCGCGCTCCACGCGTGCGAATCCGGCACGGTGTCCAAATGCACGTTGAACAGCACGCGTGGCTGGCCGCGCACCGCGAACAGCGAGACCGCGCCGGCGCCGTGGTCGGTGACTTCGACATCGAAGCCCGCCAGTTGCCCACGCAGGTAGCCGAAGATCCCGCCCTCGGCGGTGATCGCGCGCGGCGGGTTGCGGGTGTCGAACGACACCAGCGCCGCCAGCTGCTGGAGCACGGCTTCGATCACGGACGCTCGCCGTTCACTTCGGCCCATAGCGTGCTGCTCATGCCGAACAGCTTGATGAAGCCCTCCGCCTCCTCCACGCCCCAGTCGGCGGACTGCGCGTAGGTCGCCCCCTTGGCATTGAGGATGTGCGGCGAGGACACCGCCACCGCATCCACGCGCGCGCCGGACGTTTCCAGCACCACCTCGCCATTGACCATGCGCTGGCTGGATTTCAGCAAGGCTTCGAGATCGGTCTTGAGCGGGTCGTGGTAGAAACCTTCGTAGACCAGTTCCACCCACTTGCGCGCCACCTCCGGCTTGAAGCGGTTCTGCTGCTTGCTGAGTACCGCTTCCTCCAGCGCGCGGTGCGCGGTGAGCAGCGCGGCCAGGCCCGGTGCCTCGTAGACGATGCGGCCCTTCAAGCCGATGGTGGTGTCGCCGGTGTACATGCCACGGCCGACACCGTAGGCCGCGAACAGCGCATTGAGTTTCGCCAGCAGGGCCGCGCCTTCCATCGCCTCGCCGTCGAGCGCCACCGCCTCGCCTCCGATGAACTTCAGCGTGACCCGCAGCGGTTCGGCCGGCCATTCGGCGCGCGGCCTGCACCAGCCGCGGGCTTCCGCGCCCGGCGCCTGCCAGTGGTCGATCTCGCCACCGGACAGCGTCACGCCGAGCAGGTTTTCGTTGATCGTGTACTGCTGCTGCTTGGCGCGCACGCCGAAGCCGCGTTCCTCCAGGTACGCCTGCTCGTAGGCGCGGGTCTGGGTGTGTTCCTTCTGGATTTCGCGGATCGGCGCGACGATGCGGTAATCGCCGCTCGCCTTCACCGCGAGGTCGAAGCGCACTTGGTCGTTGCCCATGCCGGTGCAGCCGTGGGCGATGGCATTGGTGCCGAGCGCATGTGCCCGCGCCAGCGCCGCATCGACGATCAGATAGCGATCGGAAACCAGCAGCGGGTACTGGCCCTGGTAACCCTCGCCCGCCCACACGAAGGGCTTGACGAAGCCTGCCCAGATCGCCGGGCCGCCATCCACGGTGACATGCGAGGCCACGCCCAGTTCATGTGCACGCGCCTCGATGAAGGCGCGCTCCTCGGCATCCACGCCGCCGGTGTCGGCGAACACCGTGTGCACGTTCCAGCCCTGCGCCTGCAGGTAGGGCACGCAGAAACTGGTGTCCAGCCCGCCGGAAAAGGCGAGCACGATGTCGCGGCTGCGGTTCTTGTCGGTCATGTCGTGTCCCTCAATCGTTCTGGCGGATCAGCGCGGCCATCACTGCCTTCTGCACGTGCAGGCGGTTCTCGGCTTCGTTGATGGCGATGCAGTTGGGCGAATCCATCACCGCGTCGGTGGCTTTCACGTTGCGGCGTAGTGGCAGGCAGTGCGAGAACACGCCGTTGTTCGTCATCGCCATCTTTTCCTCATCGACGATGAAGTGCCTGAAGCGGTCGCGCATCGGCTTCTCCTTCTCCCACTGGCCGAAGTACGGCAGCGCGCCCCAGCTCTTGGCGTAGACGATGTCGGCATCCTTGTAGGCGCTGGCGATGTCATGGCTCACGGCCAGCGAGCCGCCGTTCTCGGCGACGTTCTGCTTCGCCCAGTCCATGTAGCGTTCGTCGAGCAGGTATTCGTCGGTCGGGCACAGCAGGGTGACATCCATGCCCATGCGGGTCGCGATGGTCAGCGCGGAATTGGCCACGGCAGTGTTGAGCGCCTTCGGGTGGTAGGTCCAGGTCAGCACGTACTTCCTGCCGCGCAGGTCCTCGGTTCCGAAATGCTCCTGCAGCGCCTGCGCGTGGGCCAGTTCCTGGCAGGGATGGGTGATGGTCTCCATGTTGATGACCGGCACCGTCGCGTACTTGGCGAAGCCGTTGAGCACGCGGTCCTGGCGGTCGACCGACCAGTCGACG
>JAANMY010000406.1_pt1 | contig 61218 bp, 42 predicted proteins | sample 7279691 | NCBI WGS metagenome assembly JAANMY01 (sample SAMN14094543, study PRJNA606508) | bioreactor metagenome | isolation source: A lab-scale SPAN reactor treating ammonium-rich wastewater day 388 | place: Ireland: Galway | collected 2018-02-07 | reverse complement strand
TAGATGACATTTTCAGAATCCTCTGCATTTTATACACTTGCCTATTAGCCAAAGACTCAACTTTCTCCCTATTCTGTTCGGTTTCATCTATTGGATACTGTAAGGGGTGTTAACAGCATCATGAAAAAATTTGAAATTCCTATACATTAATTAAATATAAAGGAGGATAATTGTGTCTATTATTTCTTACTATAAAAAAGCTTCGGTAGTGCTGGTTTTATTTATCGTCATATTCTTACCCGGTACTTCTTATGCACGTAGTATTAAAGATATAACTTCTACAGAATTGAAAGAAATTGTCAGGAAAAAGGGTGATAAGATATTGGCAGTAACCTTCTGGGCGACATGGTGCAAGGTTTGTCAGGAGCACCTTCCTGAGCTGAGTACTATTTATGAAAAATATAGAAATAAGAACGTGGAAATAATAGGTGTTGCACTTGATGATAAGGCCAAGGAAGTAAAGAACTTTGTTGAAGAAAAAGGGATCGCCTTTCCCGTTTTCAGGGCAGAGGATAGAGAGGAGATGAGCTATATTTACAATATTAAAAAGATTCCCGTAGTGTATTATTATAAAAATGGAGAGCTTAAACATACAGAGGAGGGATATACTGAACCAAAGCATATAGAGGAAGATCTCAAGAGTTGTCTGGAAGGTTCCACGTCACCTTCAAAAGATGCTCATTCAATATCCAAATAGAATAATCTGCTCAAACAGGATGAGGAGCGGTAACTATGTGTACCGGCAAACATCTTGCAAATATTTGTATTGCAAAGTTACCTATGGTTTTTTAAGAAATTTGGTGTAAAATGCGGATACGTCTGTTATTGAAAGTCGCATTGGCGGTTTGCCAGTTACTCCCGTAATCCTTACCGTGAAAGGAGCATTACCATGCCGAGTATTTCCCGTCAAAAAAGAGCATCAGTACTTCTTATTTTATTTATGACCTTATTTTTCCCGACGGTTTCCTATGCACGTGATATCAAGGGTATAACCTCTACACAATTAAAAGAGATTATTAAATCAAAAAGCGATAAGGTCGTGGCGGTAATTTTCTGGGAAACACAGTGCAAGGTTTGTCAGGAGCACCTCTCTGTTTTGAATGATATTTATAAGGAACACAGAAAGGAGAATTTAGAAATACTGGGTGTTGTACTTGATGAGGCAGGAAAAGAAACAAAGGATCTTGTTGAGACAAAAGGAGTTGCTTTCCCCATCTTTAAAGCCGGAGATAGAGAAGAAATGAGCTATATTTATAAGATTAGCAAGGTTCCCACGATATATTACTATAAAAATGGCGAACTTGAATACCATAAAGAGGAAGGGTATGCCGAACCGGATCATATAGATAAAGATATACATAAATTACTGGGAAAGAGCTAAATTAACTTCAAAATGGAGTTTTTACTATGAAAGAAAAGGTAACTTAATAAGAAAAGGAGGAAGGGTTATGGGTATGCTAAATAAATATAAAACATTGCATGGTTTGGCAGGAGTTATTGCCTTGCTCGTAACGTTCTGTTTTTCACCATGGGGTTCATCTGTTTTTGCCGCGTGTACGAAAGAAAATGACTGCTTTTCCTGTCACACAGCACAGGAATTAAGAAAGGTCCATAAAAATTGTCAATACCTGGAGCAGGGCTGTCTTGCATGCCATAAAGCGCCAGGGGCTTCATCTGGTTTAGCAAAGGAAGCAGGAGCGCCTTATAGTTGTTCACAAGGGGAGACATCACCAGGGATGAAAGAGGCAAGGTTTGCAGAAATTACATCCGAAGTGCATCTTGAATCTGAAGATTGGGCAAAATTGCAACGTACAGTCCATGAGACGGTTGAGGGGTATCTTGTGGGAAGAAAGTTTATCGAGGTTTACGGCCCATTAGGAACAGGCGCTCAATGTGTACCCCTTGATACCTATGCAATACCCTCTTGGGCAAATGTTGATATGTTGGGCGAGGGAAACGAAGCCATACATTCCCTGAAAAGAGAAATTGCACACATACCCCTTATTTACAAAGATTTTTGGCTCTTCTGGAGGGATATAGAGGCAAGGAAAAAGTGTGAGACTCCATTGGATGTGAGCGCTGCGGTGGGCGCCGCAATAGCTGCTGCCGCCAGGGAAGACGATCTTATATTTCATGGCCTGCCGGAAATGGGCATGTCGGGACTTTTAAATGCTAACGGAAGGAATATCCTGAAGATTAGTGACTGGTCGGTAATAGGAAATGGTTTTCAGGATGTTGTATCGGCTGTGGAAAAACTAAGGAGTTCGGGTTTCTCTCCTCCTTATGCCCTCGTTGTAAGCCCAAAACTTTACGCCCTTCTCCATAAGGTTTATGAGCGTACAGGGAAATTAGAAATAGAAGGGGTAAAGGAGTTGGTAAAAGGGGGCGTATATCAAAGTCCGGTGTTCAAAAAGGATGTTGCCCTTGTTGTAGCGACTGGCAGACAAAACCTGGATTTGGCGGTAGGGACTAATTTTAAGGTAGAGTACTGGGGTCCTCAGGATTTAAATCACCGGTTCAGGGTTGTTGGGAGTTCAGTGCTGAGAATCAAATGCCCTCAAGCTATTTGCACACTGGAGTAAGGTATGTCTCGTAAATTATGGGCTTACCCGACAACAGTTCTTATATGTCTTCTTTTCTGGTTTCGGCATGGATACGCTGAAATTCCCTATCTTGTAGGGAAAGATGGAGTTCTTAATCTTGAGATGGAGGCGAGGCCTGTTGATCTGGAACTCAGGCCGGGGGTATTCTTTGATGCCTGGGGGTACTGTATAAAAGGAGAAAAACCGACCGTGCCTGGTCCCACTATCAAAGTGAAAGAAGGAACAAAGGTCAGAATCCACTTCACGAATAAACTTACCGTCCCTTCATCTATCCATCCTCATGGAGCAAAGTACACGGTTGCCAGTGATGGCGCTCATATAGCAGGAAACCCGGATAGTATCGCAGCTCCCGGATATTCAGGAACATTTGAGTGGGATACCTCTGGCACGCCGGGGACCTGGTTTTATCACCCTCATGTCTTTGAGATGGGGGGCGAAGAAGGGATATCCAGAGGATTATGGGGGGCTTTCATTGTGGAACCGGAGAATAGCGATCCAGACCCCCCTGATAAAGAGTTTGTAGTCTTCATGCATACGTTTCTTTTACAGGGAAAGAAATATGAGGCCTTTAACGGTAAGTCCGGAGATGTGGAATTTATGAACGGAGTCCGTTCTGCCTTTCCCGGATTGGTATGGCAGGCAAAGATGGGCGAAAAGGTAAGATTTCATCTCATAAATTCTTCCGGGGAGATGCACACCTTTCATACTCATGGTCATCGCTGGATGGACAAAGCGAGTGGACAGCTTATTGATAACATCTCATTAGCGCCTTTTACTTCGTATGTCCTGGATTTTGTTGCCGGAGAGGGAGTTGGACCCGGTAACTGGGCGTTCCACTGCCATGATAATGAGCATATGACGAATGGGATGTTTGGAATTTTTGTGGTAGAGGATGAAACAAAAAGACCGAAAGTGGAAATAGTTCCCCCTGTGCTTAAAGGCCCTCCAGGCTCTTTTACGTATCCTGATCCGGAACTTAAGAAGATGTTTGAGGATTTTGTAGGTTTGTCTCAGGGCGATGGTCCATGGGGAGAATTTTATAAACCGATTCCCTTTTATCTCTACTTTAATCCGGCAAGGCATTATTTCCCAACTGACAGTAATGATTATAAAAAGCTTTTAGAGAAATACCGGTACGATGAGTGCGTGGAATGTCATGAAGAAGCTACTCCCGGTATTGTAGCGCAATGGAAAATGTCCAATCATGCCAATCCTAAGAAGAATGCAGAGGTTGCTGCAGAAACACAGGAGATTGAGGAGCTTATTGGTAAGGAGTTAAACAACTGGAAACCAGGGACCAAAGACGGCGTTTATTGTTCCTACTGTCACGGCAAAGACCATGAGAGCCTGTTTATGCCTACCGTAGATAACTCATGCGGCACTTGTCATCCAAACCAGGCAAAGGAGTTTGCCAGAGGCAGAGATTACGGTAAGCCAAGTCATCCTCATAGTTGGGAAGGAGGTTTGTCCACGCCGTGGTATGTCGAGAATTACCGGCGCAATCAGGGCTTTTCTATGATCGGATGTGATCAGTGTCATCAGAATATGTCGTCATGTGATGACTGTCATGGTCGCCATCTCTTTTCGGCTGCCGAAGCGCGCCGTCCGGAGGTATGTTCAGGCTGTCATTTAGGACCTGATCATCCTGACTGGGAGAGTTATATACATTCCAGATGGGGAATTGCTTATGAGATTTCCGGAGAGAAGTGGAACTGGGAAAAGAAACTCTCTGAGGTGATTCCCGGCAAAGATTATCCTACCCCGACATGTCAATACTGTCATATGTATGTAGGTAATGGCCGATGGGAGATGAATGTGGAGACCAAAGGTATATGGCGTATGGGAGTCACTCCACCAAAAGAAGTGGAGTTTAAATCAAGTCTGAAGGATTTTCCCTATGGTGTAAAAATACCGCCGATGGATAAGAAGCTTGAAATTTATTCCCCGGAAAGCCTTGAGAAACGGCGCTATTGGATAGAACTCTGTGCAAAGTGTCACGGCAGCCGATTTTCAAGGATGTGGCTGGATTCCATAGATCAATATATGTTTGAATCATGGAAGCGGATAGATGAGGCACAGCTCATCGTAGAAGAGCTTTTTGCCGGGGATATGGTTAAGCCATCGCCGGAAGAAAGACCTCCTTTTCCCTTGAGTGATTTAATGGTCAAGATACTCGGCCCTGAAAAATTGGGCCCGGAAGTTTATAACCTCTTGAAAGAAACCAATGGCCACTTGCCAGTTGTAGGACCAATTCTTGGCGCCTATGCTATATTCACGGAAAAGGATGGAAATCCAAGCGGTGTGGAAAGAGAATATGTAGAAATGTGGTTCTGGAAACATTTGCAGGGGTACAAAGGAGTAGCCCATGCCCAGCAGGATATAAGCTGGTGGTTGGGCAGTTCACAAACTATGGGAAAACTCACGCATATTCAGGATGAGGCAACGAAGTTAAAGCGATTGAAGGCACTTGAGGATGCTATGAAAAACAAGTGATAGTATTTTGGTTGAAGATTGGCGAATAACACGTGCCGTTTTTCGGGATATCTATAGATAAATTCATCAGAATTATGGTATATCCTGACCGCATGTAATGTCCAGGAATTTCAATATTTTGTTGTAGGGGCAGGTTTAAAACCTGCCCCTACTTGTGTTCACTCTTGCCTTGTAGATTCAAAACGTTTGTATTTGTTTCTTGTGCAGGTTCAGGTTTATAAAAGGAGTATCCTGTCTTCTGGATTCTGTCTTCCGGATTCTATATTCTCTTGATAAAGAGAATGTACAAAAACTTGTGATCAGGTACTTACCTGCATAGTCCCTGTTCTTCCACCATTATGAATTGTTTAGAGTTTGCTAACTATACGAGACTTAAGATAAATTTTTTATTTTGTATTGACATCTAAAATTTTTTTTATATTATATTGAGACTGAGTCTCAATATATCTATTAATAACTTTTGAAGAGGAGGAGAGAAAAATGTCTGTACTTATTGTCGGTGGTGATCATTTAGGTAGTATTCCAAAAGAACTTGATAGAATGGGGGTAAATGATGTCCGGCATATAACCGGGAGGAGTGGACAAAAGGTACACGGAGGAATTCCGGAAACTATGGACTTTATCATAGTACTGTACGACTTTGTCAATCATAATCTGTCGCATAAGATAAAAAAGATCGCTGAAAGTAAAGGCATCCCCATTGTCTATGCAAAAAGATCATGGTCGTCTGTACATCAGAAAATGAAGGAAAACCAGAGACAATTAAAAAAGATAGGGTTACAGGCTCTGGTGTAACAGGTCAACCATCAAGCCGTGATTATAATTCAAACCTTTCGGTTTGAATTTTGAGCCAGGCGTAATCGGGGCTAAAGAGTCTGTGCAAAGAGTAAGATTATTTTTACTCATACTCTCTATACCATATTTTTCAATGAAAACCCTTATTCTCTATGGTTCCATTTAGGAATTTTTGCACAAACTCTAAAGCCTTGATCTATCTCTCGTAAAACGGATGATTTCGGCTATACTATACCTTAGGCTGTATAGGTAAAATGAAAATTTCTCTGTAACAGAGAACTAAAGCGGTAAAATATTCGATAAAGGTAAACCTCGAGTGATCGGGGGGCGCAAAGGAAAGGGTCTTGTAACAGTGGACAGTGCTGGTGGGCAGTGTCAGTTTAAATAACAGACACTTACACTCATAACCGACACGTTGAAATAAGATAGCCTTACTGCCGAAGATATTTTCCATGAGTATCTTTGCGGTAAGGCTTTTTTGTTTTTAGAAATATTGGTAAAGGAATTTTGCGGAGCTGCAATGTATGTTGACACTGTATCAGGCTTGCTTTTCGTAGAGTTTTGGTATGGTATTTCAAAAAAAGGGATTAATAACCGACCGGCTAAAGTACAATTATTAATCCCCGGGACCAGGACAAGGAGGTTTTTTTGCCTCTTTGCTAGGCCTTAGTAAAAATTATAAATACTTGAGAGGGTAATGTCAATAAAAACCGTAAACAAGCTTTTTGATAGCAGGCTGATGATACAGGGATTTTATTGAATGCTTATGAAAAGTTATTAATAACAAGGTATTATTTCTAATATTTTTATTGACAATGATTTTTATTCTGGTATAGTGTTTGTCGAAACTGAGACTCAGTTTCATTGTATTGTGATTAACGGCAGACCGGCTAATATGTACAACTGTTAATCAATGGGACAATGATAAGGAAAGAAGGTACCTCTCTTGTTGGGCTTTTTTTGTTGAGATTTTTTTGCAGGGGGTAGACAGGATGAACAGGATACAGAAAATTCATATCCTGTTTTATACATAGCGTCATTTATCAGAGACGTAAATGTCATTCCCGTGAAAACGGGAATCCGGAAAAACAATGGATTCCAGGTTAGGCCAGGAATGATAGAGTGCTGAGAATTTATGTCGTTATGTATAGTTCAATAATTTAATGCTTAGGAAATTCAAACAAAGAGTTCCTCCCCCATGATGGGGGAGACTAGGTGAGGGTGAAAGAAAAGGACAACCACCCTCCCCTAACCCCTCCCATCAAGGGAGGGGAAAAAGTCGCCGAAGGTCTAATTTAACGTATAGGAAATTCAATATGTATTGTAGGGGCGAAGCATTTGCCGTTATTGGCCTAAAATACTATGTATACGCTGAACGGCAAATGCTTCGTCCCTACGCCTGGCCGCAAAACAAAAGTCGCCGAAGGTCTAATTTAATGTATAGGAATTTCAAAGTTTTTCATGATGCTGTTAACCCACCCCTCAATCCCCTCCCGAGAGGGGACTTTTATACTCCCCACTTGAGAGGGGTTAGGGGTGTATTTATTCCCCTCTTGGGAGGGGTTAGGGGTGGGTAAAGGTCGTTGGGTTTTGCCTTTTAAAACCCAACCTAATGTAATGTATAGGAATTTCAGTTCCGTAGGGCAACCCTTTAGGGTTGCTCTCTTCCGTGCACATTCCGGCGGGGAAGCAAGGCTAAAGCCTTGCCCTACGTGTGGTGACAAATAAAGTCGCCGAAGGCTTATTTTAATAGTGAAATTTTGAGATAGCTGATAGCTACAAAGTGCATAGAGATAAAGGAGATTTTTTCTCTGTATTCTTTGTGTCCTCTGTGGTTAGGCAGTAAGGGGTGAGGTTGCCAGCAGACCGGCAAATAAGTATAGCTGACAATCTCCGGGACGAGGTAAGGAGGGTATATCATCAGCCCTCCTTGCCAGGCCTTTTTTGTTGTATCGGGCTTACTGACGAAGTATGCCTGGTATGTTGAGAGAAGGATGTGATCCACAAAAGTGCAGAAAAGAAAACAGAATATACTATTTTCAAGAACACAGGGTGGTTTTGCCGGTTCCGCCAGCATGAAAAAAGGAGGTGGTAACGGCAGGAAGGAAACGTGATGGGCCTCTGGCTCAAAAAGGTGGAAGATCGTGCAGGTCTGTATGGTCAATTTTAGCGGGTAATGCTTGTAGTGTAAACAGGTGGAAAAATATTTCAATAATCTTAAGAGAAAGAAAAGGAGTAAATAAAACACAATGAAAAAGATATTGAAGAATATAAGAGAAAAGATAAAGAAGGGGCGTAAATCCGTCTCCGGTTTTACGCTGATCGAGATGTTGGCTGCCATCGGCGTGGCCGGCATTCTCGGAGGTATCATAACCCCGGCAGCAATTAATTCTCTGGCAAAATCAAGGCAGGCCAAGTGCGCCGAAAATCTCAGACAGTGGGGGAATGCCCTGGTTCAGTATGTAACCGATACCGGGATGTATCCAGCATCTGCAATAGACGTAGGGAGCGGCGCCACACAGGTACGCCAGAGATGGTTCAATACCCTTTCACCTTACATGGGCGCTGATGAACGAGCTCGTACCAATGCCCAGGGTAATACTGGTACAACGAATGAAATGGGTGACTTGGATCAATCAGTCTTTACGCGTGCCTTCATATGCCCGGAGGTTGATGGTGAGTGGAAGATCGGAAGGAATAACTCCTACGGATACAACCACAATTATCTCGGCAATGCAAGGGCAACATATGAAACTGTGACGCCTCCGGCTATGAGAACCTCAGGGAGAAAGAAGAACGGTTACGTCAATTACCCCGTAACACTTGCTGAAATAAAAGACCCTACAAGGACTATCGCTATAGCGGATACGGATGGTACAGGACACCTTGATTCATACCGGCCGCCAACAGAGATGATTACCGCAGAAACAGCAGAAGGTAATATATCATTCGCTCCAGGTGGTGCTGCGGCGGCAACTGGCTGGGGAACCGGTGGCTCTCTTACGTTTTGCAGGACTACAACACTTGGAAACGAAGGTTACCAAATTGATGGGACATTCCTCCCATGCCGGAATCTTGATACTGCTACAAATATTGCAAACTCAAATATCTCGTTGAATGATATTTGTGGAGCAGCAGGTGGCAGCAATCGTCAGAGCATTGCAGCCAGAGGTATTGTAAGTAACCGTCATGATGGTGGTGCTAATGTATGTTTTGCTGACGGCCATGTGGAGTTCTTCATCCGTGAGGCTGTGTATGTACATCCAACCACGGGAAGGCCTTCAAATAGACTGTGGAATGGATTTGGAAGGGATAACGATGAAGATGGCAATGGAATCGTAAGCGTTGGTAATCCAATCTATGATAGCAATGAGTGGATTTGCGATGTAAATGGAAATGGTGTCGTGGATAGTGGTGAAGAGAACACCGTTATCTTGGGATATTGTGGAGAGAACAATTCTGGCTTCCTGATGGGCAGCAATAAACTTGATTCAACTACCGATATTATAAACGCCCGCGGAAATCTGACAGAGGAAGCTTTGTTGCTGAGTAGAAATGGTCCAACAATTCCTAAACGGGCCCCATTCCCGCTTATCGCTACAATATTGGAGCAGAGCAGTTAAACATCTCAATGGTATATCCGCCTGCGCCCGCAACGGGCGCGGGCAGTATACCGCATCAAAGGCTTTTTTTCTGATTTTCCTGCCTTCCTTAGATGAAAACGATCACTGAGTAAGACAGGAAGGACAGGGAGTTGAAATGAAATAATGAACCGCAATGGAGAAAGCTGAATCTTTGGCTAATAGGTAAGTGTATGAAATGGAGAGGATTCTGAAAATGTCATTGCGAGGGTAGTGTCCGAAGCAATCCCTTGAATATTTCAGAAAAGATTGCTTCGAAAAAGACCCTCTCAATGACAGACAGGGGAATTTTTCTGCAGTTGATGATATATCCGGTTTCATCATTTGGATACTATATGTGCCTATGTTCCTCTAATCCCCCCTAACCCCCCTTTAAAAAAGAGGAGAAAAGAAGGAGGTTTCCCTTTAGAAAGGGGGGAACAAGGGATTTCCCTCTTTTTTAAGGGGGATCAAGGGGGATTAACAACTTCCCGGTGCCTCCTTTGTTAAAGGGGATTCTAAAGATTATTTTACTTTGTTCACCATGATAATTTTCTGCAATGTATTCATTAGTACCTTTTATATCTAATAATTAGACTATTCATAAGAGAGAAATACTTAACAGATGAGGGGCTGTTTACATTTCTTATTTTCATCCAACAGGATGGGGTTAAAGCTTGGGATCGTTTTATCCCTTGCGGCCATATTTTATTCCGTAGCGCTTTTTCCAGATATTCTGGGCCTTTACCATGACGATGCAATATATGCCGTAACGGCAAAGGCATTGGCTGAGGGGAAGGGTTACCGGATTATCAGCCTGCCGGAATCCCCTGTTCAAATATCCTATCCTATCTTCTATCCGGCTGTACTTTCCTTAGTTTGGCGCGTCTTTCCCGGGTTTCCTGAAAATATCATTGTCTTAAAGGCGCCTTCAACAATCTTTACATTACTCTTCCTCTTTCTCGTGTATTTCTATCTGGTTCGAAAGAGCTATGCATCGCCAAGTATGGCATTATTAATAGTTATAATGACCGCTTTTAATCCATGGATGGTCTGGGCTGCAACTATGGTAATGTCTGAGGCTTTGTATTGTCTGGTCTCTCTCCTTTCTTTATGGGCAATTGAATTATTTGTGTCAAATACCCGGGGTTATAAACATCTTCTTTATCTTACCCTTGCTGGAGTATCCATAGCTATTTCCATCATGACCCGTTCCATTGGTATTAGCATCCTGGGTGCTGCATTTCTTTATCTCTTTTTTAATAGAAAAAGATCCATAAAAGAGATATTGTTGCCTGCGCTACAGTTGCTACTTGTCGTTCTCTTATTTCTCTCACCGTGGATAATCTGGACAGTATTACAATATGTACATCATTCCCACCGTGAGGTGCTTCCCTACAGTATTGCTTTCCGCAGCTATGGCAGTGCAGTTAATTCGTTATCGCAGGAGTTCGGAATTATATTCTTCTTTAAAATATTTTTCATAAATATCTATCGATGCTTTTTAGGAGCTGTACCAAACCTGCTATTACCAGGAATAGATATTGGCAAGATCGAACATCTTAATTTTCTTACAGATTATATCCATCTTTTTTGCATAGTCATCCTTTGTGCTGCTTTATCTCTTTCATTTATGATTCCACTAGCCAGAGATTTTATACTGAGGAAATATTCTCTTGTTACTATGCATATTCTTTTTCTTATGATGATCATTCTCTTCTGGCCTTTTGAACCTGACCGTTTTTTGATACCTGTACTACCATTTATTCTTTTATATTTTATCAATGGATTTTCTTATCTTATGGAAAAGTTTAAATATTTTTATCGGGATAAGGTTCCCTTAGTAATTTCAAAATTGCCGTGGCTTATACCCCTATCTTTTTTTACGCTAAATTGCGGCCTTGCTTTAGCACAGGAATGTACTTATATCGTGCGCTCCAGAAAATCTTCAGAATGGGCTGAAAAGAAGAAGATCTTCCAGTGGATAAAAGAAAATACGGGTAGTGATGACATAGTAGCTACCTCTGTAAGTCCTACTGTGTATCTCTATACTGGTCGGAAATCGATCCCCTCTATCGTAGGTATGGATTTGAATGATTTATCAAAATTTTCTTCTGACATAGTCACAAGAAATTTCAAAAATTTGCTTGAGTATGCAAATAATAAAAATGTGTATCTGGTCAAGATAGCATATTTCTCTCCTGCATTTGAGCATATGATTGACCGGCTGGCAATAAAATATCCCGATCATGTGCTGCTTATGTATGCAGGTAAAAGTATGAAATATGCAATTTATAAAATAATAAAGTAAATTTTCGATTTGATGAACGATTTTTATCACGATACGTTTTTAACAAAGTAATGAGATGTCTATAGTATGATCCGAAATTTTAAGATGTATATGAGAAGGAGCATGATCAATTTAAGGTATGCCGTTAACCCAAGGAAGCATATCCTGATTTTAAGATTAATAACTACTTTTTTAGGGATTATGCTTCTTAAACGGAGACCTCTGAGATATGTCGATTTTGCAATTGATTACCATTGTAACCTTAAGTGTGATCATTGTTTCAAGACAAGTCTTGAAAAAGATGAAGCAAGACGGGGAACGAAGAGACTTGCAATAGAAGATTATAAGAGAATAGCAAACGATTGTATGGCACTTGGCGTGGTAAATTTCTCTTTCCAGGGAGGAGAGCTTTTTTTATGTAAGGACTGGGAAAAAATTATAGAAGCATGTAAGCCATGGAAAAATGTCATATCGGTTACCACAAACGGAACTATGCTTACAGAAGAGAATTTAGATCGTCTAAAGAAGGTTGGGGTAGATATTTTGACGGTAAGCCTCGACAGTGGAATACCTGAAGAACATGACCGCTTTAGAGGTGTAAAGGGGACTTATGGAAAGGTGATACAGGGAATAGAATCTGCATTGAAAAGGGGGTTCAATATCACTATAGGGACTACGGTGTACCATGAGAATCTGAAAACTGAAGGGATTCAAAAGATCATAGAGATGGCAGTGGAGAAAAAGTTTATTCTCAATTTGATACTTGCTGTTCCAGCAGGTAAATGGCAGGAAAATTACGATGTCCTTATTACTGATGAAGATGTGAATTATATAAGGGAACTAACAGCCGGATCCCCTTATATAAGGACAGATTTTGAGGCAAATTTTGTCCGTTGGGGTTGCGGGGCAATGAAAGAAATAATCTATTTGACGCCGTATGGCGATGTGTTGCCATGTCCGTTTATGCATATAAGTTTTGGGAATGCATTAGATGAATCTATAGCGGTAATACGATCCAGGGCATTAAAAAATAGGTATTTGAAAGATTATCATAGCAAATGCCTGGTCGCAGAAGATAGAGAATTTATAGACAGATATTTGTCTAAGACTTTTGCACACGAAGATCTCCCGATACACAGCGAACTGGTATTTAATAAAGTTGCTTCACAAAGCGACGTGGTTGTAGGGCAATCCTAGGGTTGCAGGACACGGCTGAAACCCTTATCTTATATAGTATTTTCTGTGCTTCAGAAAAAATTGTTGAAGGTCTAATTAATTAAATTGTATAGGAATTTTTATTTTATTTAAGCAGATTGTGGTAGGGTGGATTAAGCGGTAGCGAATCCACCTTTTCTGGAAATAGTATTGGTGGATTCGGCGTAAAAACCAACGCCGTAATCCACCCTACTCGTAACTTGAAAAATTAATCTTATATTATGATATGAAACGCATTCTAATTACCGGAGCTTCGGGTTTTGTTGGTTCAAATCTTGTTTATGCATTAGTAAGGGAAAAGTATCAGGTTATTCTCTTGCTGAGGGACTCATCCATGAATTCTTTTCCAGACGAGATACCGTGCTTAAAAGCATATGGTTCTATAGAGAATATATCACTGTTAAAAGAGTTAGTTAAAGGAACGGATACGGTTTTTCATGCCGCTGCTTATATTTCTTTCAAAAAATCCGATTTTGAAAAGGCATACCAGATTAATGTTATCGGGACTCGAAATATATTAGAGGCATGTTTCAAAGCAGGAGTAAACAAGGTAGTGCATTTAAGCGCTTGTGCTGTTCTGGGGTATTCTCTGGATAAGGATGCAGTCCTCGATGAAACCTCCAGTCATGAAATTGGAAAAGATAATGTATATGCTTACACAAAGAAATTAGCAGAAGAAGAGGTTCAACGATATATACAAAAGGGATTAAATGCATCAATTGCTAATATAGCTACTATCTATGGTCAGGGAGATAGGAAGTTAAATTCCGGATCGATTATCGCATCTATTTATAAAGGAAAAATGAGGTTTGTTCCACCGGGAGGTACAAGTTACGTTTCAATAGATGATTTAATAGAAGGATTGTTACTATTAGCCCGAAAGGGCAAATCCGGGGAAAGATACATATTTTGTACAGAAAACATGAACTATAGCATGTTAGCTCAAAGAATTGCAAAGACCCTGAAATTAAAAGAACCAAAATTGATATTACCATGCTTCTCCTATTATCCTGCATTATTAGCGATGAAGGGGATTGAATCGTTTTCATCTTTCGCAAGAAAAAGAATTGATTTGATGACAACACAGCTCTTAAAAGAATCGTACCGGTACAAATACTTTAGTTCTAAAAAGGCAAAAGAGGAACTAGGATGGAAACCATTGCAAAGTCTTGAAGAAGCAGTGGAGAAGGCGCTTATCTATTACAAGGAAAATGCTCTTATATAAAGATTATGGATGACTTAGCGCGTAAGGTAAAGAAAGCAAATAGGGATTTTTACGATATTGTTGGATCTTCTTACGAGAGTATTGATGGGAGAAGATCAGAGGAATTGATTTGTTATGTTGACGATCAAGTTCGGATGATCTCCAGAAATATAAAGGCTGATTCTATTTTGGATTTAGGATGTGGAAATGGATTTATTTCAAGGGTTTCTAATAGTTATTTTAAGCGAAGATATGCTTTAGATATATCGTATGGGGTCATGAAAGATATTGATGATAAAAATCTCTGTAGAATAGCTGCCGATAGTGATTTAATTCCTATCAAGGATGCTCAAATAAATTGTGTTGTCACTTTTGCTGTTCTTCATCACTGTTATTCTTATGAAAAAATTTTATCTGAGATCTACCGGGTTTTAACTGCCGGAGGTATCTATTATTCCGATCACGATATGGATTCCCATTTTTTCAAGCGCTTTGGGCTATTACTAAAAATGTATCGTAAGATCAATACTATAAGTAATCACCATGTATTGGGATTTGATCAGGCATTAAAAAGGATACACCATTGTTCTGAGTTCCACAGTGATGGAATTCCATCTCAAACAATTAAAGCAAAACTCAAAAGCATTGGTTTTAAAGATATTAAGTTCGATTATCACTGGTTTGGATTATCTCCGCTGACAAATAAAATGTTTGGCAAAAGGTCTTACAACAAGGGATATGCCCCGCTTGTCAGGATTATTGCGGTAAAATAAAGGAGTTTATTATGAAGGTTTTGTTGCTGTCTTCTCCCTATATTTCCGGATACATGCGTAACGCTCGCTGCGATTTTGTATCATTATCCGGTACACAGTGGTATCCAATTTTGCTGGGTTATTGCGGTGCATGGCTTGAGAAATGTGGGTATCAGGTTAAACTTGTCGATGCCCCTGCATACAACCTGGATCATAAAACAACTGAAAAAATGGTTACGGATTATAAACCAGATTGGCTTATTGTCTATACGGGAAGAATAAGTGAGGACAATGATATAGCGCTAGCAGATAGACTAACAGAAAAGATTGGTTGTGAGCCTATTCTTGTAGGCCCTTATGCCTCTATCTTCCCAAAAGAAACATTGAGAAAGACACGTAGTATACGGCGTTTGATTACTGGTGAATTTGAGTTGCCTGTACAGGATGTCATCGAAGGGAAAGCCGACAAGGATATTCCTAATCTGGTATATAAAGAGGGGGATGATGTTATTCAGAATCCTGAGAGGCCTTACCTCAATACAGAACAGTTGAATCAAATACCTTTTTTATCGCGATTCTTTAAAAGGCATTTACATATCTATCGATATAAAACTATTTCTGAACCTTATCCTTTTATGGATATTATGACTGGAAGAGGTTGTAAATGGGGGTATTGTACCTATTGCTTATGGGTAAATTCTTACATCAAGGGATCTACGTACAACTGTAGAAGTATTGATAATGTTATTGAAGAGCTGTGGTTTATATCTAAAGAGATGCCAGAGATCAGGTCTCTGATGTTGCAGGATGACACTTTTACCGAAGAAAGGATTATAGAATTTTGTGAAGCAAAGCTTAAGACTGGTATAAAACTTTCCTGGTCGTGTTATGCCCGGGGTAATATATCTTATGATGTACTAAAGTTAATGAAAAAGGCAAACTGCCTTAATTTGCATGTTGGATTTGAATCAGCCGATAAAAGTATTTTAAGCAAAATTAAGAAAGGTGTTACAAAAGACGGAATGACGAGGTTTGCCTTGGATGCAAAAAGGGTTGGGTTAAGGATTCACGGTGATTTTGGTATTGGGTTTCCTGATGAAACAAGGGAATCAATACATGAAACTGTAGATTGGGCATGCGAGATAAGACCTCATACCGTCCAGTTTCAATTAATGATTCCTTTCCCGGGCACACCTTTTTATGCTGAGCTGAAGGAAAAAGGATGGATTAAAAATGGTGCTCCGAATTATCCGGAATTATCTATGAAAGAATTGGAAAGCTTGGCAAAGAGGGCTTATAGAAGGTTCTATATAAGTCTTCCTTTTGCTAAGCAGGTTCTCAGGAATCCATACGAGATGCTCTTTTCCCGGATTGAAACTTATTGTAGGGCAATACCTGCTGTTTTCTGGAAGAGATATATCCGATAATAAAAGCTTTTTCTCGTTTCCATGCCCTATGCAGCTATGAAAAAAGTTGGGCGTTTTACGCTAAAGTTTGTAGCGATTCGATGATAACAATTTCTACGCATATTACGTTGGATTATAGTCAGAAATAAGAAATTCTAATAATGATTATCTTTATTGCCATCTATTTTATTTGCTTTCTCTTTATCTGGTGGGGTTACTGTGGATCGATCATGGTATATTTTTTAACGGCAAGACTGAAAAAACAGAAAACCGTTACCGTAAACGATGATTTTCCAATCGTTACCCTTGTGATACCCTGTTTTAATGAGGCATCGTGGATACAGGCAAAGATAGAAAATACAAGATTACTTAACTATCCGCACGACCGTCTCCTGGTGATCTTTGCCGATGGGGGATCTACTGATGCAACCGTTCAATTGATAACGGACGGGATAAAGGAATTGCCATGGATGCGATTACTCATATCACCACGGAAAGGAAAAATACAACAATTGAACCATGCCCTTTTATGTAGTAAGGGAGAAATTATAATGAATAGCGATGTAGATGGAATTCTGGAAAAAGACGCCATAATGAATATTGCACAAGAATTCATGTACGATAAAGAAGTTGGCGTGGTGGGCGCATTTGTTTTTCCTGAAAATACCATTCCCATCGAACGTCAGTTCTGGATGATGCAGAACAAAAGCCGGCTCCTCGAAACGGAGGTGTTCTCTTCATCCATCGTGATCGCTGTTTGTTATGCCTTCAGACGATCTATTATCAGGGAGTTCCCTGATGATGTAATTGCTGATGACATCTTTCTCCCCTTCTTTGCAAATATGAACGGATACAAAACCATTTATAGTCAAAAGGCCGTGGCTTATGAGGCCCGTTGTCCTGAGAATATTTGGGAATTATTACAGCATAAATTCAGAAAATGTAATGCCTATATCATTGAGCTTCTGCGGTTTTTACATAAGTCCGCCTATATGCCTCTGCGCTGGAAGATGATCTATTACACAAAGCTCTTACAACTCCTCTTTTTGCCATGGTTTCTCGTACTCTTTTTCCTGATGACGACCTCATTTATTATTCTCAAAAATTACGAGCCTCTCTACTACTTGTATGGAATAGGCGGTATCTCGCTTATCATTGCGAGTTTTATGATGCGGTCCGTCCGTGTTCCTCATGGTATTCCAAAACCCGGTGGTTTCATAGTTGCCGGTGTTACCTTTTTCATTTCAAATGCAATACAAATTGCAGGCGCAGTTACCTTCCCGTTTTATCGGCAGTCTAGTAGTTATGAAAAGCTGAAGGGGAAGGAGGGGAAAATGGATAGTTTAGAAAACAGTACGGAGGATAAGGGGGTACAAGCAGCGATACATAGCCCCAACGGGGTGACATGTTTGTAGAAATGAAATTTAAACTCAGGGGAGTTATAAAATGACTCAGGAAAAACACACCCGTCTAAATCATCTGTACTAAGGAAGATTAACTTAAATGTATAGGAATTTCAATTATGTAGGGCAACCCTTTAGGGTTGCTCTTACCCAGGTACATTCCAGCGGGGAAGCAAGGCTAAAGCCTTGCCCTACGTCTTATAAGTAAATATATAGATCGAAATTTATAGAAAGGAAATGCAGTGGTACAGAACTATTTTTATCAATTGAGGCAGCTCCGGGTAGGAATGATATTGGCGCTTTTGACACTCCTTTACGGATTTGGCCTGGGGGCGGCATTTGGGACAGCAGAAGATGGGATGAAGGGATCCCTTAAGACATCAGCCCAGGAGGTATATGAGACCGTGTATAAAGGTGATAAGGCGGAGATGTCAAAGGTGACGGATAAGTCATGGACATATTTCAAACGGGCCCATCTTCATGCCAATGGAATGGGCGCTGCATCCCTTGGAATGATCATCCTGCTCTCCTTGCTGAAAGGACAAAGTGTCATGAGGATGATAACTGCTATAGGGCTGGGCGCCGGTGCATTAGGATATTCACTATTCTGGCTGTTTGCAGGGATGATGGCCCCAGGGCTTGGAAGTACAGGTCTTGCGAAAGAAACATTAGCATGGCTGGCCATTCCTTCCGGCGTGATGTTTCTTTCAGGGACGATTGCAGTACTTGTGGTGTTCGTGTGGTGTGTTCTGAAACCAACTGTTCAAGAGTTGGGGTGAGCCAGGTTTTAGAATGCCTGAAACCATAGATTTCGCAGATTACACTGATAGAAAAAAGGCCACCGCAAAGGGCGCAGAGGAGGGCTTTTGGTTCAAACCGTTTTACCTCTGCAATCTCAGCGTTATCGGCGGTGAACAGGTTTTTCTCTTATCTGTGAAATCTGGGTAATCTGTGGTCTCAATCTCTTTTATTAATGTATAAGGATTATAGAATCATGATTATGACTCAAAAAGGCTCAGCTAATGTGCAATCACAATTTCCTGAGTTACTACAGAATAGCAGGATGAGTGACGCACGGCAGGAATATCAAATGATGGATCTGATGCAGGTGAAAGTGTCTATCGTTATCCCTGTCTACAATGAGGTTCATACAATAGCTGAAGTAGTAAGCAATGTATTAGACACCCCATTCAACAAGGAGATTATTATCGTTGATGATGGTTCGACAGATGGAACTGTCGATGTCCTGAAGCAGATAGCACGGGTCAGACAAGAGGTAATAGTGATTTATGGTGAACGCAATTGCGGCAAGGGGGCAGCGATCAGGAAAGGATTTAAATTCTCGACAGGCGATATTGTGATTATTCAGGATGCCGACCTGGAATATGATCCAAGAGAATATCCCCTATTAGTGAAACCAATACTGGAATCCAAAGCCGATGTCGTTTACGGCTCAAGATTCCGCGGGGAAACACAGCGGGTGCTCTTTTTCTGGCATTACGTTGGAAACAAATTTCTTACCACACTGTCAAACATGTTTACCAATTTAAATCTCTCTGATATGGAGACAGGGTACAAGGTTTTCAGACGCGAGGTCGTGAAATGTCTTGATCTTAAATCAAACCGTTTCGGTATAGAGCCAGAACTAACGGCAAAGGTGGCACGGAAAGGGTTCAGGATATACGAGGTACCCATCTCGTATTACGGACGAACGTATGCAGAGGGAAAAAAAATCGGGTGGAAGGATGGGGCGCTGGCTATTTATACGATTCTGCGGTATGGGTTTTGGGATTAGGAGAAGCTACAGAGAGCGGAGAGAAAAGGAGATTTCAACCACGAAGAACACGAAGGAAAAGATAGTAATTACATAAAAGGACGTAGATTTCTGCAGATAAGCGCAGGTAATTATTTTCTAAGTTAACGATCACCTGCTTAGTGTCAGTGGCAGTGGTAGTGTCAGCAAAGCGCTCAAGTGATCACTACTTTGCCACTATCACTGATACTGACACTTAAAATAAACCAAGTTCATAGCTTTCTAGAAAAAAATAGATATTTTTAGCCATATTCGGGATTTAGTGTTTGTTGTTGAGAGAGGAATACACATGATAGCAAATAATTACGTTGTTGAGATCAATAACCTGACAAAGGTTTACCGGAAAATGTTTTCCACGCAGGAGATTAAGGCAGTAGATAATCTGAGTTTTTATATACGGCGAGGTGAGGTGTGTGGATTTCTCGGTCCTAACGGTGCGGGAAAGACAACCACGATTATGCTCCTTATGGGATTCCTGAAACCCACGTCAGGAACCATCTCCTTGTTAGGTCAAAAATCAACCCACGTCGGGGTAAAGGAACGGATCGGTTTCCTGCCGGAAGAGTCTTATTTTTACAAGTTTTTTAACGCTGATGAGATCTTAGATTATTATGGCAGCCTTTTTAGAATGGATGCGAAGGTAAAGAGGCGGCGTATTGATGAGCTGATAGAGATTGTTGGCCTGAAAGAGGCGAGAAAGAGGCGTATCAGGGAATATTCGAAAGGGATGCAGCGCCGGATCGGTATTGCGCAGGCGCTTATTAACGACCCTGAATTCATTATCCTTGATGAACCTACCAGTGGATTGGATCCCATAGGAACGCGGCAGGTTAAGGACCTTATTAAAAACCTTAAACAGGCAGGAAAGACGATCCTTATGTCTTCCCATCTGCTTGCGGATGTGCAGGGCGTCTGCGACCGGATTATATTGCTCCATCAGGGAAAGCTGATCGTTGAAGGCCCGACGCAGGAGATATTATCGAAAAAAGGCTGTATAAGGATTGAGGTACAGGATACCAATGGAAGGGTCCGGGAACAAATTAGCGAATTTGCAGAACGGAATGGTTTAAAGATAACGTCCGTAGGGACATCGAATATTACCCTTGAAGAATTCTTTGTGAAGAGCATCAAGACGGCGGGAGATGGTTATGGTGAGCATCGTGAGTAATAGAATTACCTGTATTGGAATTTCAAACTAACTATGCAGTGGCAAGGTACGCTTTGCCCACTACACGTCGCTAAAGTCGCCGAAGACCTGATTTCATGGAGAGAGAATTCAAAGTTTTCCATGATGCCGTTATAGTATCTAACAGATGGAACCGAACAGAATAGGGAGAAAGTTAAGTCTTTGTCTAATGGGTAAGTGTATGAAATGCAGAGGATTCTGAAAATGTCATTGCGAGGGTAGTGTCCGAAACAATCCCTTGAATATTTCAGAAGAGATTGCTTCGGAAAAGACCCTCGCAATGACAGACTGGGGAATCTTTCTTCAGTTGATGATATGTTCGGTTTCATCATTCGGATACTATAACACACCCATAATCCAATTGGAGAGACGCAAGATTTTGCGTCTCTCCAGGGGGAATGAACCCACCCCTAACCCCTCTCAGGAGGGGAATAAAAGCTAGTCCTCGACCCGATCGGGGAAAGTCCCCTCTCGGGAGGGGTTAGGGGTGGGTAAAAAAGAAAAGTCGTTGGGTTTTGTCTTTTAAAACCCAACCTGATTTGATCGTAGAGGATTTATATTTTTCATAGGGATAGAGAGAACAAACAAATAGATATTACATCCCGTTTATCCTGTCTCTCTATTATTTAAAAAAGGTTGACCGCATGATAAAAAAGATAGTGACAATCGCTCACGGAACACTGACGGAGTTTATCAGGAACAGGATTTTTTTCTTCCTGGTCATTTTTGGACTTATTATTGGAGGGATATCTTCAGCATTACCTGCAATGACGTCCGAGGATAAGATAAAGCTTATCCTCAGGGCAACAATTACCATGGTAGGGTTATTCAGTACCCTGCTGATTATTTACTTTATCGCCACATCCATTTACAAGGATATTGAGGAAAAGACCATCTATACAGTATTTTCCCGGCCTACCAGCCGTTTTGTTTATCTATCGGGAAAGGCTGCCGGGTTCTTTGCGATAGGATTTATTATCGTGTTTATGCTTTCCGGTATCACGCTGGCCTATCTGATGACGATTCATGGGAAGAGTCTTGCGGGAACGAATATCTTCAGGCCGGTAAAATACCTGAAAGGTAAAGGACCTGTTATTGTGGGCGAGGCGGCTAATCTTGAATTAATCTCAACCGGTGGCAGACTCATTGGGGATGGAAGCTATGCCGTCTGGGCATTCCATGACCTTGACCGGGTTCCCTTTCAAGGGGAAAAAGCAGACATTAGTTTAAAAATCGGGGGGGTAAATGCAGGCACCAATGCAGGGTCGGCTTTTGTCGGTGTGGATGTCCTGGATGCTGAAGACAAGTCCCTTCAAGCGACACACTATGCATATGTAGGGAATATGAACCCGGATACGCGGATCTCGATAGACAGGACTATTATCGAACAGAACAAGAGGATAAAGGTGAAGGTATTTCCCTCAGGGAAGGGTTATTATATTGCGCCACAAAAGGGTGATGTTGCATTTCTCCTGCGGAATCAATGCAGCTTCTACAGCAACTACTTCCGTTCCTTTGGATTTGTATTCTTTCTCGTCTCATTGCTTTCCGTAATCACGTTATCGGCTGCATCCTATTTTGGACAAAAGATGGCGCTTGTGATTTCATTCTTTGCATATATAACAGGAAATACCCTGCCATATTTAAAGAGCTTCGGCAACCTGATCGGCATGAAGAGCATTGAGGAGATGCAGGCATTTATTCCCGGGCATGGACATCTCCATCAGGCCGAGACCTATTCAAAATTGCCGAAATATCTTACCGATGGAGCACATATTATTACCTTGAAGAAAATTATTTTTTATTTCAGCAGTGCATTTCCGGATTTCAAGAGGTTTGATCCTACAGGATATTTCCTTCAGGGTACCTATATAGATAACATAATATTTTTGAAAATTATTGCTTATACGGCATTCTACGGCATACCATTCATGTTACTTGCGTGGTTGTGTTTCTGGAAAAGAGAATTGATAAGCAGGTAAGAGAAATCGTAAAGGTTTGTATTTTCGTTCTGACTGTCTCATGCCCTGAAGGGCAGGGATATAGCCCGTATGCATCAAGCTAAAATATGGAAACGGTGGAGAATAATAAACCACCCGTAATCCCTCTTGATCCCCCTTTAAAAAAGGGGAAATATATGGGTGTTTTAGAAAAGGGGGGAAATCCCTCGTTCCCCTTTTCTAACCTTATCCTTCTTTCCCCCCTTTTCTAAAGAGGGGTAGGGGGATTAGAGGGGAGCATGGACACACATTGCTCTTTTTCCAGGGAGATACCTCCTTTTTTATGGAACACTATTCTTATCGTATCAAACAGATGAAACCGGACGGAATATAATGAAACCAAATACAATGAGTCATGATTTGATTGCGCCATCACGGACAAACGAGTTTGTCCGTGCCACCCTATCAAAAATACGTTCGGTTTCATATCTTGAGTACTATAGCTTGATGCATATGGGAGTATAGCCAGGTATGAAGTCTCTGGATACAAAAATACATTGGTTATAAGAATATGGAAGGGGAATCTATGAAGATGAGAGGGCACGGAATGTATTTGTGTTACGCATTATTTGCAGGAGCGGCGCTGGCCGGAGATATTTACATAGGAAGTAGAGCATGTTCAGAAACGGTGCAACAGACAGAAAGAACTAATACCAACACTGCCAGGGCGGTGCAGCCCGGAAAGAGTTCCGAGACCCTGAAAGCTATTGAGCAATACACAGCCGTAGTAAAGAATACCGGGAAACATGATCGCAAGCGGTTATATGGCATATTAAGTCATGCACTCAGGGATGATGATATGGAAATACGAGCCGCTGTTGTATCTTCGCTTGGCTCTCTCGGAGATAAAGAAGTTGTCCCTGACCTGTTGTCCTCTCTTCAGGATGAAGAGTTGTGGGTAAGGCTTGCTGCTGCTACTGCACTTGGTGACATCGGTGATAAGGACGTTATCCCTGAACTCATTCAATTACTCGACCACCGGGATGCGCGTTTCCGGGAGTCTGCGTCTCTTGCCCTCGGCGCTTTAGATTACCAGGGAGAAATACCGGGTCTCAAAGAGGCCATAGAAAGAAAAGAGGTAAATCCCCGCATCGCTGCCTATCTGCTTGGCGATATGAGTAATCTGAGCGAAAGGGATATCGATGATTATGAGCGGAAGCTGAAAGACAGATCGGATATCTCTGCCCGTGTTGTTGCAGTCCTTGCCTTCGGGAAGATTGGAAAGATAAATAAGCAGGCTGTAGTAAAGCTTCGGAAAAGCCTTGAGGATGAGGAACCGATGGTGCGGGCGCTTGCAGTGATTGTTCTGGGAAGATTAGGGGATAAGGATAGTCTTGAGGTAATAGAGGTATTAAGAGACGATGATGATCCCATTGTTCGCGGTGTTGTAGCGCTATTCCTGGGTAAACTGGGAGGCAAGAAAACGTTACCGGCGTTAGAAAAACTGACCGTGGATGAAGAGATTTCGGTCAGGGCATCTGCTGCGTTAGCGATAGGGAAACTTGGTGATGCGAGAGGGATGCAATCTCTTGAGGAATTATTGCTGAAGAGTGGGGAAGATGATCTTGCAGTCAAGTTGATGAGTGTTGCAGCACTCTGGAAATTAACAAAGTATCGGTAAGGACTTTTACTTATGAAAAAAATAACCATAATAATTGGAGTTCTCATACTAACGTTTACCAGTTTTCATTTCCTTCTCAGGGAGATTGATACCTGCCGGGTGTCAAGCGGCCTTTCTGAAGGATCTGCATATGATGCTCTTTTGCCCAGTGAGTTTGTTGGAACGGTTGCACTCGGAGGGTTCCGGGCTGCTGCTGTCAATTTTTTCTGGGTAAGGGCTATGGATGCATGGGAGAAAAAGATATGGTATGAAGCGCTGACATTGTACCGGCTCATTTCGAAGCTGCAGCCAAGGCTCGCAAATATCTGGATTATCAATGCCTGGAATATGATCTACAACATATCAGTAGACTTTAACCATAAAGAGCAACAAGAATTGTCGTGGGAATGGATAAAGGAAGGGGTAGATTTTTTGAAAGAAGGGATAAACCGAAATCCGAAGAGTCCGGAACTGTACTTTTATCTGGGTTGGGTTTATTATGACAAAGGGAAAAATAGTATCTATCGTGAATATTTCCTCAAGCGTGGAGAGCATCCGGTAAAAGAAGCCTGCTATTATATCGGAAAGGCTGCTGAGTTTGCTCCCTCTGCTTATTATTTCTATAACTATTGGTATTCTTTTATGTTGAAGGAAAGGGCGCTCATTGAAGAATCGGAAGGGAACATATCTGAGGCGTTTACCTCGATAAACGATTCTATTACCGCACTGCGGCTTGCTGAGAAAAGTGTTCCGAAACACCCCGACTTTCAACAGTTTGAAGATGGAATAAAGATGAGGTTAAAGGAGCTGGACGAGCGGAAGGCGCTGCTGGAAAAGATGTGTGAATCGTCTATACAGGCTGATAAGAGAGGTTAAATTGAGAGAACGTGATAAAAGGGCAAATATCAGTGGCAGTGCTATGAATTTCTATTACCGATTCGAAAAATGAGTATTTCATTGTGGTGAGATATGGGTATCTTTTCAAGACTATCCCGATTAAAAAAAGCAGACAAACATTCGCCTCATATACAGGGGAACACGATCACCCGTAACCAGGATACAAAGGCAGTTCCTGATGTACAGGGGTATCCAGGTATTGAACTTGAGGACTATTATCTCTACTACCTCCAGGATTCTCTGAAGGATACTGTGGCATTAAGGGCCCGGGTTCTCTATATAAACAAGAGGGAACTTATGTTTGAGATAAGTAACGATAGCGCGGCTGCTGAGGCTCAAAAAGAGATTCAGAATAATTCAGAAACAGAATCATCATCGGTAGTGGACCCGGTTTTTGAGGAAGGCAAGAATATTACCCTGAAACTCCAGATCCCTTTCCGAAGTGAGTTTGTAAGGGCGACAGGCAGGATTACGGGTATTGAATATGATGTCGTCAACTATACGATCCGTGTTAAGGCCGCTTATACAAAGATTCTGGGGAGTGATAATGAAATATTGTTCGATACCATACTGGATATGTTGCTGTAAAAACCTGTTACTGAATAGGAATTTCAATTACGTAAAGCAAGGCTAAAGCCCATATGCATCAAGCTAAGAATAGTGTTCCATGAAAAAGGAGGTATCTCCCTGGAAAAAGAATAATGTGTGTCCATGCTCCCCTCGAATCCCCCCTACCCCCCTTTAGAAAAGGGGGGAAAGAAGGATAAGGTTAGAAAAGGGGAACGAGGGATTTCCCCCCTTTTCTAAAACACCCATATATTTCCCCCTTTTTTAAAGGGGGATCAAGGGGGATTACGGGTGGTTTATTATTCTCCACCGTTTACGCACGTTAGCTTGATGCATATGGGGCTAAAGCCTCGCCCTATATTGAAAAGTAGCAGCGTTACCAGGATAAACCATGAATCACGCGAAAGAATTATCTCATGGAATTTGACGAATATAAAGGGGAAATTTTACATGAAAGAGGTAAGTTCAATACTATGGTATTTGGATTTTTGAGAAAAGTTAAGATAACCATTATTTGTTTCAGCGCTCTCATTTTTTTCGCGAGTTGTACGCAACAGCCCAAGAGGGTTACTACGAATGATGAGGTTGATATCGTAGAAGAGAGCGATAAAAAAATACGTGAATTGAAGAACTTATATAAAAAAGGTCTCTACGATGAAGTGATAGCAATGGCCGAGAAACTCAACAAGAGCAAAGATCCGGAAACACGAAGGAAGGCAAATTTTTATCTTTACAATGCAAGACGCGCCCAGCTCCAGGAGAAAAAAGAACGTATGGAGAAGCAGAGCAGCCTTGACAAAGAAAAGATGCTGCTTGATGTTGAAAAAGAGGCGCATTTACCTGAAGAAAAGCCAAAGAAAGATCGTGAAGAGATCGAGGGAGCGCCTGGTTTAGGCGAATCGATATCACAGGTCAAAGAACTGTCACCGGAAATAAAAAAGAAGTTGATGCAAAAAGTAGGGATTATTGATCTTAATAACGTCGATCTGGACTTTCTGATCTCCGAGATATTCAGAAATACCGGCGTTAATATCCTGGCAGATGCCACAATCCTCAATGAGAGGAAAATAAATATCAGGGTTAGGGATGAGACCGTAGAGGACATTCTTAATTATCTCTCCGATCAGTATGACCTTGAGATGAAAACAAAAGGTAATACTGTCTACCTGACATCACGTGAGGCATCGAAAAAGAAGATTGCACGGGAGTTTGAAACACGGGTCTATCATCTCAATAAAGGACTGAACGAGTCGAAATTGGTCAAGGATTTTGTTGCCCTCTCAGATCTGAGTTTTGTTCAGAGTCTGAGTTCAATAAATGGCGGTATCGGAGGAGGTAGTATGGGTGGAGGCATGAGCGGGGGTATGGGCGGAGGTATGGGTATGGGCATGGGTATGAGTATGGACATGGGTATGGCGGGCGCCGGAATGGGTCCTGGCGGGGGAAAGGTAAGTGAAGTAAGTGGTAATCTGGGAAAGAAGTCATCCATTGAAGTTATCCTTGAGAATATTAAGGATTTGGTAGAGTGGCCTGAAGGGAGCAAGATACTTCTGGACAGGAAGAAGAATCTGGTCTTTCTACGAACGACCTCAAAGGTTCATAAAGAGATAGCGGCGCTTATAAAAGAATTAGATAAAGATCCAATTCAGGTTGTTATCGAATCACGGTTTCTTGAGGTGTCACATGTCGAGGATTTTGACTTCGGCATCAACTTTAAGGTAAAGGACAATTCAGGCACATTCTTTAACATCCCCTTTAGTGCGCCACCGGTAACTACGGGAGGTTCCACCGTAGTCTTGAGTGGTGTCATCGATCAGTTTGATTTTCAAGCAGTCTTATTTCTTTTAGACCGATCAGAGAATGTAACAACCATTTCTTCTCCAAAGGTTACAACTACCAATAATAGCCAGGCTACTATTGCCGTTGCCAGGAACGTTCCTTTTGTAGAAGATTACGAGGTTGTTACTTCAGGTGTAAGCGATGTCGAGCCTTCGGCTGGCGGAAATGTGATTGTTAGTGAGCCTGCCTTAAAGGCTAATATTAATGATCAGAATTTTGAGGGTATTGCCCTCAATGTGACTCCCAGTATCGGCGCTGATGCAAAGACTATCAGCCTGGTAATCCAGCCCGTTGTAAGAAGTGTTGTCGATGAGGAAGTGATTCAGAATGCTGCGATTATAAGAGATATTACCGTTCCGGATATTGTGCGGCCAATTATTGAGTCAAGGATAGTAAATACCCAATTAACAATTGAAGACGGAAATACGGTCGTACTTGGAGGTCAAATTACGGGAAGAAAAAACTTTACAAAACAGCAGACTCCATTTCTGGGTGATATTCCCATTCTCGGTAATTTATTTAAGAGAAAGACGACAAGGAATGAGAAGACACACTTGTTGATCTTTGTAACAGTCCGTATTTTAAGCCCCACCGGGCAAAGGTATTTGTAGATTCAAGTAAAGCAGGAACGAAGTATTTGTAAAAACAGATAACAAGGCAAGAAATATCATGGTATTTGTAATTGGTCAAAAAGGCATTTTTTTCTGCCGCGGGCAGAGGATCGTTATATGACACGGAAACGGAAGATTACTGCTACAGGGATAGATATCGGAATCGATGCGATAAAGGTTGTCCAGGTTGTAAAGCATGGTAAGTCCTTTCTGATATCAAACTGCGCCCTTATACCGATAAAGGAGTACCTGAAAGAAGGCAAGCTGATCCATCAGCCGCCGAAATTCCTTGCCCGTATGGTTAAGGCTGACCTTTCCAGGTCTAAACTCAGGATGCAGAATCCTGCAATAACCACATCGGCTGAAGATGTGCTCTATAAATATTTTTTTGTTCCGAAAAGCGTAAAAGAGAGGATGGTATCATTTCTTAATTTAATACTCTCTTCCCAGAATATCAACGATATTAATTTTGGGTTTTCAAGGATCGAGGGGGTTTCCCGCAGGGAAAAGAATGAATTAGTGATGGTTGCCCTGGTCAGGAATGATACCCTGGAGTTTATTCATAAGTTTCATGAGGGGCTGGTGCAGGGAATGAATCATTCGGTTCCGAGACCTCTTGCACTGTATAACCTTATTACTATTATGAAAGAAGGTACAGAAGGGGCGCTGCATTTCTGTGCTGATATCAGTAATGATGGTCTCGATATGGCAATTGTAGCGAAAGCCAATGCAGAGAAACCTGCAAGCAGGCTTGTTTTTTTCCGAAGCGTTCGACGGAAAATAACAGAAGAAAATACTACACAAGGTACATACCATGCAATTCATGACGAGATTCAGCAAACACTCATGGCCTGCCGGCGCGAACTGAAACTCTCGGTATTCGACATCTCTCATTTTTGGGTATCAGGTGAAAGATGCTCCGATAAAGGGTTAACAGGGTATCTGGGCGAGCGTCTGAATAAGGATGTCAGGGCCCTTGATACTATTGAAGCAGTTGGAATAAAAGTCTCTGATAAAAAGAGAGCTCGTGGTATGAACTATGACCCGCGCAGTATGGCGGTAGCCACGGGGTTAGCGCTTGGATCGCTGAACAGGATGCCTGTTTATATGAGATTAGTGTCCAGGCTCACTGAAATCAAAGACCGGGCTAAAAGGAACTTGAGATACCTCAAGATTGCCATGTTTTTTGTATTAGCCACGGCAGGTATGACCCTGTACTACAGCTATAGTGGTATGAAAGTGTACAAGGATAACGCAGCAAAGGCTGAAAATGCTTTGTCAGCCTATATAAATAATGAGGGCAGGCTCGTTGGTATTGCAGAAGGACAAAGGAAGCTCGGGGGACAGCTCAAAAAACTGAAGGATATTTGTGATAAGGATTTTTCTTATGCAGCACTGGTGAAACTTCTTGATGTAAAAATTCCCACAGATATTACGCTGAAGAATGTTGATATCATGACCGTGGGAGGATTCCAGTCCCTCGGTTCTTCCCGATGGCTCAGGCTGGAAGGGGAAGTTAAGGCAACGGAGGGCGGCGATAACCCGCTGGAAATACTCAAAAGTTATGTAACAAATCTGGAAGGGGTAAAGGGATTCAAAGGGGTCAGTTTTAGAGAAATTAAGGAACTTGGCAATCGAACGGTTACCTTTCACATAGAATGTGTAACAGATTGAGCATTTATTATAGCATTCAATCGATGAAACCGAACGGAACATGGCAGAAGTAGAGTCTTGGTTGTATGCAGGTGTATGGAACGTACGGAATTCTTAAAAAATCATTGCGAGGAGTGAAGCGGTTGCGAGGTGAGGGCTGAAGCAAACCCGGAGATTTCTTGCTGATACGCCCGGAACAGGCTCCACAATCCCTGCCTCTAAGATTGCTTCGGAAAAGACCCGCGCAATGACAGACTGAGGAATCTTTCCTCTGTTGAGGATATGTCCGGTTTCATCCTTTGGATATTATAGGTATCGGGTGGGTTAAGCGAATCCACCATATTAAGATAGGAATACTATGAAATCGATTTTTTACCGTGTCTCTAATACGTTGGGTATTAACAAGCGGGCTGTGTGTTTCCTTATTGCAGGGGTAATTATCACTCTTGTTGCAAGGGGGTACGCACATAAACATTTTATTGTCCCTGCAGAAAAACATCTGGCAAAATTCAAGGCATCCAGCCGGGAGCTGAAACGATATGATATCCGCGGCGTCCCTACCTATGATGAGCTTATTACGAGAGCTCAATATTTTGATGATTACTATAGAACCGAGGCTAAGAATATCAGGGATGTCATTTCGTTTCCAGAGGTGGAAAGCGAGTTCGTGATATCACCAGATGAGCGATTTGCTCATATTAAGGATAAACAATGTATCGACCGTTTCAGGGATATGCTTTCTGAGAAAATACCCGGTGTTAATGTATATGGAAAATTTTTTGAGGTAAAATCAATTCATACTGATATACATGAAATGAATAAACACCTCAGAAGGATGTGGCTACTGAAGATGTTTCTGGAACGAATGCTGGACGGCGGATTCGATAAGAACCATTTTGTAAGTATTACAGTAGGAGACCCCGGTGCGTCTAGCTCATTACAGGATCTTATGGTTTTCCAGAATATAGATCTGGTAATGATAGAAGCACACTGCAAACTCAGTTTAGACGAAGTATTGAAGGCCTTTCAGGTATTGAGAAAGTCGGAAGGATACTTTTTCGTCGAAGATATACAAATCCAGGTACCCGATGGGCATCAGGTTGTAGGTAAGGGTAAACTCAATGTCAGATTTAAACTCTTGTATCTTGAGCTTGTAATCAAAGATTCCATTACCTATGCCCCAATGACCCCGACATGGCGATTACATGCAAATGACTAAAGGGCAAACATATTTCGTGTCTATTCTTAAAAAATGGATAAAAGAACTGAACATAGAAAAGGTATTACTGATAATATCTGTGATGACGTTCTGTTCAATCTTCTTTTCCTTGCGGGGAAAACTGCTGCAGGATATCCCTGTATCGAAAAAAAATAAAGCAGCGGAAGGGATTCTGGAGAGAGTAAAGGGTTATATGGGATTACCCGATGAGATTCAGATACCAAAGCAAAAAATCAGCGATATTACCCTCACGGAACCGCAGGCAATTTTTATGAGAGACGCCATAGTACAGGAAAATGAACCGGTAACCTTAGACCGTAACCCGTTTTTTTCAGAAGCTGTGAATGCCATATTAGGAGAAAAGTCCACGGAAGCAGTAATTGAAAAAGAAGAATATCTGTTTATTGGAATTATGAATCTCAAGGAAAGGAGTAAAAGACTGAGCGTTGTATTGAAGGGTGCAAGATCAGGACGGTATAGAACTCTTTTAGAGGGTGATGAGTGGGATGGGATAAAGGTGATCTCTATCGATACAACCATTGCCCGGATCATGAACCGAAAAGGGATAATTCAGGATTACACTACGGCACCGAACAAATTTACCATTAGATGATAATTGAGATTGCAGAGACGTTTCGGTGGAACGCCTCTTTTATGAGATATGGTAGGATATATCTTGATGTATAGGAAATTCAAATTGCTGGTTCCTCCCCCTTGCCTGTCCTGAGAGGACTCGAAGGAATGAGGGAGGTCAGGTGGGGAGTGAAAGAAATAAGCAGATCACCCTCCCCTAACCCCTCCCATCGAGGGAGGGGAACCTCATTTATAGAGTTTGCCGAAGGCTTAATTTAATGTGATATTTCAAGGAGCATAACTATGAACAAGACGCTCATTATTACCATGGGTATTTTTAAGGATTCCATCCGCCAGCCTGTCTCGTATTTTCTCGTAATCTTTTTTTCGCTTTTACTATTGATCACAAGGATTATTACAACATTCGGGTTCGGTCTTGAGATTAATATGATCCGTGAAATGGGAATAAGTTCTATTGTTTTGTGCGGTCTCTTAATCTCCATCCTTGCCTCGCCTGGTATTATCTCCGAGGATATCAGGAACAGGGCGATTCTTGTAGTATTTGCAAAACCGATAAGTAAGCGGGAGTTTATCCTGGGGAAATATATTGGTATTATGCTCACGATATTATGTGCCTTTTTCTTTCTTACCCTGGTCTTTGGTCTTACCCTCTTGTGGAAGGGAGATATTCTTCACTACGGGAATATTACGAAATCTATTATTCTCTCTTACGAACTGGTGGCCATAATTACCGCTATTTCGCTTACACTCTCAATTTTCTTACCCATAGCATTGAATGCCGTTGTTTGTTTTTTTATTTATGCTGCAGGACACCTCTCGCCCTATATATGTGGCAGGTTAATTGAAAAAGGTGGTGTAAGTCAGTTTATAGGGAATGTCATATATTCTATTCTCCCGAACCTGGAGGATTTCAATGTGAGTTCTGCCCTTGCCGCCGGCATCCCTATTACAAGCGGATACATGGCCATTACCTCGTTTTACGGTTTGATGTATATAGGGGTGATCCTTTTCATTGCTACCATAATTCTCGAGAGGAAGGAGATATATTAGTAATTTGAAATTTCAGGATAGAGTTCAGACTCAGGCTAATCCCCCTTGATCCCCCTTTAGAAAAGTGGGAGATGGGTGAGTAGTTTAGAAATGAGGAAAATAGATGAGTGTTTTAGAAAGTGAGAAATACAATGGGTGCGTGTCTGAGAAGAGGGAAATACAAAAGAGAATTCATAATTCCTTTATCCCTTTTTTAAAGAGAATTTTCCCCCTTTTCTACAGGGGGATTACTTTCCCCTCACTTTGTTTTGGACTTCGGCTTGCTCGCTTTTTCTCCACGACCCGGGTTGAAGTAATAGCTAAATCAATGCTATAAATATGAGGTTCAGGTTGCAAACTTGAACCATCTCAGTCTTTTAAGTGCCTTTGTGGCTAAATTCTTAATTGAATAATTCCGGATATATGAATTTTAAGAAGGAAGAAGCTTTTGGATCAACGGTAGTAATTATTGCCATTGTGTTTATCCTTGCTTTAGCAGGATCAGGTCTGACCTTTTTAGATCATAAAATGTTGGATGGCAAGACGAGCGAATTATCGGGGTCTGCGGCCAGAATGGGTTTGTCAATGGCAATCGAAGGGGTGCAGAATAAGATCGGGAGCGAAACCTGCAGCGACCCGATGTGGGCGGCGTTTTTTCAGGATACCGATCTCAACGGCGATGGCATTATTGCAAGGGATGGAGAGGTGGATAATAATTGGGATGGAAAATTTGATATCAGTGCTGTAAGTAAGAATGTATCAATTATTGGCCGAAATGGGGTAGATGATGATGGGGATGGGATTATTGATGACCTCCCCGGTGTATCGGGAGACCCTGAGATTGTACCGACCTCGGAAGATACCAACGGCAACAGACAGCAGGATGCCCCTGACGGGATACTTGAAGATGCCTTTGGCATTATCCTTGTAGATAGTTACGGTCAAATTGTTAATGAAGATATTGGCATCGATCGCATTCCTGGTTATCCCTATAGTGTATCAATGGGCCATCCTCTCTATGGTCTTTATGAGGCCGGTTACGATCCTATAAACAATCCGGATCCCAAAGGGGATGACTATCACCCAATATTTAATCCAACAGGGACCGAGGGGAATGGGAAATACGATGCCGGTGAGCCTGACTTTAATAATAATGGAAGGCTTGATACGGTTGAAAACGGTTTGCAAAAATGGTTGCGGTATTCTAAACGTATCCCCATGGGTACTTCAACACCGGGATATGGAGAAAGATCAAGGGATTTTTTGGGGAATATACATATAAAGGTAATAGACGCAAATGGCAAAATAAACCTGAACGGTCCTGGCGTACTCACGGCACTGCTCCTGAACTACCTTTTAAAAGTCGTAGAACTTGTTCCCAGTGCTTTCAATACACCTCTGACCCCTGTAAATGAGAGCTTGCCTGAGGATGATGATCCGATGACCTCTTATATCGACGAACGGGGGGATGGCAGGGATCGTGATGATGATAGTATTACAGATGATGGTACCTATCTTGGATTTAACTCCCGCGGTATAGAATACGATTGCGAGCTCTACACCACGATTACCAGCGATCCTTCAATAAATCAAAAAAATAATGTTGGAACAACCACAGCGAGGGCTGATGATGCAGATGCCGTACTTATTATCAAATACAGGAATTCATTGCCTGGTAAACGCTTTCGGTCTATCGACCAGCTTTTGGAGGTAATTCGTCCCGGTACATCAATTCCCGCCGTTTGCGCGCCTCCGGAACAACGGCCGTTATTGGTACGGAAGGCAGGCCGCATATTCGACCGTGAGAACATTAACAGAGACTCTGCACAGGATCAGGCAATCTATTTTGATAATTTAGATGAATTTGAAAAGTTAAAGGATTTTGTTACGGTAGAGGGATGGGAGGATACAACCACGATAAAACCCGATCCATTCAATCCTACAAGTCTTATGGCAGAGCCCAGATACCCGGTTAATCTAAATACTGCACCGAAAGAGATATTACAGACCGTAATAGCTAACGGAATGAAGATTATGGATGCAGCAACTTTTGATGCAGCAAAAACACTTGCAAACACCATGCTCATTAATCGGCTGCAAAAGCCATTTACGAGTTGGAAAGATTTCGAGATATTTATGGACGAAACCATAGGTACAAACACAACAAAATCATCTCCTCCAACCGAAATCGATCGCCGCCTTTTTGAAAAGAAAAAGAGTTTGATTGCCCAGCTAGAGCCAAATACACGGTTGCAAAGGTTTAATCCAAACGGCATACTTGTCCGTTCACTTGATAAGGCACACTTTGGTACGCCTACAACTGAATTAAGCCTTAGTCATTCCGGATATTATGAGATAGATTCCCTGGGGATTATAACAAGTACGGTATTGAAAGGTATAGATGATGAACTACTCACTGTTTTGTACTCGGGCTCATCCGGAGATACTATAACTGGTGGAGAATTAGGAAGAAAAAGGATACGTGTTATTGCTAAAACAATGGATCTTCTCAGGCATACAACACAAAAGGATTTTGAAGACTATGGGACGAGTACCGTAGCGAAGCCGTTTTATACAAGATCCTTTTTTGAAGCAAACTCGTATCCCGAGAATATGAAGGCTGCAGATGATATCAAAATGGGCTCATCTACCAGTACCTCATTAGGTTTTCAACCAACGGCAATTGCGGTTGATGAGATTACCGGGAATGTATATGTGGGAGGAAATACGGATCTTGCAGGAGACAATCATATAGGAATATGGAAATATAATAAAACCGATGTACCTACACTCTCTCAGATAGGTACTGCAACAATAACAGGCTTAGCTTCGGGTACCTATATAACGTCTCTGTCAATAGACCCGCTCTTCACCGCAACGGACTTTGGGCGGATGTATGCAGGGATATCAAATAGTAATACGATCAGGGTATTTGATATTACCGGTACAACAACCCCTAACAGAGTAATTCCAAGACGAAGAAAAGACGTAGAAGGGGTTTCGGGTGTGATACCAAAAAAGATTACACTTGACGCAGGGCACAAGGTAATAGCTGCTATAACATCAAATTCGACAAATGTACTCGAATGGCGTTATCCACCGGCAGACGTAAGTGCAATTCCAGAAGTAGATGATTTATCTTCTTTGACAGATGAAAGTAACAATGGTATTGATGATGATAACGATGGTACTCCTGATGATATCGGGACATCTACAAGAGGAAGGCCAGAGACCTTGATTGATAATGATGATAGTGACGTCGATGGAGAGATCGATGATGCCGTGAGACCAAAACCGACGCAGCCAAAGCATCCATCCAGCCTTTCAAAAACACCATTGAGTATCAGTACAGGGTTCTCCAGCCCCCCTGTAGATATTGTCTTTGATAACAAACTGGAACAATTTTTCATCGCAGGTACAGATACGGTAGTCAATTATCAAGATGATGTTGATTCACATCTCCTTGAGGAAATAACACGGATACCGTTACCTTTTCCTTTTGAGGTGACTGCAATGACTGTTGATACCAACGACGGCCTTCTTTATATTCTCGGGGCAAGCACTAGCGATGAACTCCTTAAGCTCACTACTACAGGGACGCCTACCGCATTTTATGAATTAGATAGCTTACCGCTTGGCAGCGTTACCACAAATACAAAACAGATGGTTATGGATGAGGAGGATGACCTGATTTTTGTTCTAAGTGAAGGTACCGTTGGTACGGTTACTGCAGTACATGCAAGAAATGAAAGGTTACAGATTTTGCCAGCATCGGAAATAGGGATGGAGACCAATAATGCTGTGGCTATTGGGATTGATTCGAGAAGGAACAGGGTATATATTGCAGGTACCAGCACCCCTGAGTTAAGGATGTTTGAGTATCGTGTTGATACCCCAGCAACGACGAAACAAACATGGGCAGATGGATTGATACAGCTCAGTCACCATGCCGTTCCACTTGGTACTGTCACTCAAATGCTTTATTCCTCAAACTTTCAAGGCGATTATCACCTTATGGGCACCGATACTGCGAACCAGTTTGGAACCGGGACGCCGATGCTTGTTGGAACAGGTACGCCACTCCTCATTGTCAATGGAGTAACGCAAGCGGTTAATACGGGTGACAGCTTATTTGTACCGGATGCCGGGACAATAACAGTCAGGCTTGCGCCTGATGGTGTTATTACCCAGACATTGTCGGACTCAGGAAGTGTGAGCGGAGGTGTTGTTGCATATGACCTGAATACCTTATTGGGTAAAGGAACAATTACCGCTAACCTGGATGGACGGGGTATCAGGTGTGGAGCTATGGAGTTCTGGATAAAATTTCCTCAGATAACTAATCCATGGGCGATACCCGAAACTGTAATTGATAACAGAGACAATGACGGGGATGGTTTTATTGATGATACAGGTGCTAACCCTGCATCAAATCCTGAAACAAATGCAGAAGACGGTATCGATGATGACGGGGATGGATATGGAGATGACATCATTGGCATCGGTATAAATACCAATAATAAACCTGATGAGATAATCCTCTCAAGATTATTTTATGAAGTTTCCATGGAAAATGAAATTTTTGTCACAAAAAATAATGGTGTACCTACTCGTGAGGAACAGTTGAGCATGATTATGGGTACATCCACTGCGATAAAAGATAGCCCACCTTTTACTTTTGACAGCCTGGCAGGTACGTACACAGTTTTTTCCAAACTCTCTCTTAAGGATTTCGGGGATACTAATAATGACGGGCTCATAGATAATGCAAGGCTTGAACTGGAGAGATTTTCTTTTCCGGGTACCATAACCGTAACGGGGCTATTTGTGAATGATGTCCCGTTTACGAATGAGTCAATATATCCCGGTTCGGCTACCTATAATACCGCAGGAACTACTACATTTTCTTTAAAGCCAGGTGTGTGGAAAAATATTGCATACAGTTGGTGGATAGAGACGGATGGATCGGACAATAGGGAGGATGTAGAACAAAACCTATTTATCAATGGCAATCTTGTGGATCCGGGCAATCCTGTGGATCTGGGCACCGATACTTCCTTCATCCTGGGAACGGTATCTGCAAGACTGAGTGACCTGAATTCCGGTACTTCAACATCGATTTTTCATATTGGTACAAAGATATTTGAGTCAGTAACGGATAGGGCTTCCTTTATGGCAACCATTGATGACCTGGTTGTCTATAACGGAACATCGAGTGTTACCGGTAATCCAAAAAGATTTGCTTCTTCTTTTGGAACCTCAGTTTTTGAGAAAGGCGAGCCGTATCAGGACTATAACCTCAATTTTAGAAGAGATACTTCAGGCCGTAGGTTTGGCGATAAGAACGGCAATGGGGTATATGATATAGGAGAGGCGTTTGATATGGGGGGTTTAACGTTTTATGACAGCAGTGGAGAGTTTTATTCATTCTATGGCGAACGGTTTATCGATGCAGGGACAAGCGCCCTTGCAAATGCGTATGAAAATGGTGAACTGTACATCGATTATAACCGGAATAGGAGATGGGATTCAGGAGAGCTTTATCTTAATCTGGATATGGACCAAAACCATAATCAGGGAGTATCTCCTGGTATTAGAGACAGTAATAACGATGGCCGTCTCGATGATAGTGGTTATATCGTTCGTAATTTCACCAAAATAGTGCCTGTGGGAAGCCGGATTGGCACAATTGCATGGACAGAATATTTGCCGGAGAAAACCGATGTATCCCTTGAATTAACTTTAAAGGCCCTGGACGGGAAGGTCCTGTGGCGTTGGTTTGGAGGGGATGGGGCAAGTACAGGTATCAGGATAGACCTTCCCGTACCAGAAGATGCTGTTTTGGAATACCGGGCAAATCTCTTTGCCGTAGGGACACAGACGGAATCGCCGGTACTAGATGATATAACGGTAACGGTTATAAAAAAGATGCCGGAGATTCTTTCTGTAATTGAGTAGGGTGGATTAAGATATAACGAATCCACCGGATTATTTCCTTCGTGGTTTTTAAAAGGGAACCTCTTGTAGAGACGCAAGATTTTGCGTCTCTGCAGGGGAATCAAAAGTTCCCTCTTGGGAGGGAATTGAGGGGCATATGCATCAAGCTAAGGATTTTTGTATCCAGGATACATTATTGCTCATGATATCTTTCACCCCTTTGGGGCTGTTATGGTATTATTCCTTATCTCCATGGCCTTCAGCTCTGGCTAGAGACTTCCAGCCCTTCGGACCTATAATGGTTGTAGTAGCTTGTAGTAGCTTGTTCCCAAACTCTGTTTGGGAACACAATTGCCTGGAAACTCTGTTTCGAGAGTCCATAGTTCTGAGAGATCATATGATCAGTTACTTCTTGATCCGGGAAACAGAGTTTCTCGGATACGCATGTTCCCAAACAGAGTTTGGGAACAAGTCAGGTAGTGTTTAGCTTGATGCATATGGGATTTAGAGGTGGGTAAATCAGAAGAGCAGAGGGATGGGTAAAAAAGAAAAATCGTTGGGTTTTGTCTTCTAAAACCCAACCTAACTTAAAACCCTTATTAACTGATGAATATGAATAAATATGATATACATGGTTTTTCACTCCTCGAGGCTATTATCGGAATTGCCATTCTTGCTGTTATTGCCGGTAGCATAGCGACTTTATATCCATTGGATATTAAGGTTATGGAGAAGGAAACAGCAGGGATTGAAATCTCCCTGGTAGCCCAATCAATTAAAAGCACTGTCATCACAGGGGCAAGAGAGAACTTCTCTGTACAGGATAATTCCTTTTTTTTTATTCATGAGGGAGTCGCTGTATCGGCTAATCTTCCACCAATAGGTAAAGTGATAAACTTTCCCGGGGATAGGGATGATATATTGAGAAGTGAAGGGAAGCCCAATGGTATTGCCAGGGGTCTCTATCCCGCCGGACTTCTTTACAAGGGTGAAGTTATGCTTCTGTATCGGCTAAATACCGGATTACTTGAAATCAAATATGTAACCGATGAAAATAATAATCCGGTTTTTCATGATTTTATTGGTCCGCCTTTAGAGGAAGATTTTAACCTTAACGGGACAATGGATAGTGATGAGGATGTCAACAGAAATGGCCTCTTTGATACCTTTGAAGACGTGGGTATTGATGGTTTACGTGATGAACGGGAACCAGGTTATGTTCCTGTGCATAATCCTGACCCTTCAGGGGATAATTTCGATCCGGTGAGAAATCCAAACGGGACGGAGCGGAATGGACGATTCGATGTCAAAGAACCATTCTCAGATACGAACGGGAATGGTATAAGGGATTTTGGTGAGACATTTGTTGATGAGGATGGGGATGGAAGGTTTGATGGAGAGACGGATTTTAATAAAAATGGATATCTTAATGTTCCGGACAGGAAAGTAGGGCAAGATGGTTTACCCCTGGTAATAAAAACCTATCTTCAAAACCCCTCTTTACGTATTACAAACTATGGGTATACCATCCGGATATTTCATCAAAGGGTAATCAACCCGGACGATAATTCCGACAGTAACGTCTTTACCTTTGAAATTGCTATCTATAAGGATTTCTTTAAAGTCAGGCCAGCGCTCCAGTCTGCCCGCCAGGATCTCCTGGATGCGGCATCACTGCCTGAGGTAAATACCGGGAATACAGAGGATGATGATCGTGATGGCGTGACAAATGATAAAGTGATTACCGACATGAATAACAAGATTGACAGGGGCCTTACCAGTGGCGCTGCACTCCCTGAGATTGTTCTGAACGGCGCCGATGATGATAATGATGATGTTGTTGATGATGGCCTGGTTAAGCCGGATTTTGTAGAACGGTTTCAAATTCCATTTTGAATGAATACATGAAAAATGTATATGGTATTACCTTAATAGAAACAGTGATAACCATTGCCATAATGGCGATTATTACTATGGGATTGCTTCTCTTTCTCAGGATAGGAATGAGTCATACGATTCTCTTGCAGGAGCGGTCGTCTGTTTATAAAGAAGCCAGCCGCATTATGGATATGATACGTTCTGACCTTTCAACCATCAGGGCTGTAACAGATATGGAATATTTTAATGATCTGAATGATGACGATTATTTTAACAGCAGAGAAGGGAAAGAAGATGTAATACTACCGTCAGATGATCCGTGTACGTTTTCTCTCAGAGAAGATTTTTACCCACCGCAGGACGATAATTCTACCACTTTTCAGGAATCCCTCCTCAATTATGAAAATCTTCCCTATGGGATAACCTATGATTATGTCTTTGGCATAACGAATAGTGGGAATACGGATGTTATCTATTTCCGGGGGAGTGTTATGAAGGGTGATACGTGGGTGCCTGCAAATATATGTTACCGATTATTCAAAAAGAAGATATCTGGCACTGAAGAAGATATCGGTGTTGATGGAAAGGCTGATGAAGATGAGCCGGGATTCCATCCGGTTGCAAATCCTGATCCTGCATATGATAATTTTGATCCAATCTTTTCTGGTACGGGTACAGAAGGAAATGGTTTTTTTGACCGGGACCCCGATGGATCAGGTCCCCTGCTATCCGAAGTGGACCAGGGCGGGGACGGGTTTATCAATAAGGCTTATACCTTCGAACTGCAAAGGATCATAACGACCATGGAAGATGAAGATTTTGGTGTTGATCTTATTCCCAACAGCCAGGAGCCGGGATACGATCCCATAACGAATCCGGATCCGAATGGGGATGATGTGTTTACGAATCCTAATGGGACTGAGGGAGATGGGCAAATAGAGAAAACACCGGTAACAAGGGTAGAGATTTTATCTACTTCGATAACCGCATTTAATATTTTCTACTATGACAGGCACACAAAGCAGTATAGAGAACCAAAATCTACCATCAAAAGGTTTTCATACCCTCCCGATATTGGCCTGGTCGGAAGGTTTGGTACTGAAACACCAGCCTTATTCTCTTTTGGTGGTATGTCGACAGATCTCTTTGTCGATGAGGGCGCACAAACATCCAGTAGTATATCAATAGGGGATTCTATATTTCTCTGGGGAAAAGGGATTCTGTTTACTGTTTACCCTATTTTTGGTGTAGATACCGTGCAGAAAAAAGTGCTTTTTGGTGGAATCGCATCCCCACCTGTGCCAAGCGCTGCTATTCAATTTCTCCCTGCAGGAAGATTTGATGCGGACGGGTTACTCTCATGTTCCCAGGTAAAAGATGGTTTTATAAATCTCAAGACGGGAGACCAGGTTTTTCTGCAGCAATGGAATACGGGTGCAACCAATTTTGCGATACAACCCGGTTTCTATACTATCACAGACAAACGTGGAGGGAAGTTGCTTCTTGATTTAAAGGATCAGGAACCCGTATTCGGTACAAATACGGTATGTTTTCGGGCTGCTTATCTTCCTCCAGGAATTAAGATCGATCTGAGATGGCGGGCTGACCAGTTATCTAAGAATCGTGGTGAGCCGTCTTATATATCGCTGGGTAGTACGATTGAGTTGTATGAGTAGAGACAGGTCTCAAACCTGCCTCTCATGAAAAAAAGACGAATTATAGGAGATTAAAGGAGTATGCGGCAAGAAGAAGTTGATGATGCAGTGCAATTCATAAGGAGCAGCAAGACATTGGGTGGAGAAGATATCTTTATCAATCTTGGCTATACCGTTCAAGATGAAACAGCAAAGATACCCGATTCACCAACAGGGTTACCATCCATTGAATTAACCAATGTAGACTTAACCCCGGAAATACTTCGGTCTGTTCCGGAAGATATGGTAAGAAGGCATTTGCTTGTACCTGTTAATAACGAGGATGGGATGGTAACTATTGCTTTATCAAATCCGCCAAATTCGACCGTTCTTGATGACATACGATTCTTCATAGGTCAAAAAGTAAAATTCGTTATGGCAGAGAAGGATCATATAGAAGGATTGATTCAGAGATATTATTCAAACAGCATGGACCTTGTGTCTGCAGGGTTACAACAAACAGTGCGCCGTTCCGCGGAACCCGTTCTGTCCTATGATGACGATACCATTGTTGAATTGGTGAATACCATCATATCAGATGCCATTTCTATGAATGCCAGTGATATACATATTGAGCCACTGGAGACACGGCTCAGGGTTCGTTACCGGGTTGATGATTTTTGTTATGAGGTCAATTCCTTTGAGAAAAGATTACAGCCTACGATTATCTCTCGTATCAAGGTAATGGCAGGGCTCGACCTTGCGGAAAAGAGATTGCCACAAGACGGCAGGGCTAAAATACAGCAGTCCGGGATAGATGTCAGTATAAGGGTCTCAACCTTACCTGTTATTCATGGCGAGGGTATTGTATTACGGATACTGGATAAATCGAATGTGCGCAAGGGGCTGAGAACCTTGGGGCTGCTTGAAGAAGATTACAACCAGCTAAGCTCAATTGTTGCTATACCCGATGGGATGATGATTATTTCAGGGCCAACAGGGAGCGGGAAAACAACAACGCTGTATGCCATGCTGAATGAACTGATGAGCCCTGAGATAAAAATTATTACTATTGAAGATCCTGTGGAATATACCCTTGACGGAGTGAATCAAATCCAGGTAAGTGCTGAACATGGCCGTGGGTTCAGCAGAATCCTGAAACATATTTTACGGCACGATCCGAACGTTATTATGGTAGGAGAGATGCGTGATCTGGAATCGGTTGAGATTGCCATGCGCTCTTCGCTGACCGGTCATAAGGTTATGAGTACCCTTCATACCAATGACGCCCCATCGGTTATTACCCGGTTAATCAATATAGGGCTTCCTCCATTTATGATTAATGCTTCAGTACAGGCAGTTATCTATCAACGGTTAGTAAGGACGTTGTGTAAAAAATGCAGAATTCCTTTCAAGCCTGCAGAGGATGAGGTTTTATCCTGGATGAGAAAGGAAGGAGAAGAGGAGTTTGATGGAAGCTGGTATGTTGAAAAGGACGCGATGTGGTTCAGTCCGGCGGGATGCAAGGAATGTAATTTTAGTGGTTATAAGGGAAGAACCGCTCTCTTTGAGATTATGACCCTGAACGAAGAGATAAAGGAGTTAACAAAAAAAGGGGCATCATCGATGGTGATCAGGAAGGCGGCATTAGAACAGGGTATGCGGGCTATAAGAGTAGATGGGATCAGGAAGGCCATGAAGGGGATAACATCGATATACGAGGTATTGAGGGTTACCTGATGGAAGATAGTCCACTCAAGATTAGCAAGGATGTGTTTTACGGCCTTGAACGGCAGCTTCAGGGTAATCTGGCCGAGAAGGATCTGCGGGTACTTGCCACACAACCTGAAATAATCAGGGGAATGAATTTTATCCTTTTGGAAGCTATCAGGAGCAGATCGAGCGATATTCACCTGGAAGCCTGTTATGGCCGTTATGTAATTAAATTCCGGATTGATGGTTTACTCCGCGAGACGCAACCGATATCTTTTCAACTTGGTGTTGGTCTCATAAGCAGAATTAAGGTGCTGGCAAGATTAAATATAACTGAGAAGGTACTGCCCCAGGATGGCCGGTTTACCATCAATGTGGATCAGCGGGTTGTTGAATTGAGGGTATCTGTTATACCGATGATCTATGGCGAAGGAATTGTTATAAGGATACTTGACAAATCTGCTGTTAAACTCGATCTGACAGGTTTGGGCATTGATGACGGGGGGCTGAAGATGATACGAGAAAATATGGGAAAGTCAAGTGGCGTTATCCTTATTACCGGTCCGACAGGCTCAGGAAAGACAACAACACTCTATGCCATTATGAATGAATTAAATCAGATAGATACAAAGATTATTACCACTGAGGACCCGATAGAATACGAGATCAACAGCATTATGCAGGTTGAGATCAAACCAGAAATAGGCTTAACCTTTGCATCATCCCTGAGGAGTATATTGAGGCAGGACCCGGATATCATCCTTGTTGGTGAAATCCGGGATACGGAGACTGCAAAGATGGCTATTGAGGCGTCACTTACCGGCCATCTTGTTCTCAGCACGGTTCATACAAGGAATACTGTGGGTACAATATCAAGACTTGTTGATATGGGAGTAGAATCCTACCTGTTGGCTGATACCGTCAATCTTATCGTGGCTCAAAGGTTAGTGCGGATGATCTGCAAAAATTGTAAGGAATCATATATACCAAGCGAAGAAGAAATCCTGTCGCTTGAGGCCGGACTCTTACATTCACCGGTTTTCTACCGGGGCAGGGGATGTCATCTCTGTAACTATACCGGTTACCGGGGAAGGGTAGGACTTTTTGAGATGATGAATATTACGCATGACGAAAAGAAACTTATTAGTGCTATGGATATTACGGAATCACTTTATAACGTGGTAAAGGAGAAAGGCATGGTGAGTCTCAGGGAATATGGGGTAAAGAAGGTACTTGAGGGTGTAACGACATATCGTGAAGTTATGGAGAATACCTATGCCACTTTTTGATGTTAAGGTTATAAATTCCCACGGTGAGCTTGTAGTAAAACGTATCAGGGCGAGGGATGCCGAAGAGGCAGTAAACAAGCTCAAGAGAAGTGGTTTTCTCCCTGTTTCCCTGCTGTCTGCAGATCTTACCCAGGAACATCATTCCACCAATGCAAAAGGGGAAAAGTATTTTAAGAGATGGGAACTCTCTTCACTTCTCTCGTTTTTTCAGGGTGTAAAGAAAAAAGATATTGTAGAATTTACCCGAAAACTTCGCATATTTCTCCAGGCAGGTATTCCCCTGTATCAATCCCTTACGATATTGCAAGCACAGACAAAAAAGAAGCGCCTGGTAAAGTTCGTCAAAAATCTGGCCGATAATGTTGAAGCAGGGAAGGGCATTGCGGAAACACTTGCTCTGTATCCGAAATATTTTAATAAACTCTACCTTGGTTTAATTCATGCTGGTGAAAAAAGCGGAAACCTGATTGAAGTGCTGACACGGTTGGAAAATTATCTTGATACGGTTTTGAAAAGGAGATCGAAACTCATTTCTGCCGCCATCTATCCCAGTATTGTTATTATTATGACCTTTGGGATTATAGCGCTTTTAAACCTGTTTATTATTCCTAAATTTAAAAAGTCATACCAGACACTACACATGGAATTACCGAAAATAACAACCACGGTGCTTTCTGCAAGCACGTGGTTGAGTGTACACTGGTATGTACTGATCTTTACTCCCCTGGCAATCTTTATTTTAATTAAGGTCTTACGGATGACGAAATATGGAAGATATGGAACGGATCATCTGATGCTCACTCTTCCACTCATAGGTCATATTATTCGGAAATCAAGCCTATCTCTGTTTTACCGGACCAATGCAACACTTCTGAAAAGTGGTATTATGATCCTGGAATCGCTTAAAGTGGCCGGTTCTGTTGTCAGAAATGTCGTTATCAGCCGTGAGGTTGAGTTAATCACAAAAGGGGTTTATGAAGGGAAGGCGATGAATGATATGATGAAACGCAGCCGGTTATTCGATGTCTTTGCAATCCATATGGTTGAGGTAGGGGAAACATCCGGTATGTTTGGCGAAATGTTGGAAGAGACATCAAATGTTTATGATCAGGAGCTGGATATATTGTATAAACGTCTGGAAAGTATGTTAGAGCCCTTTATCATAATTCTCCTTGCCAGTATCGTAGGAACTGTGATCATTGCCCTTTATATGCCCATGGTTAAATTAACACAAACGCTTGGAAACATGAAATAAGAAGGATAGTTTAATCTGTAGAAAATAGTAAGATAGGGTGATAGGATCTTCTTCGATTCTCTGTATAAAAGAATTATATCCTGAGCATGTTGATTTTTTTAATTTTATGTTGACATTTTTCCGGTTTTTTTATATTAATTGATTTTGAGTCTCAGTTTATTAAAAGAGATTGAACAAATTATTTGTAAAAGGAAATTATTTCTGTTACTATTCTTACCATTATGAATACAAACCGAAAAAGATTGTCAGTTGCTACATCTCTTGTTTTCGTATTGCTATGTATGATTCTCTGGACTACTGTTCCTACAGGGTGTGCTTCGAGGGGTGGGTTGAGAAGTATGTCCGCAGTCTCACGCTATTTTGATAAGGATGTAAATACCGTATGGGATGCGGCAATGCAGGTAATTGAGGGTATTCGTGTTAAAGCCGTAGACAAAGAAAAGGGTATTATAAGAACTCAATGGGTGAAGGGATGGTCAAGAAGAAGAACTACCGGGGTACTCCTGGAAGGGCAATGGCAGGAACGCTATCGCCTGACTATAAAAGTAAGTGGCGAACAAAATAAAACCTATGTTTCTGTAAATACTCAGATTGAAGAGAAACCGCCGGGTGGCAGTGGTGCATATCGATGGAGCCGCATTCCATCTGATGGTGTCATTGAACAGGAATTCCTGAAGAAACTGGAAAATATCCTTGCTAACCAGTAAGCACTACACCGTTTCATTCAGCAAGTCAATACCTTTCATTATTGTGCTTTCCTTCAGATAAAGAGGATAAAGAAATTCATAAAAAAAGTGATTTTTTCCGGGAAAACTTCGGGCTTACAAAAGCCGATTACATACAATGGAATTTTTTGTATAAAGAAAAATGTTAGATCAATCAATGAAACTCATAGATAAGAGAATAAAACGTTCTGTTTTTATATTTCTATTATTATTGTTGTTACCCATCGTCTCTCTGTTTTTTGATGTTCAGAAAGTACATGCAAGCACAGAGTCTGAAGAGAGTTTTCAACTTCAGACGTATCTTACAGAAGAACAGGCGCTTACCCTTGTTTTTTCTGAGTGTGATGAGATTGTAACTGATGAATTTATCATGACACCTGAAGAAAAACGTGGTCTTGAAAAACAACTTGCAAGAAGGCTTTATGAAGGTGGATTTAAGGTTTATATTGGTAAGAGTAAAGGTGTTATCCAGGGATATGCAATTATTACTGAAGAGGTTGGCAAATTTCATCCTTTTACCTTTATTGTCGGTGTAAAACCAGATGGGAAGATTAATAATGTAGCCGTTCTTGTTTACCGTGAGAGCCGTGGTGGAGATGTTGCCAGGAAACGGTTCCTTTATCAATTTATTGGAAAATCAATCAAGAACCCGATCCGGTTAAATAAGGATATCATCAATATTACCGGCGCTACCATGTCTGTGCAGTGTATGTGTGCAGGTGTAAGAAAGGTACTCGTTGTCATTCATGAATATTATCTCAGTGGTAAAAGAGATGCGAGTCATATAAGGCCTAAAGAGATTGGTGCGGTAACATCAGAAAAAGAGAGATCTCCTGAAGAATCAAGCAGGTCTCAACAGGTAAAGAAGAAAAGAAATGCCAATGAGAAGAAGGGACAAGGTCTTGAAAAAAGTACATTAGCTCCTGATGATGGAAAAGATGTATCTTCCGGGAGGAAACTCCTGAAACAGACCCGTATGATTATGGGTACTTTTGCAGAGATATCTGTTTATTCCAACGATGAAAAAATTGCCGGCAAGGCAATCGATGCGGCTCTCGATGAAATGGAACGTATGGATCGCATTATGAGCAATTACAAAGAGGATAGCGAGCTTTCCCTGCTCAACAAAAAGGCAGCAAAATCATCTGTACCCTGCGATAAAGAACTTCTCGATGTGATTAAGATATCGCAATACTATAGTGAACTGAGTGAAGGCGCTTTTGACATTACCGTTTCTCCGATTGTTGCCCTTTGGGGATTTTTTGATGAAAACAGGCACATCCCATCGGATAAAGAGATAGAGGATATTTTACCTGCCGTATCTTATAAGAATATTGTAATAGATAATAAAAGGGCGGGATCAAAAGATCTCTGCACCATATCCTATAAAAATAATCAGACTCAAATTGATCTGGGCGGTATCGGGAAGGGATATGCTGTAGACAAGGCAATGGAAATCATGAAAAAATTTGATATTGATAATGCCTGTGTTAATCTTGGCGGGAATATTTCTGTACTTGGCGCCCCGGCCGGTAAAAATGTATGGAAGGTCGGTGTGCAGCATCCACGGGATAGTAATGAAATTCTCGGCTATCTGGAACTCACAAATGAGGCTACTGCAACATCCGGAGATTATGAACGGTTCTTTGAGATACAGGGAAAACGATATTCACATATCATAGATCCGAGGACGGGAAAACCGGTAAGCGGTGTGATGGCAACGACGATTGTTGCTCCTGCGGGCACAGAGGTTGATGTGTTATCCACCAGTGTATTTGTTTTAGGGCCTGAAAAAGGTTTAAAATTGATTGATAAGATTCCCGGCGTCGGCGCCTTAATCATGTATGAGGGGAAGGATGGAAAAATTATGGTAGATATGACGATGGGTTTTAAAGAGAAATTCAGGAAAATTAAGAGCGAAGGAGAGGGGAATGTTAGGTGGCATGTGGTCGCTTCCGGTCAGTAATAAGATCTTTTTCACGTTTTTCCTGTTTATTATCGCTATAGCCGTTGGAATTGGCTTTTTGAATTATTATGAGAGAACGGGTTTTTCCCCGGAAAAGACAATACGCTACTATTGTGGTGATGAAGAGGAAGAGTTTGATATACCTCCTGCATCTATGGAGGAAAACCAGTCTAAGATGGAGGAAGGTTTATTCTTTGCAAAATCTTATCGGGAACTTTTAGAAGTAACTCATACCCATATCTTTTCAATACCTATCGTAGTATTTATTCTCTCCCGTATCATGGCAATGACGCATACCCGTGAAGGGTTGAAGATTACCATATATAGTGTTTCCTTTCTCGGCATTCTGTTGAATCTGGCAGCCCCATGGCTTATCAGGTATGTATGCCATCACTTTGTGATTACCTTTATCATTTCCAATGTCCTCCTTACGCTAAGCTTTGGAGCCTATATCTTTATTCCTCTCTGCGAAATGTGGCTGAAAAGAGGCCATGACAGTTTAGCTAAGTAAAGAAGAAGTTACAATTGGTAAATTGACCTACCTTCGAGAGGTTTTCTTTTTTTTGGATTTGTATAATCTACGGTTGGTTCCTCCTGTCATTCCCGAACGTCTTTATCGGGAATCCATCCACCAAAGGAATAAATTCTAAGCATGGATATGAACTTTGCAGACAACCTCTTAGCATTTTTACCATTCCCTTAATAAACTCGTGAAAACCTCTTGAATGTCAGATTGACCTCTTAAGGGGGAATCTTTCTTGGACTATTTATCCTTTTTTAGCTTTACGGAAGTATATGCATAAAGTCGCAATAACGCAGAGCCAGATTTGTACACCCACAATGTAATAAACAAATCCTTTTACAAGCTTGCTAACATACGGCTTTTTCACTTTCTCAGTACTCTTTTTAAAAGGACTTTTAAATAAAGTTGAACTCATCTTTTTAAATGGATTCAGAAGACTTTTAAAGGAAAATGTATGCTTTTTAACCTTTATATAGGGAGATGTATGATCGGTATGGGTATCAACTTCCGTTGCAGGTCTCGTCTCTGAAGGCAGCCTGGGTGGCTCTACCGCTGGCCTTATCTGTATTGGGCTTGTTTGCGGTATTATTGGGGGTCTTGATTCGACAACGGAATGAGGTCTCGGTTCCTGCGGTGTTTGTGGTGCGGGAGCCACGGGCTTTACCACTACAGACCTTTCTTCTTTGGCTTCTTGCTCTGGTGGCCTTGATTCAGCAACGCTTGTCCTTGGTGGGGTAGTTGTTTCAGGAGGTCTTGTTTCCGAAGGTTTATATTCCGGACCGGGTCTTTCTTCTTCCTCATCCTCAGGTTCTTCTCTTCTGGGCGGCGGAGTAACCGGTTTTGCAACCTGAGGCGATGCGCCGCCTCCCATAGCCTGCATACGTTCCTCAATCAATTTTTTGTATTTGAGAAGTTCCTGCTCCGCCTTGTCATTCATACCAAGTTTTTTATATGCCAGCCAAAGTCTCTGATAAGCTTCAACATATTCTGGCTTAATGCGGGTAACTTTGGTAAATTCCTTAATAGCGTTATCGAACATGTTTTGCCGGAAATAGATACTTCCCATACCAAAATGTGCTTCAGCATGGTTTGGATTAATCGTAACGACTTTTTTTAGCATTTCCATGGATTCATCCATTTTGCCCAGTTTATACAGATTGTATGCATCCAGGTAATACTTATTGGCCTCATCCTCCGGAGCAGCAAATATAGCCTGTACGTGAAGCATGCCCACAAGGATAAAGATAGATAAAAATAATGATAAATATTTTTTCATACAAAAATTTTAACACGTTCTTACTGCTTATTCAAAAAAATTCTATTACTTTTTCAGCTTTTCATAAGAATCTAATGCCTTTTTAGCCTCGTCTTCCATACCCTTCTTTCTATAAATTAAATACATTTCCTGATAGACATCGATAAGATCAGGATTGATAGTTAATGCTGTTTGTAACTCTGAAAGTGCCTCGTCATATAAATCCTTTTTGTTATAGATCATTCCCAGAGCAGCATGAGCCTCCGCAAAGTGTGGGTTTTTTTGTAAGCCATCTTTCAAAAGGGCAATAGCATCATCGAGCTTGCCTTGCTGTACATAGTGTCCAACTGTTTCAAAATAGGACATGGAATTGTGTAACCGTTTCAGGTATATAAGAAATCCAAATGAAATCATAAGAATCATAAGGGCAGCCCCGATAAGCAATATAAGCATCTGTCGTTTCACGTAAAAATACTCCTAACTTTATATAAAATTTGTTATCATTTTTATTCTCATCCTGGAAGGGGATAGGGGTGGGTAATATTCCATATGCATCAAGCTAAAATAGGTAAACGGTGAAGAATAACAAACCACTTTTAATCCCCCTTAGTCCCCCTTTAGAAAAGGGGGAAAAGTTTGATGTTTTTGATCAGGCAAACTTTTCTCAGGAAAAAATCCTTCTTTCTTTCCTCCCTTTTTTTAACTTATCCTTCTTTCCTCCTTTTTAAAGGGGGGTTAGGGGGGATTAGAGGGGAACATGGACACACATTGCTCTTTCTCCAGGGGGATATCTCCTTTTTCATGGAACACTATTCTTAGCTTGATGCATATGGGGTAATGTTCCGGATTTCTCCAATTCGATCTATTCAACACAGCTTTGTATAATTACGGAAGAGCATGAGGTTGGCCTCTACCGTAATACAGATCATGTATGTTCTGTTAGCCGTATCCCTAAATCACAAAGTTGTTGTGTATCAACCTCCGATGGCGCATTTGTCATAAGGCAGGTAGCCTTCTGTGTTTTGGGAAATGCAATAACCTCCCGAATATCATCGAGCTGTAATAGTAACGTAACCATGCGATCTACACCTAAAGCAATTCCACCATGAGGTGGAGCGCCGTATTTGAGCGCATCAAGTAAGAACCCAAATTTTGCAGCAGCATTAGCATCATCTATACCAAGTAAGCGGAAAACCCGTTTTTGTACTTCAGGTGTGTGAATACGAATACTACCCCCTCCGAGTTCTACACCATTGAGCACTAAATCGTAAGCGCGGGCCTTAACTTCCAGAGGTTTTTCTTCCAACAGGGGAAGATCGTCAGGATAAGGCGAGGTAAACGGATGATGAAGCGCCTCATACCGCTGTAAATCTTGATTATAGTCGAATAATGGGAAATCCACAACCCATGAAAAATGAAATACACTCGTATTAATAAGTTTGTTTTTATGGCCGAGATGTAACCTGAGTTGTGCAAGTGATTGAGAAACTACTTTAGGCTTATCGGCAACAAAAAGAAGCAAATCCCCTCTCTTTGCATCCATCCGGCGTTGTATATTTTCCTGGTTTTCCAGGGGAAAGAATTTTGCTATCGATGAAGCCAAACTGTTCTCTTCCACCTTGAACCATGCGAGGCCCTTAGCTCCAAATTGACCAACAAAGGCAGTTAAATCATCAATATCCTTCCTTGAATAATTTCCACAGCCAGTAGCATTAATGCCCCGAACTTGCCCGCCTGATTTGATCGTATCGAGAAATACCTTAAAATTTGAAGTCTGAGCAATATCAGATATATCCTTTATCTTCATATCAAAGCGCAGATCAGGAGCATCGCACCCGTAAGAGGTCATGGCCTCTTTATAAGAAAGCTTGGGAAAAGGGGTCAGAACCTTTTTACCGATAACCTTGTCAAAAATAGTGGCAACAAGCCCTTCGATGATCCGGATAATATCATTTTCGTCAATAAAAGACATCTCCATATCCATTTGGGTAAATTCAGGCTGCCGCTGGGCACGGAGGTCTTCATCCCGGAAGCATCGTACAATCTGGAAGTACCGGTCATAACCTGCTACCATAAGAATTTGTTTGAAGAGTTGAGGAGATTGGGGCAGCGCATAAAACTTTCCCAGATTAACCCTGCTGGGTACCAGATAATCCCTTGCTCCTTCCGGAGTGCTCTTCGTTAGTACGGGTGTCTCGATATCAACAAAATTCAGACGGTCGAGATATTCACGTATCGTCTGACATATCTTATGCCGGAAGATCAATCGCTTTTGCATGATAGAGCGCCGTAAATCCAGATAGCGGTACTTTAATCTTAATTCTAAAGATACATTACTCTCATCAGCAATTTCAAAGGGTGGTGTTTCGGATTTGTTTAAGACTTCAAGTCTATCGGCATGTACTTCTATTTCTCCGGTATCCAAATTGGGATTTACGGTGCCAGTTGGTCGGGCAGAAACGCTTCCCTTTATAGCAATAACATATTCTTGCCTTAACTGACGGGCAATGTCGTAAAATTCGCTTCCTGTGTCTGGATTAAAAACTACCTGGGTAATGCCATAGCGATCCCGCAAATCAACAAAGATTAACCCTCCGTGATCCCGGACGCTGCTTACCCATCCAACCAGAATTACGACCGATTTTACATCTCCTATGCGTAATTGACCACAGGTATGTGTTCGCTTGAGTATTGACATGTATGGATTATCTCCTTGAAATGCAATAATGTGCCAGCTTTTATCCTGGATTATTTGCCACTAAAACGCAAAGACATGAGATGGCGATTGAGAAATATTCGAGACTATCGTGGATAATAAATAAAGAATTCTTCAAGTTAATGTGATTGTTTGTCCAGTAACCACTGGAGGGCTTCGTTTTGTTTGAGAGTAACTTCTTCGCCCGTTTCCATAGCTTTAACCTTAACATCGCCGCGCGCCGATTCATCAGGGCCCAGCATAATTACATATTTTATACCCATTTTATTTGCCATTCGCATCTGCGCCTTGGGGCTTCTTCCTTCATAATCAAAATCAGCAGAAATATTGCCTTTCCTTAAGAGGTTCAGTAAAGAAAAGCATTGTTTTTTGGTTTCACCAATGGAAACGATATAGACAGAGGGAGATGGACCAGAAACTTCCTGATATATGGATTTATTTTTTGCCGCAATATTTTCAAGGGCCAGAATCGTTGCCTCCATACCGATAGCAAATCCAACTGAGCCGATTGAAGGGCCTCCGAGATCAGAGATCAAATTATCATATCTCCCTCCCGCACAGATTGCATCACGGGCGCCTAATGAAGAGTGTGTGATCTCATAGACAGTTTTCGTATAGTAATCCAATCCCCGTACCAGGTGGGCATCAACAATATAGGGAATGCCAATCTCCAAAAGGGCTTCCCGTACTGCCTTTGCATGAATCTGACATTCCACGCACAAATAGTCATTAATAGAGGGCATGTGGTAACTGATTGCCTTGCATTTTTCGTTTTTACAATCAAGGATGCGAAACACATTCCGGTTGAGACGTGACTGGCAGAGTTCACACAGTTCCTTCTCATGTCCGGATAGCTTTTCTTTCAGGATATTTCTAAAGACGGGTCTGCATTTCTCACAGCCAATGGAGTTAATCTTGACCTTGTATCCCTTCAGACCGAGCCGGTCGAATATCCGGGTGGCCACGCTGATAGTTTCCACATCGAGTAAAGGGTCTGTTGCGCCTACTGCTTCTATGCCCATCTGATGAAATTGGCGGAGTCTCCCGGCCTGAGGACGTTCTTTTCTGAATTGGGGGCCGATATAGTAGAATTTTTGAAATTTTTTTGTTTTGTGTAATTCACACTCTAAATACGCCCGCATAACAGGGGCTGTACTTTCCGGACGTAAGGTTATGCTCGAATCTTCACTATCGGCAAAGGTATACATCTCCTTCTCGACAATATCGGTTGCATCTCCAAGGCTCCTGATAAATAGGCGAGTATCTTCGAAAATGGGAGTGCGGATCTCGTAATATCCGCAGAGTTCGAACTCCTGCCGTCCGATATTTTCAAGCTTTTTCCATAAAGGCCATTTTTCTGGTAATATATCTTCTGTACCCCGGGGGGCTTTAAAGATGTAATCCGCTTTCTTCTCCATCTTTAGATCCATTGCACCAATCCTATTGATTTATAGAAAGTCATAAATAAAGGTTTAATTATATCAATCGGGATACAATATGCAAGGGTTTTTAAGAGGTATGCTAACATGTAGGGCAAGGCTTCAGCCTTGCTTCCCCGCAAGAATATATGCGCCGGGATAGCAACCCTAAAGGGTTGCCCTACAAGACAGGCATTCGACGACTTTAGCGATGTGTAGTGGCAAGGCGCGACTTGCCCATTACAGAATCGCTTTGAAATTTCTATACGTTAAACTTTTAATACAATCTTTCCGAAATTTTCCCTGTTCAGCATTCTTTGCTGTGCTGCAGCGGCATCCTTGAGCGGGAATACGGTATCGATAACAGGTCTTAACCTCCCAAGTTCTACAAGGTTCAATACATCAAAAAGCTCCTTTTTACTACCCATATAGCAGCCAAGAATAGTATGTTGTTTCATATATAAAAACCGGATATCTATCGTTGTGGTAGGCCCGCTTGTTGCCCCGCACACCACCATCCGCCCTCCCTTGGTAAGGCACTGCAAATTCTTTTCCCAGGTATCGGGACCAATATGCTCGAAAATAAGGTCTACCCCCTTGTTATTAGTTACCGACCTTACTCTTTCTCCATAATCGTCTTTCGAATAGTCTATAACCTCGTCAGCGCCTATCTGTTTTGCTTTTTCCAGTTTTTCCTTCCCTCGGGCTGTAGTAATTACCCGGGCGCCAGCTACACGGGCTATCTGAATAGCAGCGCTGCCAATGCCACTGCCGGCAGCATGGATCAATACATTCTCTCCCGGTTTCAGTTGTCCCCGTGTAATAAGCATATGCCAGGCTGTTAAAAATACTAAAGGAATGGCTGCCCATTCCTCGAAGGAATGTTTATCGGAAACAGGGATGATATTATCCACATGCGCCTTGGCAAATTCCGCATAACCTCCCTGTACTTGAAATCCCATTATCTTAAAACTACTACACATGCTGTCATTATTCGTAATACAATATACACACTTTCTGCAACGAACACCAGGGGCAATAAGTACCTTATCGCCTGGTCTGAACTTCTTGACCTCCATTCCTGCCTCAGCAACCTCACCGGCAATATCACTACCCGGGATATGTGGCATAGGGATCTCTGCCCCGGGCAAACCTTGCCTCACCCAGATATCCAGGTGATTCAGTGCGCACGCCTTTACTTTTACCAATACTTCATAGGGAGAAATCTTTGGTTTCTCCCTGTCGGTATAGGTTAATCTATCCACTCCACCATGTTCGTAAAAGACAACAGCCTTCATAACTCTCTCTCCTATACAAAATGTATTGAAAATTATGGTGTTTGCTTTACCCTTATAAAACCACACCGATGTACTATAGCACAAAACCTCGCTTATTCAAGTATTAGTCTCTTAAGGGAGAGGAAAGATGCAAGATTTTGCGTCTCCTCACATAATTCTTCCTGTCTGATTTTCTTTCATCTTAAACAAAACTACTTCAATCCGGATAAAAATTTCTGTAAAATTATAGCTTATGTTTCATATTAACGGTAACATGATAAGATAGAAACTCAGGCAGAAATTTTTAATAGTATTCCAAATAATAATTAAGTATGGATAGAAGCAAAATGAGATTTCATAAGATAAACCCCCTTTTATCAATGAAAGGTAGATTACTTATCTTTGCATTTTCTATTTCCCTCATACCAGTTATTACCATTACAACAGTATATTACCTCAGCGCCAGGAATACGATAAAGGGGCAAATATTCAGGCAATTAAGAGTCCTCGCAGAATCAAAAAAACAGCATATTTTGTCTTTTATGGAAGGAAATGATACTCGGACTAAAAATTTCAGTTCCGATGGATACATAAGAAGTAAGTTTGAAATAATTGTCAATGGAAGAACCTTTCAACAACATGCGGTAACTCATTTAAATAAGTACCTATCGAAAAATAAGAAGCCACTCTATCATCATCTTGTAGCAATAATCCTGATTGACCAATACGGCAAGGTTATCTCATCCACCCATGAGAATATAATTGGTATGAGTATGTCCGGTCTGGATATATTTAAACAAGGATTAAGGAAAAGCTATGGTGATACCGCGATTGGTCAGCCGCACTACTCTTCTTATCTTAATTCAAGTTGTATATTTATCTCTGCGCCAATTTTCTCGAGGCAAGGCAAGCCTATCGGTGTGCTTATTAATGCCTATGATCTTGCATCTCTCGTTGAGATTACAACGAATCGTGTTGAAATGGAAGAAACCGGGGAAGTGTATTTAATTAATAAAAATAAGACACTGCTGACGGAATCAAGGTTTATAAAAAATGCTTCTCTCAGACAGATAATAAATACAGAGCCGGTTCGTAAGATTATGAAAGGCAAAAAAGAAACCGTTGGTATTTATAAAGATTACAGGGGTGTTCCGGTTGTTGGCGCCTCTCTGTATATACCCAAATATGACTGGATACTTTTGGCAGAGATAGATAAAGCGGAGGTCTTTGCGCCCTTAAAGATGTTAGGTATCATTGCGTTGATTTTTGGAGTAACTGGTATAGTCGCAGTTATGAGTATAGGAATTATCTTTGCTGTTTCGACCTCAAAGCCCATTCAAGATTTAATGAATGCAACAGAAAGGTTTGCGGACGGGGAATTAGATTACCGGGTAAAAATATCTCATAAGGATGAAATAGGAAATCTGTCCATGAGTTTTAATACGATGGCCGGAGAACTTGCAAGGAAAATTGCCGAACATACGCAAATAGAAAGCGAATTAATAGAAGAAATTGCAGAACGCAAACGAATCGAAAATGAACTTCGAAAGTTATACAATGCTGTAGAACAAAGCCCGTGTACGATTGTGATCACTGATACAAAAGGGAGTATTGAATACGCAAACCCAAAATTCTATAAGACAACTGGTTATACCCCGAAAGAAACAATCGGACAGAATCCGCGTATCTTAAAATCCGGCGAGAAGCCTCCTGAAGAATACAAACATTTATGGGATACCATTATTTCCGGGGAAGAATGGAGGGGAGAATTTCATAACAAGAGAAAGAATGGCGAGCTTTACTGGGAGTATGCATCTATTTCTCCCATAAGAAATTCTGAAGGGGTTATTGCTTATTTCCTCGCAGTTAAAGAGGATATTACCGAGCGCAAGAGGGCTGAAGATGAATTGAGAGAGCAACGTGATAATTTAGAGATCCTGACAAACCAGCTTGCCGCCTCCAACAAAGAATTAGAGGCATTCTGCTATTCCGTATCACACGATCTGCGGGCGCCGCTAAGAAGTATTAATGGCTTTTGCAAGGCAATGATGGAAGACCACTCTGATACGTTAGACGAACAAGGCAAAAATTACCTCCAACGGGTAAGCGCAGCCAGCCAGCGTATGGGGCAACTTATCGATGATTTATTAAATCTATCCCGTATAACACGAAGTGAAATACAACAAAAGAGAGTTAATCTGAGCATACTTGTGGAAAATATTTTGATGGAATTGAGAGAAAAACAGCCGGAACGCCAGATTGAATGTATTATTACCAAAGGGCTCTATTCTCATGGTGATTCACAATTGCTGCGGATAGCGCTCGAAAACCTCTTGAACAATGCATGGAAATTTACCAGGAAGAACACCTATGCAAGAATAGAATTCGGTAGTACACAACAGAATGGTAAACAAACGTATTTCATACGAGACAACGGCGCCGGCTTTGATATGGCATACACCAACAAGCTCTTTGGAGCATTTCAGCGTTTGCACTCAGCAATCGAGTTTGAAGGAACTGGTATTGGACTGGCTACCGTACAGCGAGTCATTCATCGTCACGGCGGTCAAATCTGGGCAGAAGGCGAAGTGAATAAAGGGGCGGCATTTTATTTTACCTTGCCATAACAGAAGGGAAAAGGCAGCAAGCGGCACATGGTGATACTTCTTAATATATATGTTTAGGAAATCCAAACAGGGGTGGCATGGACAAACCTTGTTTCTCCATGCTTAATTTAATGAATGGGATTATAAAATGAAGCATAGGCATTCTCTTCGGGTTTATCCATTGAATTATAGTAAAATTTCAGCAAAATATTGAAAAAGGTAAATTTTAGATTGCACAAACCGGCTAATTTAAGGACAATTAAAAAATTCGATTTAATTCAATCCTCCGTATCGTATCTCAGGAAAGAACAAACGTAGTATATGTTAGGTAATTAACATGGCAAATATTATGAGAAAAACAGGAATAGATATTATTGGCGATACCCCATGGGGCACCCACCTTTCTCAATTTTATCAAACCAGGGAAGATTTAATTGATATCTTAGTACCCTACTTTAAGGCTGGTCTGAAAAATAATGAATTTTGTATGTGGATTACATCAGAACCTCTTACCGTAGAAGAGGCTAAGTCTGCAATGAAAAAAATACTGCCTGATTTTGAACACTATATAATAAAAAACCAGATAGAAATCATTCCGTATACCGAATGGTATCTTAAAGATGGTATTTTCAACTTACAGGAAGTTCTCAACGGCTGGGTTGATAAACTGAATCGGGCCATGACTAAAGGTTATGATGGTATGAGGATAACCGGCAATACTGCCTGGCTTGAAAAAAAGGATTGGAAAAGTTTCGCAGATTATGAGGAAGCGATAGATAATGTCCTTAGCTACTACCCGATGATGGCCATTTGTAGTTATTCTCTTGATAAGTGCCGGGCATATGAAATAATAGATGTAGTCCGCAACCATCAACTTGCCCTTATTAAACGTGAAGGTAAGCTGGAGCTTATTCAGAACATTGAGAAAAAACGGGTAAGAGAGGTGCTCCAAAAGTCTGAAGAGAAGTATCGTATTTTATATGAGACTATTAAGGATGGAATTGTAGCTACAGATATGGATGGCCACATACTTGAATGCAATGAGGCGTATGCAGGTATGCTTGGTTACTCTAAGGAAGAGATAAAAAAATTAACCTATCAGCAACTTACACCTGAAAAGTGGCATCAGATGGAAGCTGAGAAAGTAAAAGAACTAATTGTTGAAAGAAACTATACTGATGAATACGAAAAGGAATATATAAGGAAGGATGGAACGGTGTTTCCAATATCCATTCGGGTCTGGGTAATCAGAGATGAAAATGGCAAACCGAAAGGAACATGGGGTATAGTCAGGGATATTACGGAGTCCAGGCGGGCAGAGGAAGAAATAAAAAATACAGCAAAATTTCCCTCCGAGAATCCATATCCTGTGTTGCGTATCGCTCAAGACGGCACCATTCTTTATGCTAATTCATCTGGTAAATTTTTTCTGCATGAATGGAACTGTGAAGTTGGCCAATGCATACCAGATTTCTTGTACCAATTTATTACCCATGCTTTCCATACCAAAGCAATAAAAAAAGGGATCGAAATGAATCATGGAGACAGAATATTCTCTTTTACCATTGTGCCAGTAAAAGATACTTCTTATGTTAACTTGTATGGAGTAGACGTCACCGAACGTAAACAGATGGAAGATGGTCTCCGTAAGCTGTCTAATGCAGTTGAACAAAATCCATGCTCAATCGTAATTACAAACACCAGAGGCAAAATAGAGTATGTCAACTCAAAATTTGTCCAATTAACAGGTTATACCTTTGATGAAGTAGTCGGGAAGAATCCCCGCATTTTAAAATCTGGCAAAACACCTATTGAAGTATATGAACAATTATGGGTTGTGATTGCTTCCGGTAATGTATGGCATGGGGAATTTGTTAATAAGAAAAAAAATGGCGAACTCTACTGGGAATCGGCATCTATTTCCCCAATAAAAAAAGCTGATGGAACCATTGCCCATTTCGTTGCAATTAAAGAAGATATTACTGAACAGAAGCGAGTTGAAAATGAACTGCGGAAGCAACGTGATCAACTTGAATATCTTACAACCCAACTTACTGCTGCTAATAAGGAACTGGAAGCATTCTGCTATTCAGTATCGCATGATCTTCGTGCACCGTTAAGAGGCATAGATGGATTTAGTAAAGCGTTAATGGAAGACTATGCCGATACACTGGACGAACAGGGGAAAAACTATCTTCATCGGATAAGGGCAGCCAGCCAACGTATGGGACAGCTTA
>JAANMY010000404.1_pt1 | contig 61394 bp, 53 predicted proteins | sample 7279691 | NCBI WGS metagenome assembly JAANMY01 (sample SAMN14094543, study PRJNA606508) | bioreactor metagenome | isolation source: A lab-scale SPAN reactor treating ammonium-rich wastewater day 388 | place: Ireland: Galway | collected 2018-02-07 | reverse complement strand
CGCGATGGCCCGCGGCCGCGCGTTGGAGAAGGGGTCAATCCGGATGAGGATCTGTCTCGTTTCCAGAGAGTTCGCCCCGTTCTTCGGCGCCGGGATCGGGACGTACGCGTCGCTGATGGCGAAGGCGTGGGGAGAAGCCGGGCACGAGGTGCACGTGCTGACGGCGGATCACTGGGACCTGAAGCAGAAGGGCCCGGAGTTGCGTCCGGGGGTGCGGTTCCACGTGGCGGACTGGCCACGCGAGACGGCGGTGACGTGGGGGCTGAAGTTCGACTTCATGGCGAGGGCGTTCGGGGTGTTCCGGTCGCTGAGGCGGCTGCACGCAGAGATCGGGTTCGACTACATCGAGTTCCCGGATTACTGGGGCGAGGGGTACTTCGCGCTGCGGGCGAGGCAGTTGCTGGGCGAGTTCGAGGGGCCGGTGATGGGTGTGCGGCTGCACACGCCGAGCGAGTATTGCCACGAGTTGAACCGGGATTCGTGGATGGACGAGTCCCGGGCGGTGCTCGAGCACATCGAGCGTGAGGCGATCCTGCAGTCGGACGTCTTGATCTCGCCGTGCGGCCCGCTGCTGGAGTGGGTGCGGGAGCGGTATGCGCCGGGGCATCGCGGGTGCGTGGTTCCGTACGCGTTCGATCTCGGGAGCGTCGCGGAACTGGAATCGGGCGAGGGGGAGGAAGGGGCGAGGGGGTCGCCGCCCGAGGTGCTGTATTACGGGCGGATCGAGCGGCGCAAGGGCGTTCACGTGCTGGTGGAGGCGGCGCAGCGGGTTCTGGAGCGAGGGACGGATGCGCGGTTCCGTTTTATCGGAGGGGACACGAAGTCGGGTCCAGCAGGGCGGTCGATGCTGGAGCACGTGCGATCCAGGGTGTCGGAGCGATGGAGGGACCGGATCGTGTTCGAGCCCTCGCGGCCGCGGGCGGAGTTGGGGCGAGCGATCCGCGGGGCGGCGGCGTGCTGCTTCCCGTCGCTGTGGGAGAACTTTCCGAACGTGGTGCTGGAATCGATGGCGATGGGGGCGGCGGTGGTGGGGAGCCGGGTGGGGGGGATCGGGGAGGTGATCCAGCACGGGAAGAGCGGGTGGCTGGTGGAGGCGGGCGACGCGGACGGGTTGTCGCACGCGTTGTCGCGGCTGCTGGACGACGAGCCGCTGAGGAAGAGGCTCGGGGCGGGGGCGCGTGATCGTGTGGCGACGTACTGCGATCCTGGTCGAGTGGTGGAGATGACGGTGGAGGCGGTGGAGGGGACGCGAGCCGGGCGCGGCGCGCGGGTGGTGGTGGGGGAAGGAGGTCGGAACGGTTCGCCGCTGGTGTCGGTGATCGTCCCGCACTACAACCTCGGGAAGTATCTGCCCGAGACGCTGCGGTCGGTTCGTCGGCAGACGTTCCGGGACTATGAGATCGTGGTGGTGGACGATGGATCGACGGAGGCGTCGAGCCTGGCGGTGATCGATCGGATCGCCTCGCGAGCGGAGGACGTGCGGGTCGTGAGGCGGGCGAACGGGGGCCTGAGCGCGGCGAGGAACACGGGGTTGCGTGCGGCGCGGGGGAAGTATGTGCTGCCGCTGGACGCGGACGACATGCTGCACCCGACGTTCCTGGAGAAGGCGGTGGGGGCGCTTCGGAGGGACCCCGGGCTGGCGTTCGTGACGAGCATGGTGGCGTATTTCGAGAGCGACCCGGGGAAGCACGTCGGGGGATGGCTGCCTCTGGGGACGGACCGGGACATCATGTGCGTGACGAACTGCGCGAGCACGTGCACGGCGCTGATGCCTCGAGAGGCGGTGGAGGCGGCGGGCGGGTACGACGAGTGGCTGACGAGTTATGAGGACTGGGATTTGTATTGTGCGCTGGCGGAGCGGGGGCTGCGCGGGGCGGTGATCCCTGAGGTGCTGTTCTTCTACAGGATCCGGTCGCAGTCGATGATGAGGACGGAGGGGCTGGCCAAGCGAGACCGCATCCGGTCGGACCTCCAGCGGAAGCACCCCGGGCTGGCGCTGCGTCCGGATCGGGCGTTGCGGCTTCAGTTGGGGAACATGCCTGGGCCGGGGCACGACCAGACGCGGCACGAGGCGTTCCGGTACGTGGTGGCGGATCGGATCAACGCGGCGATCAAGCGGACGCCGATCCACGCGGCGATGAAGGAGTTGGCGTCGCGGGTGATGGGGTCGAACGGGGTGAAGAAGTAGGCGCAGAAAAAAGCCGCACACGACAGACTCGCGAGCGGCTCGGAAACACCGGACAGCCCGGGTGTCTGATCAGCGACGACGGCGGAGCGCGACGAGGCCGGCGGAGGCGAGGAGGGCGAGGGAGGCGGGTGCCGGGACGACGTCGAGTTGGACGACGCCGTCCATGAGGCCTCCGGTGGCGGAGGTGAAGTACATCGAGCCGGACATATCACCGACGCCGAAGAGGCCGGCGAAGGCGCCCGAGGCGGCGGTGATGGTGAGGTCGCCGGCGAAGGAGCCGTGGGGTGCGCCGGGAGGCCCGACGAGGAAACCGGCGAGTTCGATGGTCATGGTGTCGAGGGGGGAGGGGCCTTCGATGACGAAGATGGCGTCGAGGCCATCGGGCCCGGGGGCGAAGGTTTGCTTGGCGGTTCCAGCCCCGGAGGTGATCCCGAAGCCACCGATCTGGGGCCCGACGACGACGAAGTCGAAGGAATAGTCGACATCGGTGGCGCTGGCGGCGATGACTTCGAACTCTCCGGTGTAGAGGAAACGGAGGAAGGCGGCATCGGCCGAGGAAGCGACGCCTGCGACGAGGGTCGCGGCGAGGAGCGTGGACTTGGCGAGCATCTCTGGTCTCCTGGTGAACAAACAACGAACGCCGCGCAGGTAGCGCGGCCCTCCAGAGAGAACCATGCCTCAGGATGAAGTGGGGTGCCAGTAAACGGGCGTTGCGAAGAGGGAAATCGATCGAGGTGACGAGAATTGCTGTCAGGTGGTGAGGAACTGGGCAAGGAGTCGGACGCCCCAGCCGGTGGCGCCTTCGGAGAAGGGTCCTGAGGTGGACTCGACGGCGTGGACGCCGGCGATGTCGAGGTGGCACCAGGGGATGGAGTCGTCGACGAAGGAGGCGAGGAAGGCGGCGCCCTGGATGGGGTGGGCCTTGCGGTTGGGGTTGGAGTTGACGATGTCCGCGACGGAGGACTTCATCATGTCGCGGTATTCCTGGTGGAGGGGGAGGCGCCAGACTCGATCGCCGCTGGCGGCGGCGGCGGCCTCGACGCGTGTGCGGAGGTTGTCGTCGTCGCAGAACATGCCGGCGAAGGTGGAACCGAGGGCGGTGACGACCCCGCCGGTGAGGGTGGCGAGGTCGATGATGCAGGCGGGGTTTTCCTTCTCGCAGGCCCAGCAGAGGGCATCGGCGAGGACGAGTCGTCCCTCGGCGTCGGTGTTGGTGACCTCGACGGTGACGCCGTTGCGATAGGTGAGGACGTCGTCTGGGCGGTAGGCCTCATCGGAGATGGAGTTTTCGGCGGCGGCGAGGAGGGCGACGACGGGGACATCGGGCCTGACGACGGTCGCGATGGCGTGCATGGCGCCGAGGACCGCGCATCCGCCGTCCTTGTCGCGTTTCATTCCGCGCATGGAGTTGTTGATTTTGAGGGAGAGCCCACCGGAGTCGTAGGTCATGGTTTTGCCGATGAGGACGACGGGCTTGGCGCCCTTCCTGGCGGCTTTGGGGGTGTATTCGAGGCGGATGAGGCAGGGATCGTTCTCGGAGGCCTTGCCGACGTTGATGAGGCCTTCGAAGCGTTCCTTGACGAGCTGCTCGCCACGGAAGACGCGGCAGGCGAGGGCGTGGTCCTTGGCGAGTTTCTGGGCTTCGCTCGCGATCCATGCGGGAGTGGCGATGTTGGGGGGCGTCTGGCTGAGGGTTCGGGCGAGGTTGGTGGACTCGGCGAGGGCGAGGCCGCGTTCGATTCCGGCGCGGAAGGCGGGGTCGGAGGAGGCGAGGGCGAGCGAGCCGCGGGGGATGGGCTTGGAGCCCTTGCCCTTGAAGTGTTCGCAGATGTAGGCGGCGAGGCCGAGGCCCTCGCCGATGGCTTGTCCGGCGAGGGGCGGGGCGAGGCCGGCGGCGGCGAAGGGGGCGGAGAGTTCGAGGCGTGCGGAGGGCTCCTTGATCGAAGCGAGTTTGCGTTCGATGGTCGCGCCCAGGGAGCGGAGGGATTCGAGAGAGAGTTTGCCCCTGGGCCCGAGGCCGACGAGGAGGGCACGTCGGGCGGCGCCTTTGCGGGGGAAGACCTCGGTGATCTGTCCGAGGTCGCCGGTGGACTCTGCACGGCGGAGGGCGCGGGCGATGGAGGCGTCCTTGTCGAGGGCGCGGGTAGGTTTGTCGAGCCCTTCGCCCTGGAAGCGGCCGACCACGAGCACCGCGGCCTGGCCGCGAACACCGACGCTGACCTCGCTGAACATCGAAGGCTCCTGTGGGGAAAAACGTGGAGGGGGAGTCTACGTCCGCGTGGGGATCGGCGCGTGGGGAGCCGCGGGATCAGCCCTGGGCGCGGGAGAAGGCCTCGACGGCGTCGGGCGCGAGTCGTGCGGCGTGGGCGAGGTCGACGGGCATGATGTCGGCGGGGATGGGGTGGGTGTAGGCGGTGCGGAGGGCGGGTCGGGTCGGGAGGTTGCGTGACTCACTCTGCATCAGGAGGCGGTCGACGTGCTCGCTGAGCGCGAAGTCGATGAAGGCGCGGGCCTCATCGGGGTGTGGGGCGTCGCGGAGGAGGGCGATGGTGTTCGGGAGTTCGAGCGCCCCGAGGCTGGGGGGTGAGGCAGAGGGGTCGAGTGGCTCGAAGGCGAGTTCGACGGGCCAGCCCTGGGCCTGGGCGGCGAAGACATCGTCGGTATCGGTGAGGCCGGCGTCGATCTCGCCCAGCGCGCAGGCGCGGACGACGGAGGAGTTTCCGTCGTAGAGGCGGGCGCGGTTGTGCTTGAGGGAGGCGGCCCAATGTGAGAAGGCGTCTGGGCCCCAGGCGGCGAGGAGCGCGCCCATGAGCCCGCGGGTCGTGCCGAACTCGGGCCGGGCGAGGCCGAGGCGTTCGCGCCAGGCTGGTGAGGCGAGATCGGCGAGGGTTCGCGGGGGATCGGCGGCGCGGCGGGGGTTGAAGACGAAACAGCGGAAGCGAGGGGAGAAGGCGTGCCAGAGGCCGGAGGGGTCGGCGCGGGTCCATGCGGAGGAGGGGCTCGGTGCGAAGGGTGCAAGGGCGCCCTGGTCGGCGAGGCGGAGGGTGGCCATGGCCTCGTTGGACCACCAGACATCGACGCGGCCGAGGTCGGTGAGGGCGCGTTGCATGAGCCCTGTGGTCTTGGTTGCCTCGGTGTCGCCGGCGGAGAGGACGCGGATGGCGTGCTCGCGCTCGAAGGCCTCGAGGATTGAGCGGAGGATCGGGGCATCGACGCTGGAGTAGACGACGACCTGGCGTGGGGAGCGTTTCGTGGAGCAGGAGGCCGTAGCGAGTGCGGCGAGGGCGCCTGCGGTGAAGGCGCGTCGAGAGATCACTTCGGCGGCTCGGACTTCTCGGCGTCCTTGGCGTTGCCACGGGCGACGATGCGTCCGAAGTAGTGCTTGACGGAGCCTTCGAGTTCGCGTGGGACCTGCTGGTTGGCGATGGCCTGTGCGGCGGCCTCGGCGCTGGCGCTGGCGGCCTGCTGGAACTCGGCGAGGGACTCGCCACGGACCTGATCGCCGAAGACGAGGCGGGTGCCGATGATGGGGCCCTGCCCGCGGTGGACGTTGCTGCGAGAGGCCTCGCGGTCGAAGGGGGTCTCCTGGCCGGGTGTGTTGTCGCCCTGGCCGCGCCCGGGCCCGCCGGAGCCCATTCCCAGGCCGCGCTTGTCGCCCGCGGCCCAAGGGGAGACGCGATTGGGGTCGCCGCTGAGGGCGTCGCCCTCGCACTGGCCCATGCACTCACCGAGCCTGGCGAGTTGGGCGCGGCACTCGGACTGAGCGGCGTCGAGGGCGGACATCTCCTGGGCCATCATTTCGAGTTCGGAGAGGGATCCGCCGAGGCCTTCCATGGCTTCGAGGGCTTCCTGGGACATGTTGCCGGGGCCCATTCCCTGGGACATCTGGCTCATCATGTCGCCCATGCTCTGGCACTGGCTCTGGGCGTTCTGCTTCTGCTGGAGTTGCTTCTGGAGGGCCTCGCGCTGTTCGGGGGTGAGGTTCTGAAGGTTTTCCAGGGCTTCCTTCATGGCCTGGGGATCGGCGGCGGCCTTGCGGGCCTGCTCGGGGTTGAGCCCGGCCTGCTGGAGTTGCTGCTCGAGTTCGCGGGTGTTCTCGGCGGCCTTTTTGAGTTGCTCGGCGAGGTTCTGGAGTTGCTTCTGGACCTGTTCCTTCTGCTCGGGGGAGAGGGAGCCTTCGGAGAGTTGCTGCTGGAGTTGTTCGAGGGCGTCGCGGGCTTCGTCGAACTTGCCGGCGGCCATGGCGCGGGCCATGTCGTTGAGCGCGGACTGGCCCGGGGGCGGTCGGAGTTGTCGCAGGGCCTGTTTCATCGCGTCGAGTTGGGTCGAGGACTCGTCGTGCTTGAGTTGTTCGAGCCGCTCGCTGAGGGTGGTGAGGCGTCGGATGGCTTCCCGTCGGATGGCGTCGGGGTCCTGGGCATCGGGGTTTCGATCGGCGGCCTCGGGCGAGGGATCGAGCTGGACGTCGAGGGCGATCTTCTGGAGTTGCTCGCGGACCTTTTCTTCAGCGACCCTGGCGTCGAGTTTGGCCTGTTCGATGAGGGCCGCGGGATCGGGGAGGGACGGGTCGGGCTTCTTGTTCCAGAGGTTGAGGTCGGGGAGGGTGAACCAGACGATCGCGAAGGCGAGGGCGATGCCCATGGGGAGGGGCCAGGTGCGTGGGGCCTCGATGGGCACGGCCTGGCGGACATTGACCTTTCGGGCGCGGTCCTGCGCGGTCGCGACGACGACCTTGCACCAGGGGTCGTCCTGGTCGGCGAAGCAGAGGGCGGTGCTGAGCGACTCGCGGAGGTCCGCGCGCTCGTCGAGTTCGCGCGCGACGCCCAGGGGCTTGCGGCGGGTGAGGCCGGCCCAGGCGATGGAGAGCAGGGCCGCGCCGATCGTGGCGTAGAGGAGGGCGTCGAGCCAGGGGACCTGGAGGGCGAAGACGCGTGCGGCGATGAGGGCGAGGACGAAGGCGGCGGCGAGGATGGTGGCGGCGAGGAAGAAGTGACGGATGATGCGGTTGATGAGGAGCCGTGTCCCGGCGAGCCTCAGGACGCGTCGGATGTCGTTCATGGGAACCTCCCGAAGGAGCGTATCGGCGCGCACGCTCTCCGCGACAGATTGTTCGGGTTCGGGCACGATTCGTTTCACTCAATTACTCTTTCCGTGGATGGCATCGTCGATGCGGACCCTTCCAGAACCCTTCCTTGCGGGATGCAAGGCGTCGTTCCGGCACGTCAGGGCGGGTCGGGGGCACGCGCTGCACATCGCGTTTGCGTCGCTCGTGTGTTTCGCGGCGTCGGGGGACCAGTTGCTGCTGGAGATCGCCGGGGTGCCGCTGATCGTTTGCTATGTGTTTCGCATCCGGCGGATGGTGCGGACGTGGGAGTGGTTCTTCCGGCAGCCGACGACGCTGACGTTCCTGGCGTGGGCGGTGTGGCAGGGGGTGTCGCTCGCATGGTCGAGCGACCCAGGCGAGGGCCTGGCCCAACTGGCGACGCTGCGCTGGGTGTGGGTGGCGTGGCTGCTCTATCCGGTGCTGGAGGCGAGGAGGCTCTACATCGTGGCGGTGGTCGTCGGGTTTCTGATCGCGCAAGGGACGCAGGTGGCCCAGGGGGTCGGGCAAGTGATGGAGATCCCCGCGCTGACGTTTGGTCAGGACCCGGAGAGGCTGGCGGGGTGGTGGCACCCGGCGGTTGCGGGGACGCTGCTCGTCGGGGCGATGGGGTATTCGATCCCCGCGGCGATCATGGGCAGGGGTGTGGAACGGAAGTTCGCGATCGTCGGCGTGGCGGCGTCGGCGGTGGGGATCATCGCGACGGGCTCGCGCGGGGCGTGGATCGCGGGGGCGGGGCTGCTGGTGATCGGGGCGGGGGTGTGGGTGGTTCGTGCGAGGCCGAGGGCGAGGACGTTGCTGTCGGCGGGCGTCGTCGCGGTGGTGGTGCTGTCGGCGGTGGTGGTGGTTCTGCGCGGGCCGATCGTGTCGAGGGCGACGCGGGCGTACGAGGAAGTGCATGCGGCGCTGGTGGAGGGGCGGTACGCGACGTCGACGGGGGCGCGTCTGGCGATGATCGGGTGGTCGCTCGACGCGGCGGCGGCGCACCCGGTTCGAGGGATCGGGCTCGGGGGCTTCGCGGACTGGTCGCGCTCGAGGGCGTCCGCGGAGGGGATGGCGCCGGAGTGGATCCTGTTCCACGGGCACTCGCACAACACGCCGTTGCATGTGCTGGCGTCGGGTGGTGGGGTGGGGCTGGTGCTGTTCCTGGCGTTCTGGGGGGCGGGGGCGAGGGCGGCGATTCGAGCGGTGCCTTGCGGGGCGTGGGGGACGTACCTTGCGGGCCCGGCGTGGGCGCTGCTGGGGTTGACGCTCTGCTGGCCGTTCGACGTGGTGTTCATCAGTTCGCAGGGGATGGCGAACGTGGCGATCGTGTTTGCGTTGTGCCCGAGCCGACTGCCGCCGGAGCCGCCATGAAGATGCTGCTGCTGGCGGAGCGGATCTCGGACCGGGCGTGGTCGCCGACGGCGGTGGTTGTTCCGTTGGCGCGGGCGCTGGCGGGTGAGGGATCGGTGGTGCTCGCGGTGGACGTGGCGTCGGGCGAAGTGGAGGCGTGGCCGGCTGAGGTGCGGGTGAGGCGTCCCGGGGTGGGCGCGGACGAGCGAGATCCGCTGGGGTTCCGGGCGTGGGCGCGCGGGGTGAGGAAGGAGACGGAGCACGACGTGTCGGTCTCGTTCTCGCCCCTGGCGGATGCGGACGTGGTGGTGGCGTTGACGCCGGCGGGGGAGCGGGAGGGCCGCGTGGCGCTGACTCGGCGCGGGGTGGTGTCGCGTGCGTTCGAGGCGATGGATCGCGGCCGGGCGCTGGGGGCGAGCGCGGCGGGATCGCGGGGGGAGGGGCTCGCGCTTCCGCCGGTGAGCCTGATGGAGCCCGGGGCGGGGGCGGACGTGCGCGCGGTGCTGGGGATTCCGGCGGGGGGGTTGATGGTGCTGGCGTCGAGCGCCCATGCGGAGGAGGAGGCGTTCGTGGCGCTCGTGCGGGGGTTCGCGTCGTTGCCTGGGGAGGCGGTGCTGGTGCTGGCGGGGCGGTGGTCGTATCTGGGCTATGAGGCGGCGTCGCGTGCGGGGGTGGCGGATCGTGTGCGCGTGGTGGGTGGGACGGCGCGGATGCGGGACCTGATCCTGGCGTGTGACGTGGCGTGCGCGCCATCGATGCACGGATCGGGGAGGTTCGCGGCCGACGCGTTGCGGCTGGGGAAGCCGGTGCTGGCGCCGCGGGGTTCGCGGGGCGGGGTGGTGGTGGCGTCGGCGGGGGAGCCCCGGCCCGGGATCGTGGTGTCGGAGGAGGGCGGGGGGTGGTCGGGGGCGCTGGGGCGAGCGTGCGACGCGGGGTGGAGGGAGGGCGCGGGCGCTAGGGCGAGGGAGGTGTCGGAGCGGTTCGCGGTGGAGCGGCTGGTGGAGTTCGTTCGGGAACTCGCGTGCGGCGTCAGCGGGCGTCCGAGGCCGGGGCGTGGAAGACGGTAGTGATGTTTCCCGCGGTGACGACGAGCCGTCCTTCGAGGATGGCCATGGCGCGTGGTCGTGCGCGGAGGACGAGTTTGCGGGGTTCATCGGTGGCGATGGCGGAACCGCTGCCGAGGAAGTGGAGTTCGAAGGCAGGGCGTCCGTCGGGGAGGGTCTCCGGGGTCGCGTCGAGGATGACGAGGTGATCGGTGGTCGGGGCGGCGGGGAGGAGCCCGCCGACGCGATCGAGGGCATCGCGACCGACAACGACGCCGCGCTCATCGACGAGGATGACGCCACGATCGGAGGAGAACCCGATGTTGGGCCCTGAACGGAAGGCCTCGACGCGAGAGGCTTCCTCGATGGGTTCACGGGCGTCGATGGGGTTGGGGAGGACGAGGCCGGCGGAGGCGGAGGCGAGCCAGAGTTTGCGATCCTCGCCCATGACGATGAGGCGATCGTCGAAGACCCATGCCTCGCGGGATTCCCAGCCCGCGCCGCCGACGATGGTCCAGGCGGTGGAGCCGTCGGAGAGTCGGATGGCGGAGATGGAGGATTGTCGGGCGACGATGACGAGGCCGGGGTCGGCGAGGAGGACCCAACGCGGGGGATCGTCGGGGTTGGATTCGAGGCGATGGCGGAGTTCGCCGGTGCGTGCGTCGAGGATGAGGATGGCAGGGAGGAGGTCTTCGCCGAGGTCGCCGAGGGGTTCGCCGACGCGACCCGCGAGGACGAGGACGCCGTGGCCGAGTTCGATGTCGTAGACCTGCCTCATGGGGGTGGTGAGTTTCCAGATGAGGCGTCCCGTGGCGTCGTCGAAGAGAGCGGCGCGGCCGCTGCGTTCGACGAGAGCGACGAGGTCGGAGTCGATCCCGGCGAGGAGATCGACGAGTCGTCGAGAGCCCTGGAGGGGGACATCGAAGGAGGTCTCGGGGCCGCTGGTGAGCCGGCCTTCGAGGGAGTCCTGCGGGCCGAAGAGTGTGGCGAAGGGGGGGCTCGTCCATCCCGGGCCGCCCTCGACGGAGTCGATGCGTTCGATGGAGCCGCCCTGGCTCGAGGGCCAGTAGAGGTAGGAGGCGTCGGGATCGGCGCGGAGGAGGACGGGTGGGGTGGGTCCGACGGCGCGTTCCCAGAGGGGACGGAGTTCGCCCGGGCGGTCGGAGGAGCCTGGCCCAGCGGCACCCGCGACGCCCCAGAGGGCGATGGCCCCCGCGGGGGAGTCGCGGGTCGGTTCTCGTGAGAGGACGAGATGGTCGGCGGTTCGGCCGAAGTTCTCGCGGCTGAGGGGCTGGAGGATGCGCCATCCGACGAGGGCCTGAACATCGGGGCGGATCTCGGTGCCAAGCCGCGGGGGACGGCGGAGGGCGGACTGGCTGTGGACGAGGGAAGCAAGGAGTTCGGAGACGTTGAGGGCGACCGAGCCGTCGGAGATGGGGAGGGTGGGGTCATCGCGGGAGACACGCCGGAGGAGCTGGGCGGCGGCGGAGAATCGTTCGGCCTGCTGGTAGGCGCGGGCGAGTCGTCCGACGATCTCGCCGAGGAGGATGGGGTCGATGGGGACGCGAGCCTGTTTGAGGGACTCGGCGCGGTCGAGGGCGGCGGAGAGAGCGAGGACGGAGGCGGAGAGTCGATTGTCGCGCTCGTGGAGGAGGGCGGCGTTGAGCCAAGCGCGGGGCGAGACGGTGGAGGCCGGGTATCGGCGTGCGATGGCTTCGAAGGCTTGGGCAGTGGCGCCGACGGGAAGGGAGGCGAACTCCTGCCGGGCGGCGATCTCGAAGGCCAGGTAGCCGGCGGCTCCCGAGGCGAGGAGGAGGCGGTGGATGCGTCGAGTGGCCTCGAGGTCGGCGCGTGCGGCGGCGCCGCTGCCACGCCAGAGGGACTCGCCCAGGAGGGGTTCGAGGAGGACGCGCTGGTAGGCGGCGAAGGCGTCGGCGTGGGCGGAGGTGGACTCTTTGAGCGAGCCGAGGGAGAAGAGGTGGGCGACGCGTTCGGCGTGCGAATCGGCAAGGCGTCCGAGGCGATCAACGAGGGAGGCGAGCACGCCCGGGGTGATCGCGTGCGCGCCGGGGTCGGCGAAGGAGGCATCGACCATGGCGCGGAGGGACTGGAAGAGGCGGGCGCGTGCGGCGGCGGCGGCGGGATCACCGGCGGGGGCCCGTTCGAGGATGGCGATGGCGCGGTCGGCGCCACGGACGATCTCATCCGGGACGCGGGCGCGGAAGGCGAGTTCGGCGAAGGTGACGGCGGGCCCGGGGTCGGCGGGGTGGGCCTCCATGCGTTCGCTGAGGAGTTGGGAGACGACGGCCCAGGAGGCGTAGGCGTGGACGGATCGGGGGCCGGCGGTGATGAGTTCGTCGGCGAGGACGACGAGGTTGCCCGGCGCATCGAGCGCGGCGAGGTGGAGGGAGCCCGGGTCGGCGGGATCGATGCGGGCGACGCCGCGTTCGATCGGGGCGAGGACGCTGGTTCCGGAGACGACGACGCGTCCTCGGATGCCAGCGTTGGGGAGGATGGCGCTTCGTCGGACGGGCCCGGACTCGAACCTGCCGCGTTCGACGAAAGTGATGGAGTTGGAGTCGACGGCGCCGAGGTAGTCGCCGGCGCGGATGAGGTACTGGGCCTGGCCGAAGACCGCGGCGGGTCGGGAGGCGAGGAGGCGGCCGGTGCGGGCGTCGAGGCGGTGGATGTCGCGGCGGTCGGGGGCGAGGACGAAGAGGGTGTCGTCGTCGAGGATGGGGGCGTTGCCCTGCCAGGGCTCGCCGAGTTCGCTCTGGCCGAAGTCGGCGACGGGCAACTTGCGGACCCAGACGGGGCGTCCTGTGGCGGCTTCATAGGCCCCGATGGCGCCGACGTAATCCATGCGGTAGATGATGCCTCGGTCGAGGAGGCCGGTGTCGCTGACACTTCGAGAGCGTTGGAAGGGGAGGGAGCCGGCGCTGGCCATGAGGCGGAGCCAGCGGAGTTCGCCGGTGGCGAGGTCGAGGCCGCCGACGTAGACGCTGAGGAGTCGCTGGGCGGCGCCGGACTTCCGAGCGGAGAAGAGGACGCGGTCGGCGTCGATGGTGAGTGGACCGCGGATGGTGGAGGCCTCGAGTCGGGGGTCGAGGGAGGGGAGGTGGACGCTCCAGAGGAGGCGTCCGGTGGTGGCCTCGTAGGCGTGGACGCGGGACATGCTGCCCGGTGGGTCTTCGGAGGGGACGACGACGATCCGTCCCTGGACGACGGGGAGGAGGGGGTCCTCGCCGACGTTCATGGGCGAGGCGGGGTCTCGAGCGCCTGGGGTGGTGAGGCGGGCGCGCCAGCGGAGGTCGAGGGTGAAGCGGTCGAAGGCGTGGAGCCAGGAGCCGTCGGAGAGGAAGAGATCCTCGCCCGAGGCGGCGGGGTAGAGACGGAGGCGTGCGGCGAGGGAGGGCGCCTCGGGCCTGGCCTCGACGGACGCGGAAGAGAGCGGCGCACCGGAGAGTTCGGCGGTGGAGAAGGGCGGGCCGAGGGAGAGGGGGCTGCGCATCGAGCGGTCGGCGATGACGGGGCGTTCGGCGCGGTGGGGGGAGGGAGCGAGGCGGGCGGAGTCGGTCATCCAGCGCCGGGCGTGCTCCCAGACTTCGGGGCGATCGAGGTAGGCGGCGACGGTCCAGAGGAGATCAGCGGCGTCGGTGGCGAGGGGGCCGGTGCGATCGGGGTGGCGTTCGAGTTGCTCGAGGGTGAGTCGAGCGGCTTCGAAGCGTGCGGTTTCGAGGTGGGCCTGGGCGACGCGGAGGGCGGCCTCGAATCCCGGCGTGGTGAGGAGGCGGGTGCGCTCGGCGTCGTGCTCGCGTCCCTCGTCGAGGTCGCGGCGGGCGCGGGCGTTCTCGGCGGCGCGGTAGGCGGCGAGGAGTTCGGGGTTGGCGAGGAGGGCATCGAGGACCCGTTCGCGGACGCCGATGGCGAGGTCGGGGTCGTCGGCGACGACGCGGTCGCCCTCGTCGTCGAGGAGGCGCTGGAGTTGTCGGGCGGCCTCGGCGCGATTGCCGGTGGCGAGGAGCCGGGGGGTCTGGGCGAGGGTCTCGCGTGCGGCGGGGGACTCGTCGAGGTAGACGGGGTTGGTGATCTGCCCGAGGGCGGAGGCGCCGGCGAAGAGGAGGGCGTAGAGGGCTCGTTTGAGGGTGGGCATCCGTACATCCATACGCACGACCGAGAAGATCGGGTGTCGTCGTGCTGCCGGAGAGTCTAACGGTGAGCGGGGGCGCGGATTCACTGAACTCGGGGGCGGACGGGTCCGAACAAGACAGGTTGGGAGGCAAGCCCGGCATGATGGTGGTCTCGCCGATGCTGATGGGGTGGTGGACGCGAGAGCGCCGGGTGCTGCTCCTTCTGGCGGCGGTGGCGGTGCTGAGCCTCGCGGACCTGTACATGACGATGGCGCACGTGACGGGCGCGGGGATGTACGAGGAGAACCCGCTGGCCCGCGCGATCATGAAGATGGGCTCGCCGGCGTTCCTGGCGATGTTCAAGGTGGTGAGCCTGGGCGTGGCGGTGGGGATCCTGTACGCGGTGCGCGGGCGGGCGTCATCGGAGCTCGGGAGTTGGCTGTGCCTGGGCGTGCTGGTGTGGCTGACGGGGCGGTGGGTGGTGTACAACAACGCCGCGGACGCGCTGACGGACGACATGAACTACATCAAGCACGCGCGAGACCACCGGTGGGTGGCGATGTCGGGCGCGGACTGAGCGGCCCGGGCGTCGAGGGCGAGGCGGGGACTACGATCCCCGCAACGGAGCCCGGCGGATGCCAGCACTGGTCGGCGTCATCATGGGGTCGAGTTCGGACTGGCCGACGCTGGAGCAGGCGTGTGTGACGCTCGACGCGCTGGGGGTCGAGCACGAGGCGCGGGTGGTCTCGGCGCACCGGACGCCGTCGCTGCTGGTAGAGTACGCGAGCGGGGCGGAGGGGCGCGGGCTCGAGGTGATCATCGCGGGGGCGGGTGGCGCGGCGCACCTTCCGGGGATGGTGGCGTCGATGACGGTGCTGCCGGTGCTGGGGGTCCCGATCCTGTCGTCGTCGCTGTCGGGGGTGGATTCGCTGCTGTCGATCGTGCAGATGCCCGCGGGCGTGCCGGTGGGGACGCTGGCGATCGGGAAGCCTGGGGCGATCAACGCGGCGCTGCTTGCGGCGAGCATCCTGGCGAGGTCGCGGCCCGGGCTTCGCGAGGCGCTTGGGGCGTATCGGGCGGCGCAGACGAAGAGGGTGATGGACCATCCGGATCCGAGGCGACCGCCGCGGAACGAGGCATGATCGTCGGGGTGCTGGGCGGGGGTCAGTTGGGTCGGATGCTGGGGCTGGCGGGGCTCCCGCTGGGGGTGCGGTTCCGGTTCCTGGATCCGTCGTCCGAGGCGCCCGCGCGGGACGTGGGCGAACTGGTCGTGGGGTCGTTCGACGATCCCGCGTCGGTCGCGCGTCTGGCGGCGGGGGTGGAGGCGGTGACGTTTGAGTTCGAGAACATCCCGACGGCGGGGCTCGCGGGGCTCGGGGACCGTCTCGTGCCTGGGCGTCGTTCGCTGGAGACCGGGCAGGATCGCGGGGCGGAGAAGGCGCTCTTCGGGCGGGTAGGGATCCCCGCGCCGGAGTACGCGGCGATCGATCGGATCGAGGATGTGGCCGGGGCGCTCGCCGGCGTGCCTCTGCCCGCGGTGATGAAGACAAGGCGGATGGGGTACGACGGGAAGGGGCAGCGGGTCGTGCGCACGAAGGAGGAGACGCTCGCGGCGGCGACGGCGATGCTGCCCGCGGGGCTGATCCTCGAGCGGCTGGTGAGGCTGGAGCGGGAGGTCTCGATCATCGCGGCGCGCGGGCGTGACGGCACGACGGTGTTTTATCCGCTCGTGCAGAACCGGCACGAGGGGGGGATCCTGAGGGTGTCCGTCGCCCCGGCACCGGATGCGGGGGGGATCGAGGGGCGGGCGAGGGAGTACGCGGGAAGGATCCTTGATGACCTGGGGCACGTGGGGGTGCTTGCGGTCGAGTTCCATGTGGAGGAAGGGCGGCTTCTGGCCAACGAGATTGCGCCACGGGTTCACAACTCGGGGCACTGGACCATCGAGGGTGCGGCGACGAGCCAGTTCGAGAACCACCTGAGGGCGATCTTGGGCTGGCCGCTGGGCGACGGGCGGGCGCTGGGGCATGCTGGGATGGTGAACCTGATCGGTGGAATTCCGGCGATGGGGGCGATGCTGGGGCACGATGGCGCGCGTGTACACCTGTATGGCAAGGCGTCGAGGCCCGGACGGAAAGTGGGGCACGTGACGGTGGTCTCGGGGCGCGCGGTGGAGCGTGATGCGGCGGTGGAGCGTCTGGAGGGATTGGCGCGAACGGCGCTGGCGTGACGCGGGCCCGCGTGGTAGGCTGAGCCGATCGAGCGTCCCGGTTCCGGGGCGATTCCCTTGCGAATGGCGCGTCCTCGGGCGCGTGTCGAAGCGCGGGCGAGAGAGGGACGACAACCCGATTCGTGCGACGGAAGCGAAGCCGCCAGGGAGGTGTCGCCATGCACGAGCGTCGGAATCTGGTCGTGACGCTGTTGTTGATCGCGTCGTCGGCGTGGGGATTTTATGTGTGGCTGGTGGCGCCGGCGATCCCGTCGCCAATCCCGCCGCCCGGGGCGTTGTTCCATCGTGTGGTCACGGCTGGGGTGGTGTTCGTGCTGGCGGGGATGTTGTTCTACGCGTACCGGATCGAGGAGAAACTGCCGGACGAACTGGGGGCGCGGACGATGGGGCGGATGTTCGAGCGTGACGGGCTGTGCTTCATGCCGATGGTCCGCGTGGCGGAGGCGGAGGGGGGCACGCGTGCGGAGATCTCGCTGCTGTTCCAGAGCCGATACGCGGGGGAGTGTGAGGCGGTGATCCACCTGAGGCCCGAGGCGGGGACGATGCAGAGCCACGCGGGGGGTCGTGATCTGCACTTCGCGTTCCGAGCGAGCGAGGGGGCGTATGGGGTGGTGCACCAGCCCGTGGCGGTCTCGCCCGAGGCGCAGGGCAGGGCCGTGCGCGTGGAAGTGGCGGCGGCGGTGCGTTGGATCCGCGCTCGGGGTGAGCAGTTGCGGTCGCGCAGGGGGATGGCCTGCGGGACGTTCAACGTGGACTGGGAACTGGCGTACCGGCAGTCGAGGCACGAACTTGGAGGGGAGATCGAGTTGAACGATCCGGCGAGCATCACGCTGGCGATGCCGGAGCGTGTGGCGTCGTCGATCAACCGAGGCGAGTACACGGTGGAGGTGATCTCGACGGTGGAATCGCCCGCGCGAGCGCACCTGCACCCGGGGTGAGGGAGGGTCAGGGTTCGAGGCGCAGCGTGCGCAGGTCGTCCGGGGCGAGGTGGCGCGCCGCCGCGGTGCGAACGGCTGCGGCATCCGGCGTGGCGTGGGGCGTGACGGCCTCGCGGATCGCGAGGGTGAGGGCCGCCTGGCCCACGACGAGCGATTCCGCGCGTTCGGGGGAGATGCCCATGCGTCGGGCGAGTGCGGGGATTCCGGCGCGGACTTCCGCCTCGTCGGGGAGCGGTGCGGCGAGCATGCCGCGGTGGGCGTCGAGATCGATCCGGCGTCCGAGGGTGGCGGCGATGATCTCGAGCAGGCGTTCGCGTAGGGCGTTTTCGGCCTCGGGGTGATCGTCGCGGAGCGTGGCGCAGACGAAGAAGGGGACCTCGCCGACGGGCCAGAGGGAGTTGGAGCAGACGATCGAGGCGGCGAGTTCGCGGGATTGAGGGTCGGTCATGAGCGTCGGGGCGATGAGGTCGCCCAGGACGGTGAGCGAAGCGGCGTCTGCGGGGTTGTCGGGCGGGGGCCAGAAGAGGACGAGGGCGGTGCGTGGGAGATCCCATCGGACGGCACGGTGGGCGGGTTCATCGGCGAAGCGCGGCGCGGGGAGGGGGGCTCGTGAGCCGGGGGGGACGAGGGCGAGGGTCTCGCGGGCGAGGGCGAGGGCCGCGGGGGGATCGAAGTTGCCGGCGATGACGAGGGTGAGATTGGCGGGCTGGTGGATGCGCCGGTGGAGGAGGGAGATGGACTCGGCGGAGAGATCGCCCGGCCCGATGAGGAGGCGCGGGGAGGCGCCCGGGTTGCGCCAGGCGTCGAAGGCGGCCATGAGGGCGAACTTGGCGAGCGGGGCGTCGGGTCGATCGGCGAGGAAGCGTGCCTCGTCCGCGCAGCGCGGGGCTTCGATCGCGAGGAGGTCATCGTTGATGACCAGGGAGGTGAGACGTTCGAACTCGAGGCGGAGGACGGAGGGGAGGTCGTCGGCAGGGACGACGGCGTCGTAGTGGGTGAAGGTGGGGAGGGTCTCGGCGTTGGCGAGTCCTCGGGCGTTGAGGAGGGCGAAGGCTTCGCCGCGCGCGTGCGAGGCGGTCGCGCCCATGCACATGGTGTGTTCGAGGAGGTGGGCGGCCTGTGCGGTCGGTTCGTCGGCGAACCCGCCAACGTAGACGGACTCGACGGCGACGCTGGCGACGCCGGGGATGGGGTGGAAGAGGAGGGTGATGCCGTTGTCGAGGACGTGGCGTTCCTGCGAGCGGGCGTGGGCGGGAAGGAGGAGGAGGAGGAAGAGAAGGGATCGGATCATGACGAACCTCGGCGGAGTTCTTCGGAGTGGAGGCGGCGGAGTTCTGCGGCGCGGTAGCGCCCCAGGACGACCGGGGTGAGCGCGCCAAAGAGGGAGGTGCTCAGGATGCCGAGGAGGATCAGGGGATACCAGACGGCGTAGGGCTGGGAGGAAGCCAGGGCGAAGAGCCCGACGCCAAGCGAGGCGAGTCCGAGGAGGGTCATGAGCAGCAAGGAACCGAGGATGAGTGGCCTGGCTCGCCCGCGTGGGACAAGGAGGGCACAGGCGACGCCGAGGCCTGCGCCGACGAGCCCGACGAGGGTGCCGAGGAGGCCGCCGATCAGGCCGGCTTGCTGTGGGGTCCACCAGGTGGCGAGGGAGATCATGGGTTGGCTCCACGGGGTTGGCGTGCGGCATCGCGGATGGAGCGAGCGGCGGAAGGGGAGAGTTCGCCTCGCTGGACGAGGTCGGCGAGGAGTTCGTTGAGGGGGTCGAGGGGCCTCTGGTCGAGGGCGGCCTGGAGGCGCAGGATGACGCGATCGAGGCGAGCGCGGATGGTGGGGTAGGAGACGCCGTAGACGGCGGCGAGATCCTTGAGGGAACCGGATCGGAGGACGAGTTGGGCGATGAGGTCGAGGTCCTCTGGTGGGAGGGTTGCGATAGGGTGATGTTTGGTATCAAAGTTCATTTTATGTATTCAGTTTACGCAAAACGCAGTGTTGAGTTTCAGTTTTCGTCAGTTGAATTACACAAAATTTAGATTGAGCGCGCGATGCGGACTCAGAACGACGAGGGATGCGCGAACGGGGAGGTCGCGCTTCGGGGAGACGTCGGTCCCGGTTCGTGAGACAGGCGAGGGTCGTGGAGAGGAGAGCGTAGGATCCGCTCATGCCGAGGCTCGGGGTGAACATCGATCACGTGGCGACGGTCCGTCAGGCGCGGTATCGGGGGACGGGTGGTGGTGGCGGGGGGGTCGTGGGGAGCGTCGGCGAGCCGGACCCTGTGGCGGCGGCGTACGAGGCGGAGCGTGCGGGGGCGGACTGCATCACGGTGCACTTGAGGGAGGATCGGCGGCACATCGTCGATCGGGACCTGGAGGTGCTTCGGCGGGTGGTGCGGGTGAAGTTGAACCTGGAGATGGCGGCGACGGAGGAGATGGCGAGGATCGCGGTGGGGGGCGGTCGCGGGGATGGCGTGCACATGTGCACGCTGGTGCCGGAGGGAAGGGCGGAGGTGACGACGGAGGGCGGGCTGGATGTGGCGGGGGAGACGGCCCTGCTGAGGGGGTATGTCGCGCGGCTGCGCGGGGCGGGGTTGATGGTTTCGGCGTTCATCGATCCGGAGGAGCGGCAGATCCGTGCGGCGAAGGAGTGCGAGTTCGACGCGTGCGAGATCCACACGGGGCCGTACGCGGCGGCGTTCACAGGCGCGGGCGGGAGCGAGCGTGATGGGGCGCTGTCGCGGGAGTTCTCGCGGGTCGGTCGTGCGGCGGCGTTGGTTCTCCAGTTGGGGATGGGTTTGCACGCCGGGCACGCGCTGAACTATCACAACGTAGGGGCGATCGCGCGGATCGAGGGGATGGCGGAGTTGCACATCGGGCATGCGATCGTCGCGCGGGCGGTGTTTGCGGGGCTGGGGCCGGCGGTTCGCGAGATGAAGGCGCTGGTGGGGTGATGGCGGTGATCGGGCCGAGGCGGTTCGTGACGCGTGACGGGCGGGCGCTGGTTGTGCGCACGCTCGGGGGCGGGGATGTGGAGGCGAAGGCAAGGTACCTGGGGGAGGACATCGGGTCGCACGAGTGGGAGGTGAGCGAGCCCGACGAGGTGGAACTCGACGAGGAGAGGCTTCGGGTGAAGATCCTGGAGAGGATGGAGCACCCGGATCGGCTGTTGCTGGGGGCCTTCGACGGGCAGAGGCTGGTCGGGGACCTGGGGTTCCGCGGGGGAGAGAGGCGGCGGGTGGCGCACCACGGGGACTTCGGGGTGGGCGTGCTCCCCGGGTGGCGCGGCGTGGGGGTGGGGCGGGAACTGATCCTGACGATGCTCGACTGGGCGGCGGCGCACCCGCGGCTGGAGTGGATCGGGTTGGGGGTGTGGGCGAGCAACGCGGGGGCGATCGGGCTCTACCGGGCGATCGGGTTCCGGGAGGTGCACCGACGGGCGAGGTACTTCAGGATCGGGGAGGGTCGGTACGAGGATGACGTGCGAATGGCGCTGTGGGTGAAGGCGGGGCTGGCTCCGGAGGGGATGGGGACGTACGCTCCGCGCGGGCGGAGGGAAGCGGAGGCACGATGAGCACGCTGCGCGATGCGAGGTGGGTCGGGGCGTTCACGGCGATCGTCACGCCGTTCTCGGCGGACGGCACGCGGATCGACGAGGAGCGTCTGAAGGAGCAGGTGGCGTTCCAGGCGAAGGGTGGCGTAAAGGGGATCGTGATCGCTGGGACGACGGGGGAGAGCCCGACGCTGCACGAGGACGAGTACAAGCGTCTGGCGGTGCTGGGGGTGAAACTCGCGCACGGTCACGGGATGCTGGCGGTCGTGGGGACGGGGAGCAACTCGACCGAACACGCGATGGCGCTGCAGAGGTACGCGGCCTCGATCGGGGCGGACGCCGGGCTGTGCGTGAATCCGTACTACAACAAGCCGGTGCAGGAGGGGTTGTATCGCCACTTCTGGGAGGTCGCGGGGTCGAGCCCGCTGCCGGTGATGCTGTACAACATCCCCGGTCGGACGGGGGTGGCGCTGACGCCGGCGACGGTGGAGCGACTGGCGAGGCACCCGAGGATCGTCGCGGTAAAGGAGGCGACGGGCTCGACGGATTCGGCGAGCGAGATCGCGTCGCGGTGCCCGGACGTGGCGCTGCTCTCGGGGGATGACTCGATGACGCTGCCGTTCGCGTCGGTGGGGGGCGTGGGGGTGGTGTCGGTGGTGTCGAATCTGGTACCTGGGAAGGTGTCGGAGTTGTGCGCGGCGTTCCTGAAGGGGGACCAGGCGACGGCGCTGCGCGTGCATCGGGAACTCTTCGCGCTGTGCCGGGCGATGTTCGTCGAGACGAACCCGATCCCGATCAAGGCGGCGATGCGGCTGCTGGGCCGGGACAGCGGGGCGCTCCGCCTGCCGATGACGCCGGCGACGGAGGAGACCGAGCGGACGGTGAAGGCGGCGCTGACGGCGGCGGCGCTGGTGTGAGGGTGAAGGGAAAAGGTGAAAGAGGATCGGGGGGAGAGGTGGTCCGGGCGTCGAAGGCTCGGGCGGCGGAGGAGCGTGGATGGATCCTGACGATCAGGTCTGCCTCTGCTTCCGGGTCTCGCTGAGGAAGATCCGGACGTATCTGCGTGCGGAAGACCCGCCGGTGGCGTCGCTGATCTCGGAGTGTCTTAGCGCGGGGACGGGGTGCCGGTGGTGCGTGCCGTTCCTGGAGCATCTGCACGCGCAGCACGTGCGAGGGGAGGAACCGGACCTGAAGATCTCGCCGCAGAGGTATGCCGAGGCGAGGATCCGATATCACGGGGAGGGGAAGCGGGATGAAGGGGTGGTGGGGGAGGCGACGGGGGAATAGCGGTCGCGCGCGATCGGACGTGTCGGCAAGGGCGGACCGTCGGTGGGTCCGGTGTGTTCGCGCGGGTGGAGGCGTCGATCGGGGGGGTCGATGGACCGGCGACGTCTCCGCGTGACGGGGGAAGCCGCGCGTCGCGCGGCACGCGGGGGAAGGGGTGTCGGAGCGAGGGGGGAGGCGATCGCATGGTTCGTGGCGTGATGCTGGGCGTGGCCCTGGGCGTGGTCGTGACGACGATGTGGGTGCTGGTCGCGAACGCGACGGATCATGGTCTGGGGGTGCTGGCGATCGTGGTGGGCGGGGCCGTGGGCGGCGGCGTGCTCGCGGGCGCGCGGGGTCGAGGGGGCGCGAGGGGAGGGATGGTTGCGGCGGGGTTGACGCTGGCGCTGGTGCTCGCGGGTCGGTTCACGATCTCGCAGATGGAGGCGGCGCGCTGGGCGGAGGAGGCGAGGGCGATCACGGAAGAGGACTGCCTCGCGCACGTCGCGGCGGGGATCCAGGAGCGATACCTCGAGAACGAGTACGACCTGACCTGGAACGAGGCGAGCGAGTTCCCGATCGAGGTCATGCACGCGGCACAGGCGAAGTGGTCGAGGATGAACGAGGCGGAACGGTCTGGCGTGCGGGCGACGCTCGAGGAGCGTGCGAACGCGGAGGCGTCGTCGGCGCCGCTGGTCGGTGCGGTCGTGTTCCTTGTCGAGTTCGGGCTCTGGGGTTGGGCCGGGGCTGCGCTGGGGATGGCGACGGCATATAAAACAGCGAGCGCGACGATCGCGGAGGAAGAGGTCGTGACGGTGGCGTCGACCGCGCCGGGGCGGATCGAGATCCTGACCGAGGACCTGCGCGAAGCGGGCCAGGCGGGGATCTTCGGGGCGCTGGGGCGCGCGGAGGCGGCACGCGAGGCGAAGGAAAGGAACGGGTCGCAGGCGGCGTGAGCGTCAGTTGACGGTCACGGCTTTCCACGCGGTCCAGGTGCTGAAGCCCGCGCTGTTGAACGCGCGGACGCGGTAGCGGAACTGGCCCGGGCCGGGGGCGTCGACGATGGAGGTGGCGTTGGCGGCGGTGGTGGCGACGACCTGGGCGGGGGTCCAGGTGGTTCCGATCTTCTGCTGACGCTGCACGGTGAACCCGGTCTCGCTCGCGGAGTTGTCGGTCCACGAGAACTGCGCCTGCCCGCCGCCGAGGTTGGTGGAGATGGGGTTGGAGGGCGCGGCGGGTTTGGCGAGGGTGTTCACCTGCTTCCAGGCGGTCCACGCCGAGGACCCGGAGGAGTTGTTGGCCCGGACGCGATAGCGGAAGGTTCCGACGCCCGGGGCATCATTGAAGAGGGTGGTGTCGGCGGGGACGGTTCCGGCAACGGAGAGGTTGGTCCAGGTGGTCCCGATCTTCTCCTGGCGCTGGATGGTGAAGGAGGCTTCGTTGTTCGCGTTGTCGGTCCAGGTGAACTGGGCGTTGCCCTCGGAGGGGGAGGAGACGGCCGGGTCGGAGGGTGCGGCGGGAGCGGACTGGGTGATGTGGATGGTGCGTTGCTGGCTGGCGACGTTGCCGGTGGCGTCGGTGACCTGGGCGGTGATGAGGTGTGTTCCCTGGGCGAGATCGGAGCGGATGAAGGTGGCGCCGGTGCCGATCTGTCCCTGGAGGTTGGAGGACCAGATGAGCGAGGCGCTGAGGTCGCCCTCTTCGGGATCGACGGCGGCACCGAGGAAGGTGACGGGCGAACCGGCCGGGAAGGAGGCGTTGTTGGAGGGGGAGGAGATCGAGACGACGGGGGGCAGGCTTGTCGCGCTGCCCAAGGCCCCGGCGAGGTTGACGACGCCGCCGGTGACGCACTTGCCCGAGAGGGCGGCGATGGGGCGGGTGGAATCGAGGATGGCGGCCTTGACCTGCTGGTAGGTGTAGCCCGGGTTTTTGATGTAGACGAGGGCGGCGACGCCGGCGACGTGGGGGGAGGCCATGGAGGTGCCGTCGGCGTAGGCGTAACCGTTGGAGAGGTAGGTGGAGAGGATATTCTCGCCGGGCGCGCCGAGATCGACGCTGGTGCTCCCGAAGTTGGAGAACCAAGCGATCTGATCCTTGCTGGTGGTGGCGGCGACGGAGATGATGTTGGCGTGGGTGTAGGAGGCGGGGAAGAAGGGGCTGGAGTTGTTGTTCACGGTGTCGTTGCCGGCGGCGGCGACGAAAACGTGGCCGATGGACTGGGTGCCCTGGATAGCGCTGCTGAGGCTGGAACTGTTGCCGTAGGACCCCCAGGAGTGGTTGGAGACCTTGACGTTTTTGTTTTTGATGTACTGGATGGCTTCGATGGCATCGCTGGTGGTGCCGCCGCCCGGCCCGAGGAAGCGGAGGGGCATGACCTTGATGTTCCAGGCGACGCCGGCGACGCCGATGCCATTGTTCCCGATGGCGCCGACGGTTCCGGCGGTGTGGGTGCCGTGCCCGTCGGAGTCGTTGGGGTTGTTGTCGTTGGAGTAGAAGTCCCACCCGCGGATGTCGTCGATGTAGCCGTTGGCGTCGTCGTCGATGCCGTTGCCGGCGATCTCGCCCGGGTTGGTCCAGATGTTGGCGGCGAGGTCGGAGTGGTTCCACAGGGTGCCGGTGTCGAGGACGGCGACGACGAACGTCGAACTCCCGGTGAGGATGTTCCATCCCTCGGGGGCGTCGATGTCGGCGTCGTTGATTCCGGTGAGGCCGTTGACCCACTGGCCGGTGTTGTGGAGGCCCCACTGGTTGCCGAAGTGGGTGTCGTTGGGCGTGGCGCAGTGTCGGACGAAGAAGTCGGGCTCGGCGTACTCGACGAAGGGGAGGGCTTCGAGGACCTGTCGAGCCTGATCGATGGGGAAGGAGATGGTGATGTGTTCGAGCCCCTCGACGATGGTGTAGGCGCGGATGCGTTGCCCGCCGACGATCTCGCGGGCGCGGGCCTTCCACTGGTCGGGGGTGCCGGGCGCGAATCGGACGAGGAGGGAGCCGGGGTCGAACTCGAGATTGGGGTTCTGCTCGAGGAGGACTTTGGCGTCGGTGTAGACGAAGCCCTGATCGGAGCCGGACGCGGAGAACCCGAACGCCGCCGTCACCATCGCCGCGATGAAGTTTCGCACGCTTACTTCCCCTTCGGTTCGATTCGCCCGAGAAGCCGGGCCGGATGCACGCCAACCTAACTCTCGCATGGGTGAAACGCAAGGGGAACTGTGCGTAGGGCGGAATCTGGCCAGGGTCGAGGCGAGGTCCCGCCAGTCTTTTGATGAAAGGGCGTGAGTCCGAGATCTCGATGCCGTTGAACGACCCGGCAGGGTCTCGACGGCGTATCGGTCGTCGAGCCCAACACGCACGCCTCGGCGCGCCCCCCGCCTCACGGAACCGGGGGGCGTGCTTTTTTTGCGGAAGGTTTCGCCGTCAGCGGGATCGGGAGCGCAGGGCCTCGATGCGGACGGCGAGGCGACGCGAGAGCGCCTCGTCGAGGATGAGGGGATCTTCGTATCTCGGGGTCATGCCTCGCGGCCTGAGCGAGGGATCGTGCGTGAACGAACTGCGGAAGATGGAGTTTCCGTCGGGCCGCCACCCCGGACGGCGGGTGCGAAGAACGAGGACCTGGACGCGAGCAACAAGCGGGCCGGGGCGTTCGAGGAGATCGGGGAGGGGATCGCCCGCGGCGAGGGGCGGGTGGGGGCGTTCGGGCGAGGGCGCGCCCGCGGGTTCGAAGGTGATGCGGACGATGCGGGCGTGGCGGTTGACGAAGTCTTCGAACTCCTGCGCGGGGGTGGTCTGCTCGACGGCCCAGGGCGTCGCCAGCCCGGCGGAGCGCCTGGCCGAGGTCGAGAGGATGCCCGCGCGGGCATCGACGCGATCGAGTTCGAATCGCAGTTCGAGCAGGGCTTCCCTCGCGGCATCGAAGGTTCGGGCGTACTCGCCCGGGGCGACATCGAGCGTGCTCGTCGAGCCGCGCGGCGCGGAGCAGCCGGCGAAGAAGGCGATGAACGCGGGGAGCAGGAGGAGGGCGGACCTCACGCCTCGGTCCCCTTGGCGGGCGAGGCGCGTGAAGGTCGGGCGCGGAGGTAGGCCGCGGCGGAGCAGGCGCCGAGCATGTTCGCAACGAGGTCCCACCCGGTGTTGGTCATGTCGCCGACGTTGGTGTCTTCGACGATGAGGGTGGCGATGAACTCGATGACCTCGTTGACGGCGCCGAGCCCCATGCCGACGCAGGCGAGGGCGATCGCGACGCCGGTGGAGACTCTCCAGGCCTGGGGCGGGAAGGCGGCGCGGAGGCACTCGCCCGCGGCGAGGGTCGCCGAGAAGAACCCGTAGAAGTGGATGACCTGGTCGTAGCGGGGGAGATCGGAGAAGGGGCGATAGTTGTAGAGGACATCGCCGGCGACCTGGAGGTTCCCTCCGGCCATGTGGAGGAGCCCCCAGATCGCCAGGCCCCAGAGGGTTTCGGAGGCGAACCTGACGCGGCGGTCGAGGAGGATGGCGCCCGCGATGAAGGCGACCATGACGAGGGTGTAGAAGACAAACTCCTGGTTCCCGTTCCGGGCCGCGAGCGCACCGAACCCGATGGTGTAGGCGGCGACGAAGAGGGCGAGGATCGGCTGTCGCTTGATCACCTCGACCGCGCCTCCTGGTCGCGGGCCTTGTTGGCGGCGAGGGAGGCGCGGAGGGCCTCGAGGTCGTCCTTGCTCAGGCGCTTGGCGGTGGCCTCGAGCATGGCGATGAAGTGGGCGATCTCCGGCTGCTCGTAGGGGAACCCGACGTTCCCGTTCGGGCCGCTGCTGGTGGCGAGTTTCTGGCCCTGGGCATCGAGGAAGGCGAACCAGGGGATGCCCTCGTCGCGGCCCTCGCGCATCTTGGCATAGAGGGACTTGCCGGTGGTTCCGGTGCAGCGGTCGACGTCGATCTTGAGGTCGATGAACTCCTTGCCGAGGATCGCCCAGACCTCCTCTCGAGCCATCCAGTCCTCCAGGCGATGGCACCACCCGCACCAGGGCGCGCCGAAGTGCAGGAAGACCATCTTCTCCTCGTCCTTCGCGCGGGCGATCGCGGCGTCGAGCAGGGCCTGCGCCTCCGGGTAGGGCGCCTGGTGCTTCGTGAGGAAGACGACGACCTTCCTTGGGTCGTGGTGGAAGCCGTTGGACTCGGCCTCGAGGGAGCCCGTCTCCTGGTTGGCGACGACGTTGCCGTCGGCATCGAGGATGGTGAGGAAAGGGACGCCGTGCTGCTTGAGATTGGCGCCGTACTTCTCGGCGAGGTCCATGTGCTTGTTCCACTGGCCGATGTCGACGTGGACGACGTCGTACTCGTACATGAGTTTTCGGCGGACGGCGGCTTCCTTGTCGAAGAGCGTGTGGAGGCGGATGCACCACCCGCACCAGTTCCCGCCCCACTGGATGAGGACGCGCCGGTTCTCTTTCTTAGCCTTGGCGAGGGCGGCGGCGATCTGCTCGTTCGCGTCGGCCTTCTCGTCGTAGACGACGGGTGTCTCGGCGGGCTGGGCGGCGGCCGGGGGCGCGGCCTCCTGGGCGTGCGCGGGGAGGGCGAGGGCGAGCAGGAGCGAGGCCGCGATCGGGCGCCAAGAACGCGTCGTGGACATGGCTGAACCTCCTGGGCGCCGGCAAGGCGACCGGGGACATCCTACCCGGGCCCTGCCGCGATGTACGATCACGATCCCTTGGACAGGAGCCTGGCATGGACCTCGGACTCTCCGGACGGGTCGCGATCGTGGCCGCGAGCAGCAAGGGTCTTGGGAAGGCGTCGGCGTTCGCGCTGGCGCGGGAGGGGGCGTCGGTGGTGCTCTCCGGGCGGACGCCCGGGACGCTCGACGCGGCGGCGGAGGCGTTGCGATCACGCGGATGGGCGGGGGAGGTGCTTGCGGTCCGTGCGGACGTGACGCGGGCGGAGGATTGCGAGCGTCTGGCGCGGGCCGCGATCGAGCGCTTCGGGCGGGTGGACATCCTGGTGAACAACTCGGGGGGCCCCGCGCCCGGGGGGTTCGACTCGCGGAGCGACGAGGAGTGGGCGAAGGGGAGCGACTCGACGCTGATGAACGTGGTGAGGCTGACGCGGCTGGTCCTTCCCGAGATGCGGGCGAGGGGGTGGGGGAGGATCGTGAACATCACGAGCCTGTCGGCGCGGCAGCCCATCGACGGGCTGATCCTCTCGAACGTCTATCGGGCGGGCGTGCACGCGATGACTCGCACGCTGGCGACGGAGGTTGCGCGCGAGGGGATCACGGTGAACTGCCTCTGTCCGGGGATGCACGCGACGGACCGGCTGGCGGAACTCGCGTCGCACCGGGCGCGGGAGCGCGGGACGAGCCTCGAGGCGGAGTATGAGCGGATGGCGGCGGACATCCCGATGCGCCGGCTGGGCCGTCCAGAGGAGTTCGCCGACGCGCTGGTGTTCCTGTGCTCGGAGCGTGCGTCGTTCATCACCGGGACGAGCCTGCTCGTCGACGGAGGCGCGTGCCGGGCACCGGCGTAATCGACGCGGGCGCGCGCGCGCCTTGACGGGGCGTGCGGGGGAAGCCGGTCGTGGCGGGGAAGTGGCGCAACGCGTGCGAGCGGTGGGGGATGCGTCGAGTGAGCGGGGGTCGGAGGGACGCGATCGCGCGCGCGCGGCGACGGGGCGTGCTCCCGGGTGAAGGGAGCCGCCATGGGATATCGACTGGGAGTCTTCGCGGGTGAAGGGCTGAACGAGGGCGTGCTTCGAGAGGCCATCGAGGAGCACGTCAAGCGGACGGTCCCGAGGCTGTCGCGGCTGTGGGCCTACTTCCGCAACCCGGACGAGGGGCGGGGTGGGAAGCGGAGGCTCGCGCAGGAGGCCGGGCTTCCCTCGCGTCTGACGGGGGGGATGAGCGCGTGGGAGGACGATCGGGCCGCGCTGCGGCGCGAGGTCGTGATCGAGAACGACATCGGGTGGCGCATCCAGGCGATGGTGGACTTCGTCGCGGGGCGCGGGCCGGCGATCCGGTCGGAGGCCGGGGGGGAGACGGGGGCGCAGATCGAGCGTGTGATGGGCGCGGTGTTCGAGGCCTCCGGGGGCGCGGGGATGCTCCAGGAGGCGGCGCTGCTCGCGCACGTGTACGGGCACGTGGATTTCCTGGTTCGGCGCGAGGGCTCGGCGTCGGGGGAGGACGCCGGGGTGCGCATCGGAATCGTGGAGCCGACGCGTGCGTTTCCGATCCTTGATCCGGACGACTACCGGCGGATGCTGGCGTACGTCGTGCACTTTCCGAGGCGGGTGCCCGGGCCTGGCGGGTTCCGGACGTCGTGGTACACGGAGATCCTCACGGGGGGCGCGAGGCAGGTGTACGAGGACGAGGCGTTGGTGGACGAGCACGTCGGCGCCACGGGCGCGCGGGGGTGGAACGCCCCGCCGGTGGTGCATGTGCAGAACATCGCGCAACCGTTCCGTTACGAGGGGATCGGTGAGGTGGAGGGCCTGATCCCGCTGCAGGATGAACTCAACACGCGGCTGAGCGACCGCGCGAGCCGGGTGACGCTGCAGAGTTTCAAGATGTACCTGGCGAAGGGGATCGAGGGGTTCGACCGGGTGCCGGTGGCGCCCGGGCAGGTGTGGCGGACGGACAACCCGGACGCGGAGATCGTGGGGTTCGGCGGGGACGCGTCGAGCCCGAGCGAGGACGCGCACATCGAGCAGGTCCGCGAGGCGATGGACAAGACGAGCGGGGTTCCGCCGCTGGCGGGGGGCGTGGTCCGCGCGAAGATCGGGAACCTGTCGAGCGCGAACGCGTTGCGCGTCACGCTGTTGAGCGTGCTGTCGCGGACGGCGCGCAAGCGGGCGGCGTACGCGCGGGCGATCGGGACGCTCGGGGAGATGGTGCTGGGCATGCTCGACGATTCGGGCGTGCTGGCGACGGAGCCGCGGGCCCGTCGCGTGCGGGTGGTCTGGCCCGACCCGCTCCCCGAAGACCTGCACGCGCGGGTGGAGAACGTGAGGACGAAGGCCTCGCTGGGGGCGGAGCGCGGCGAACTGCTCGAGGAACTCGGGCACGTCGGGGGAACGGGGTCGATCGAGTAAGGGAGGAGGGTGAGATGGAAGAGTGGGAGAAGAAGGCGCGCGAGGCCGAGGCGAGGCTGGGAGAGGCGGAGGAGGAGTTGGCGCGGGCGCGGTTGAAACTGGAGGAAACGACGGGCGCACTGGCGGCGTCGGAGCGGAGGCGGGACCTGGAGCGAGCGATGGCGCAGGCCGGGGCGATCGACCTCGACGCCGCGGTGCTCCTGGCGGAGCGCTCGGGGGAGGCGAGCGCGGAGCATGCGGCGGCGGCGCTGCGGCGCGAGAGGCCGCACCTCTTCCGGCCGGAGCGTCGGAGCGGATCGGGCGCGCCGGCGGGGGAGCGAGACGAAGCGCCCGACGCGCTGGATGCGCTGGCGGCGCGCGCGAGGACGACCGGGGATCCTCGGGTGCTCGCGGAGTATCTGCGGCGTCGGCGGGAGCGTTGATCGGGGGGCGGCGCGGCCGCCCGGAACACCAAGGCAACACGAAGGAGGAGGAACGATGGCGTTCAGCGGAAAGAGCACGTACGGGGCGGGGGCGGACCTTCCGGAACAGGCGGAGGACGTGTCGGACATCATCGGGATCGTGAGCCCGTTCGAGACGCCGCTGCTGGATCACCTGGGCGATCCGAAGCGGTTCGCATCCAGCACGGTGCACGAGTGGGTGGAGGATGCGCTGCTGCCCAACACCGACGAGATCGACCAGACGGTGTTCTCCCCGAGCCCCACCGGGGCCACGCTCATCACGGTCGAGCACGGGGGTCGCTTCAGGGCAGGGGACCAGGTTCGACCCGCGGACACCACGGAGGTCATGTTCGTCACCGGGGTGGCCGGGAACGTGCTGACGGTGGTGCGCGGGTATGGCGGGACGACCGCGGCGACGCTGACGGATGGCATGAAACTCACGATCCTGGGGAACGCGGCGCTCGAAGGGGACGAGGCTCCTGCGGCGAGGTTCACGTCTCGCGTGCGCCGTCGGAACTACACGCAGATCTTCACGGCGACGGTGGAGGTGAGCGGGTCGATGCAGGCGGCCAGGGGGATCGGCGTCGGCGACGAGGTCGAGTACCAGAAGCAGGAGCGCCTTCGCGAACTCCTGCGCGATCTGGAGAACTGCGTCCTCAACGGGACCTCTCCCGCGGCGACGCAGGTGGGCTCCTCGACCGTCCGCCGGACGATGGACGGGATCGTGCGGCTCGTGCAGTCGAACCGCTTCGCCCCCGGGAGCGGTGGGATGCCCCCGGGGGGCGGCTCCAACGACGACGAACTGACCGAGGAACTGCTCAACGCCGCGTTGCGCGCGACGTGGGAGAAGAGCAGCGGGAAGATCGACACGATCGTCGTCAACGGGGCCCAGAAGCGGCGCATCAACTCGTTCGTGAGTTCGTCGCGCACGTTCGGGGCCGCCGACGATCGCTACCGCGACCTCGTCTCGTACTACGAGAGCGACTTCGGGGTCTGCCGGGTCGTGCTCAGCCGGTGGATGCCCTCGAACACGGCGTTGTTCCTGGACAGTTCGCGGATCCAGGTGATGCCTCTCTCGGGGCGGAGTTTCCACTACAAGGCCCTCGCGCCCAGGGGGGACTCGGTGCTGGGGCAGGTGATCGGGGAGTACACGCTGGAGTTCAAGAACGAGAACGCCCACGCGCTGCTGTCGGGGCTGGCGGTCTAGGCGTTCGAGGCCGGGAGGGACTCTCGGACGCGCCCCCGCGCGGGCGCCGGTCCGCGCGGGGGATTTCAACGACGAAAGGAGCCGGGCGATGTTCGCACTCGACAGGGACCTGCTGGCGCTCGAACCCAACCTCTTTCGCGACGCCGCGTGGGCGGGGCAGCGAGTCGTCAGCGGCGTGGGGGACGTGGCGGGCGAGACGCTCACGCTCCTGACGCAGGACGTGGATTTCGAGGGCGCCGGGGTCGGCGCGGGGCACGTCGTCGTCGTCTCGGAGACGGTGTATGAGGTCGTCGAGCGGCTCTCGGCGACGGAGGCCAGGGTGTCGCGTCTGCGGCCCGGGCGCGGTGGGGCGGTCGTCGCGCCGACCCCGGTGACGAACAAGGGCGTTGCCGTGGTCACGTTCGGCCCGCAGATCGCGGTGGTGCACGCGCAGGTGCTTCGGCTTCTGGGCCTGGGTGGCGATGGACCGGCAGAGGAGGCCGTGACCAACCCCGAGGACCTGGTCGCGCTCGAAGCGCTGGGGACGCTGCACCTGGTCTACGCGGCGGCGGCGGCGCTCGCGCAGCGGGATTCGGGGTTGAGGGCGAGGGCGGAGTACTACGAGGAACGGTTCATGCGAGAGCGGCAGGGGGTCGGCGCACGGGTGGACCTGAACGGGGACGGCGTTCCTGACGCGGTGCGTCGTCCCAGCCTGCTCTACCTCTATCGGGGGTGAGCCGGGCGCGAGCAAGGGAGGGCGGCGGGCGAGGGCAGGATCGAGCGGCGAGGACGGGTTAGGAGGAGGGAGGCGCGGATGCTGGTGCTCAATCCGAGACAGGTGAAGTTCGGGAACACCGTGTGGGACGACGTGGTGCTCGTGGCGGTCGATCGGGCCGCCTCGCGCGTGGTCGAGGAGTGGTCGGACCTCGGGCCGTACGCGGCGTTCGGGGATGTGCCCGAGCAGCGGATCACGATCCGGGTCGTGCAGGAACTGGCTCGGGACGACCTGGACGGCCCGGGGCCCGGCGACCTGGCGGAACTCACACTGCACACGTCGCCGGGGTGGAGCGATGGCGGGCGGAGGAAGTTGGCGGCGCGGGCGATGGTGACACGGGTCGAGCACGAGGTGTCGCTCAAGCGGGGCGCCGTCCGCACGGTGACGCTGCTGGCGATCTCGGAGGATGGGGCAGAGGACCCGGTGGCCGTGACGGCCGGGGGTGGATGATGGCGAGCACGTTCAAGGGGCTGGACCTCTTCGGGTCGGGGCCGCACAGGTTCCGGATGCTGCGCCGGGGGCAGTTGGTGGTGAGCGAGTTTGCGCTGGGGATGCTGAGCCCGGGGTCGCTGTACCTGGGGCTGGTGGAGGAGATGGTGGAGATCCGTGGGCGGCTGGCGGCGTCGAGCGAGTCGGCGTTGTGGACGCTGCGCGACGCGGTGCTGGCGCAGGTGCTGCACCCGCCGAGCCCCGGAACGCTGGTGGACCACTCGGGGCGGAGTTACGCGGACATGAGTTTCGTGCGGTTCGAGCACGGGGACCGGACGGACCGTGGGCGGGCGGTGTCGATCGAGTACACGGCCCTGTTCGTGGACTTCCGGGAGTATCCGCAGGGGAGCGCCGATGCTTGAGGCGATGGGGGTGGCCTCGGCGGCGGCGAACTTCGGGGTGGCGGGGTTCGTGGCGTGGATGTGGCTGAGCGAGCGTCGAGGGGCGGCGGCCCGCGACCGGCAACTGACCGAGGCGCACGGGCGGTTGATGCACGAGCGGGCGAGCGTGCGGTCGCTGCTGCGCGTGGTGGAGGAGAACACGCGGGCGGCGACGTCGCTGGAGCACTCGCAGCGGGCGCTCTCGGCGATGGTCGAGCGGCTGGCGGGGGTGCTCGCGGCTGGGGACCGCAAGGTCTGAGTCGGGGTCACCTCCGGCGACGAATCAAGACAGCACCGGATGCGAGGGCGGGGAGGAAGACGGTCGCGGGGGCGGGGACGACCTTGAAGGAGATGGAGTCGCCGGCAGAGCCGACCTTTCTTACGCCGGTCCCCCACTTGCCGGGAGAATACTCCCACGAGACGACTGCCCAGGTGTTGGGTCCCGGCATGAAGTCGAAGGCGACCGTTCGGTTCTCGAAGGTGGTCGGGGTCCAGTCGACCTTCCAGAGGAAGACGGGGTTGCCGGTGAGGATCCACGGGGAGGGCGGGAGCCCGGCGATACCCACGATGTACGAGATATCGTTGTTCGGGCTGACAGCGCCGGGGGTGCCGGTGAGCTGGCCGTTGAACACTTGTTGTCCGAAGGCGCCGGTCTGGCCATTCTTGGTGTTGAGCAGGTCACCGAGAAACCCGGGGCAACTGTAGTACTTGACAGGGAACTCGGCGGCGAGCATGAACCCGGGCGCACCGAACCACTGCTCGCCGAAGCCTTCCGTCCACTCCCCCTTGAACTCCCACCAGAGCTCGATGGTCTGGGTCTCGCCGGGGGTGAGGACGGGGTCGCTGATCTTGAGGTGGTACTGGACGTGGGCGAGGTCGGCCGCGGCTGTCTGGCAAGCGGCGAGCAGGGCGACGACCGCGATGGGGGAGGAGCGGGATCGCACGGGTTCATCTCCGCCATCGGATCGAGAGGGCGGCGAGGGCGGCGAGGGTCGCGGGTGCGGGGACGACCTTGAAGGAGATGGAGTCGCCGAGAGCAGCGACCTTGCGAGCACCATACCCCCAACTCCCGTTCGACTTGGGCCAAGTTGCGACGACTCCGAAAGTTTCCGCCCCGGGCTGGAACTCGAACTTCACCGTCCGGTTTTCGAAGGTGGTTGGGGACCAATCGACCTTCCACAAGAACACGGGGTTCCCGGTCAGGACGAACGGCGAGGGCGGAAGCCCGGCTACGCCATAAATGTCGAGGATGTCGTTGTTGGCAGAAACGGTTCCGGGGAACGCGGCGAAGGCACCGTTGTAGAGCTGGGAACCAAACACGCCGCCCTCGCCGTTCTTCGTGTTGATTACATCGCCCCCGAAGTACCCGAGGCTGTAGTACTTGACGGGAAACTCATTGGTCAGCCCGGGGCCGGGGGCACCGAACCACTCGCCGCCGAGGCCGTCGGACCACTCGCCGTGGAAGCGACCCCAGAGCTCGATGGTCTGCTTCTCGCCGGGCTCGATGACGGGATCGCTTATCTTGAAATAGACGTGGTAGTGGGCGAGATCGGCCGCGGCTGTCCGGCAAGCGGCGAGCAGGGCGACGACCGCGATGGGGGAGGAGCGGGATCGCACGGGTTCATCTCCGCCATCGGATCGAGAGGGCGGCGAGGGCGAGCACGGGGAGGGCGAGGGTCGCGGGGGCGGGGATGACCTTGAAGGAGATGGAGTCGCCGAGGGAGGGGAACCATCTGGTCACGTAGGCGTTGTAGAAGCCGCCATTTTGGAGGAGTCCCACTGTGGCCAGGGAGTCGCCATCGGGGATGAGGTCGAGCTTGACGGTGCGGGGATCGTAGCTTGTCGGCGTCCAGTCCACCTTCCACACGAACGTGGGGTTCTGGGTGATGATGAAGGGGGACGGAGGAAACCCGGAAACGGCGACGATGTGCATCAGGTCGCTGTTGGCATTGAGCACGCCCGGATCGCCCGCGAGGAAGTTGTGGAAGACCTGCTTGGCATAGACGCCTGTCTGAGCATTCTTGCCGTTGAAGAGAGAAACGGAGAAGAGCCCGACCGAGTAGTATTTCGCGGGAACCTCTGCTGCATGGCCGGCGGCAGAAACGCCTGCCCACTGCGAACCAAACCCGTCGCTCCACTCCCCCTTGAACTCCCACCAGAGCTCGATGGTCTGGGTCTCGCCGGGGGTGAGGATGGGGTCGCTGATCTTGAGGTGGTACTGGACGTGGGCGAGATCACCGCGAGCGCCGCCGACGACGGCGAGAAGCGCCGCGAGCGCCGAAGGACAGCGAAGTGGCACAGCCCTGGGTCGGCTCCCGGTTGACGTACCTCGTCCCATAGCGCATACTGTGCCACGGATCGAGTGATTGGCAAGGAGAACCTCAATGAAGTTCACCGCCTTCGCGCTCGTGCTCGTTGTTGTTAGGGGGGGGTCGGGTCGGCGCTCGCGCAGGGCTGGCCGCATGAGGGGGTAGTCCGGGATAATTCCAAGGCGGGCGCAGCCGGGACGATCGCTGTCCCGGACTGCGAGATCGCGGTCAGCGGCAATCGCATCGTCGTCATCACGAATCAAGAACTGGCGGTCTTCGACAAGGCGACCGGTGCGGCGCTGGGGCCACGGCGATACCTGCAGCCGAATGTGAACCCGGAGCTCTTCTCACAAGCCATTGGCTTCAAGGTTGCCGATCCCGAGGTGATCTTCGATGACGATCCGCTCCTTCCGACATCGTCGCGCAGGTTCGTCGCCGCGGCGGTGGACTTCAACTTCTCATCGCAGCGCCCTGGCTTCGTCATCGGCACGGCAGCAGAACTCCCGGAGAACGGTTGGACCACGCACAGGATTGAGATCGCGGACCTTCCGCTACCGAGCCAGTTCCCGCCGGAGGTGTACTGGCACATCGATGGTGTAAACCTTGCCGCAGACTCCGATCTCGTGTACGTCAACGCGATCGCGAGGAACGGCGTGCTGAACGCCGGGAACAAGTATGAGTACCGGAATCTGACAGTCGTACTCAGCAAGGCATCGTTGCTCGCGGGTACAGTCGTCGTTGTGGCAAAGGTGTACGAGCCCGAGTTGTTCAATGCGTCGCGCGAGAGGACTTCATTTTCTCGTGGCGCCGAGGATTCACTCGCCGATCGGCACACGTACGACGACACGCCGCAGTACCTGGCGAGCATGCGGGTGGCGGAGACGGCCCAGACAGTGGTCGATCTCGGGTACGTCGACCTCGCGGCGGGCACGATCGTTCGCCTTCCGTTGACGTTGCCCGTCTCTTATCTGGAGCCCGCACCGGCGGACCAGCCCGATCTCTTCGACCCGCCTTCTCGCATCGACTGCTTCGACGCGAAGGTGTGGGCGAACGCGGTGTATCGCAACGGGTCGATGTGGTTCTGCCATCACCTGACCAAGCCCGAGGCGCCCGACCGGGTCGTGACGCGCTGGTACGAGGTTGCCATGAACGACTGGGGGCTGGTGGGCGGGGGGACGCCCGCGCTGGTGCAGTGGGGCGAGATCGATCCGCAGACGATGAGCCCGCCGCCCTCACCTGGCGAGCGTCGGCACGCGATCTATCCGAGCATCGCGGTGGCGGAGGACGGGCGGATGGCGATGACGTATCAGCGGACGAGCAACGGGATTGAGAAGATCTCGATCCGTGCGGCGGCGCGGGATCCGTCGGACCCTGCGGGACAGTTGACGACGCACGCTTTGATCAAGGACAGCGTGTCGATCTGGGGAGCGACGGCCGGGCCGCACCCGTGGTGCGACTACAGCGGGATTGTGCCTGATGTGGGGGCGGAGGCGGATGCGTGCCTGTTCTGGCTGCACCACGAGTTTGTGGGAGGCCCGCCCCCGCCACCGCCGGCGTCGCAGTTGTGGAAGACGTGGGTTGCGCCGTGGAGCCCGTGCCAGCCGTGACATCCGCCGAGGACGTTGGGTAGGCTTGGGAGCATGTTGAGGCGAGCGGTTGCGGCGGGATTGCTTTGTCTGGGCGGGTGTGTCGCCCCACGGCCGCCGGCGAATCCGCTGGCGGGGATGGGGGATGGGCGTGCGTCGGCGGACCTCAACCCGTTCGTGCCTGCGGAGGTGCGCATCCATCCGCTCACGCGGCTGGAGGGTGAGGCGCTGGTGCTGCACGTCGAGTTCCGCGATGCGTATCGCGACACGGTCAAGGGCGCGGGGGTGCTGCGGGTCACGATGCTGGGCGAGGCCGGTGAGGGGGAGGATCTTCGCTGGACGATCGACCTGCGCGATCCGGAACTCAACGCGAGGCTCTACGACCGGGCGACGCGGACGTATCGGTGCCCGCTGGTGGAGTTGCCGACGGGGGTGGTGGGGGCGTTGTCGCCTCGGGGGGCGGGGATGCGCTGCCGGGTGGTGTTCGAGGGGTGGGGCCCGGACGGGAGCGACCGGCGGCTCATCGACGAGCGGGCTCTTGAGCCTTGAGTTGGCGGTACTTCTCGCGGTACTTGTCGGCGAGTGCGGAGTGCTTGTTGGAGAGGTCGATGGCGCGGCCGTCGATGAACGCGCGCTCGACGCGGGTGGTGACTTCGAGGGGGTGGCCGGTGGTGAGGATGAGGGTGGCGGCCTTGCCGACCTCGAGCGAGCCGAGGCGGTCGCCCAGGCCGAAGATGGTCGCCGGGGCGAGGGTGACGGCGTGGAGGGCGGCGTCGGGATGGAGCCCGTGGGCGACGGCGATGGCGGCGTTGTAGGGGAGGTTGCGCTCGTGGGCGGTGTCGTCGTTGGTGGCGATGGCGAAGCGGATGCCCGCGGCGTGGAGGCGGGCGGGGAGGGTGAAGGCGTGGTCGTAGGGGGAGTCGTCGCGTTTGGGGAAGGTGTGCGTTCCTGAGACGATGACGGGGACATCGCGGGCCTTGAGGAGGTCGGCGCAGAGCGGGGCGTCGCGGCCGCCGACGATGACGGGGCGGAGGGCTCGTCGCTCGGCCCAGACGAGTGCGGAGATGATCTGGTCGAGTTCGCCGGCGCGGATGAAGACCGGGCGCTGCGGGGAGGCGCCGGGGCGTATGGCGCGCATGGCCTCGAAGCGGAGGTCCTCCGGGGCGGAGGGATCGGCGTCGCGCAGGGCGTAGTAGGCATCGGCGGCGTCGAAGAGTGTGTCGATGGCGGCGAGGGTGCGTTCGATGTCTCGGCGCTGGTCGTCCTCGGAGCGGTCCATCCACCACGCGGTGACGGGACGGACGAAGGGCCACTCGAGGATGAGCCCGGCGTCGGGGAGGATGGCCATGTCCTCCCAGGTCCAGCCGTCGAGTGCGAGGACGCTGGCGCGGCCCGGGATGCGTCCCGCGGTGGGGAAGGAGGCGGCGGTGAGGATGCCGTTGGATCGGGTGACGGGGAAGAGGGTGGAATCGGGGTTGACGGAGACGGCGGCGAAGGACTCGGGGGTGAAGTCGCCGACCTCGTTCATGTCGTTGGAGGCACGGACGGCCTGGATCTCGGTGAGGCCGAGTTGGGTGAGGGGAGAGAAGAGCCCGGGGTAGACGTGCCGGCCTCCGCCGTCGATGACGAGGGCGGCCTCTGGGATCTGGACGTTGGGCCCGAGGCCGGTGATGACGCCTTGATCGAAGAGGATGGTGGCGCCGGGGATGGGGTCGGAAGAGACGGGGTGGAGGGTGGCGTTGACGATGGCGATGGGTCGCGATTGCGGCGGGGCCTTGATGCCCAGGTCCTGTCCGAGGGCGGCGGAGGCGGTGAGGATCGAAGCGGCGAGTGTGAGGTTCATGGGTGGTGTCCGTGGCGGAGAGGAAGGGGATCAGAACGAGTTCATGCCGCACTCGCCGCAGCGGTGGGCGGATTCGTGCTCGCCGCGTTCGAGGCGGCGGAGGTAGTGAGCCCGGCGGGCGTCGAGCCAGGCCTGTTCGAGGAGGGTTCGCCGGCCGCGGGGGGCCGGGGCGGCGTCGGAGCGCGGGGAGTCGGCGGCGAGGATCTTCTGGATGAGGCGTTCGCGTTCGCTCGCGATGGCGGCGCGGTGCCGGGCATCGAGCTCGAGCGAGAAGAGTTCGCGGCCATCGACGAACGTCGAGACGCAGCGAGAGAAGGCGGAGAGGGGATCGCCGGACCAGAGGGCGAGGTCGGCGTCCTTGCCGGGCTCGAGTGACCCGACGCGGTCGGCGATCCCGAGTTGGAGGGCGGGGTTGAGGGTAACGAACTTCAGGGCATCCTCGGGAGAGAGGTCACCGTACTTGACGGCCTTGGCGGCCTCGACGTTCATGCGCCGGGCGAGTTCGTCGGAGTCGGAGTTGAAGGAGACGACGACGCCCTGTTCGTGGAGGATGGGCCCGGCCTGGGGGATGGCGTCCTGGACCTCGACCTTGTAGGCCCACCAGTCGGAGAAGAGGGAGGCGCCGATGGAGGACTCTCGGACGGCCTCGGCGACCTTGTAGCACTCCAGCCCGTGCTGGAAGGACCCGATGCGGAAGCCGAAGTCGCGGGCGATGCGGGCGAGCATGAGGATCTCGTCCTGGCGGTAGGAGTGGCAGTGGACGAGGCGTTCGCCGGCGAGGATCTCGGCGAGGGCGTCGAGTTCGAGGTCGCGGCGGGGGCTGTCGGCGGCGGCGTACTCCCGGGCCGCGGTGAAGCGATCACGGATGATGGACTCGACGCCCATTCGGGTCTGGGGATATCGGGTGGTGTTCCCGTCGCCCCAGTTGGATTGCTTGACGTTCTCGCCGAGGGCGAACTTGATGCCCGGCTTGGCGCGGTCCATGTGCATGTCGTCGGGGTGGAGGGCGCCCCAGCGGTTTTTGTTGGTCTGGGTCTGCCCGCCGATGGCGTTGGCCGAGCCGTGCATCGAGTTGACGGTGGTGACGCCTCCGGCGAGTTGGCGATACCAGGAGACATCGTCGGGGTTGGTGACGTCCTGAATGCGGACCTCGGCGGTGACGGCCTGGCCGGACTCGTTGACGCCGCGGGAGATCCCGGTGTGGGAGTGGGCATCGATGAGCCCCGGGGTGATGTGGAGGCCCGTGGCGTCGATGGTGACGGGCGTGTGTCGCGTCGTGACATCCATGGGGCCCGAACCGACGGCGACGATCTTGCCTTCTTCGATGACGAGCCAGGCGTTGCGGAGGATGCCCGCGGGCGCGGAGGTCCAGATGGTGGCGTTCTGGAAGATGATGGTGCGCTGTGGCGGGGGCTCGGGGAGGGCGTAGGGCCCGAAGGGATAGGCGATGGTTTCGGGGACTTCCTCCGGCGCGGGGGGCGTGACGGGCGTGGCGGTGAAGGTGTGCTCGGAGCCATCGGGCTGGGTGAACGAACCGGAGAGCGTCTCGCGAGTGCGCTGGGCGGAGATGGTGTACTCACCCGCGCCGCCGAAGGGGGTCATGTCGAGGATGTAGGCGGCCTTGGCGCCGTCGAGTTTGACGTCTCGTCCGAGGGTGAAGCCGACGCCTGACATCGTGACGCGGACGACGCCGGAGGAGGTGATGGTGACGAGGGTCTCGGGGGCGGTGTAGGGCTGGCCGTCGATGGTGGCCATGCGATAGCGTCCCGCGGGGGACTTGGGGGGCTCGGGCTGCTTGCGGGCCTTCCAGCGATGCCGGACGCCGGAGGGGGCGAGGGACTCGCCGAAGAGGGTGTCGCCTTCGAGGGTGCAGGTGTCGGTCCAGAGGCCGGGTGCGGACTCGTACTTGTAGGAAAGCGAGTTCCCCTCGTAGGCGACCTCGGACGGGGTGATGGTGGAGCCGTCGTCGGAGAGGAGGGAGAGTTTCTTGTCCTTGGCGATGGTGAGGACGGGGGTGCCGGGGGCGTCGTCGGCGATGGGGTTGCCGTCGGCCTCGACGATGCGCCAGGAGCCGAGGAAGGCGGCCTCGGGGTCGGCGGGGGTCTTGCCGGCGAACGAGGCGGACCACTGGAGGATCTGCCCGGAGGGGAGGGCGAGGGTTCCGATCATGGCGACGGGCCTGGCATCGTCGCCGAGGGAGACGGCGGCGGTGGCGCTGTAGAGCCCGGGCTGCCCGTCGAGGGGTTCGTGGTCGAAGAGGAAGGAGAGGGTCTGTCCGACGAGGCGGACCTTGGAGCATTTGACGGACTTGTCGCCGCGCTCGAGCGTGATGCCGAGGTCGGCGTCGATGACGAGGGCGCGGTGGATGGGTGGAGCGTCGGGGAGAGAGATGTCCCACCGGCCCTCGAGCGAGAGGGAGGGCGCGGGATTGACCTCGTGGCGGATACCGTCGATCCAGACGTCGCGGATCTTGGGGGCGGGCTTCTTGGAGTCGGGCTCGGGGAGGGCGAGGAGATCGGCATCGGCCAGGATGAAGGAGGCGATTTTGCCGGGATCGAGGCTACCGAGACGTTCGCCGACGCCCATGACGATGGCGGGGTGGGAGGTGAGTGCGGCGAGGGCGCGATCGCGCGGCAGGCCGTGCTTCACGGCCTTGAGGAGGTTGTCGCGGAACTCCGAGCGTGAGCGGAGTTTGGCGGTGGTGAGGGCGATGTGGAAGCGTGCGGCATCGAGTCGGCGCGGGTTGGTGGGGGCCTGTTCCCAGGTCATGAGTTCGCGGAGTTCGACGGCATCGGCGCGCGCGACGGTCGAGACATCGGGCGGGCGCGGGAAGTTGAGGGGGAGGATGACGAGGGGCTTGCCGGCTTTCTCAAGGGCGGCGAGACGGCGGAACTCGGTCCCCGAGCCGAGGATCACCGGGGCGCGGTCGGCCTCCGCGGCGATCTTGAGGGCGCGGAGGGCGTCGAGTTCGTCGCGCGTGTCGAAGACGTAGCGGAACATCGGTGGCGCGGAGACACCGCTTGGAACGGGTGGCGCGGTCGGCGTGGGTCTGCCGTCGGGCCCGCGGAAGCGGCCGAGGGCGTCGAGGGGGCTCGGGGGGAAGACTTCGCCCGCGGCTCGAGCGTGAGCGAGCCAGTCGGCATCGGAGAAGGTCTGGCGGATGAGGGCGATGGAGCCCATGAGGGAGTTGGGGTAGGAGGTCCACCGGCCGACCTCGGCCTCGACGCGCCCGCCCCGCCCGCCGCCGGCGTCGAACGAGACGACGGCAAAGGAGGCGGGGTTGTAGACGGGGGGACGATCGATGCTGGGATCGGCGTGGGCCTGGGCGAGAGAGACGGACGCGCCGAGCCCTCGGAAGAGCCCTCCGCGCGGCGCGAGGCCGGCGGCGACGAAGCCGAGGTCGCGGAGTTCCTTGGCGGCGGCCTCGGGGATGCCCGGGCCGGCGAGGACGGAGCGATCCGGCGTGACGCGGGGGTTCCAGTGCGTGGAGGGATTGGCGGGATCGGTGGCGGGGGCGTCGACCTCGACGAAGGGGTCGAGGAACCCGGGGAAGATGTGCAGGCCGGTGCAGTCCCAGACACGCGCGCCCGCCGGGGCCGGAGGCGCGATGGGCCTGCCGTCGCCCCCGGGGGCGGGGGCCGCCTGGAGGGAGACGATGATGCCGTCGCGGATGACGAGTGTTGCGTGCTCGAAGGTCCGCCCCGGGCCGGCGTGGATGGTCGCATTGGTGAAGGCGTGGAAGGCGGACTCGCCCGAACGCGGGTGGTTGGGGGGTGGGGCGAGCGGCGAGCCCCCGGTGGGCTGGAGGATCGCGGCGGCGACGACGGCGAAGAGTGTGCTGGTCATGGCGCGCAGAGTGTACCTGTCGCCAACGCGATCAGGAGGGGGCGCCGTGGCTGGGTGCCGCTGGCGTGGGGGTGGCGCGGGGACAGGAGGGCGCGTGGGCGCGGGTCGGGACGCTCAGGAGACGAAGAGGCGGTTGGCCTTGGCGGCGGCGATGAGGACGTCGGCGACCTCGGGGCGAGAGAACTCAGCCGGGGGGCGTTCGCCCTTGAAGAGGAGTTCGCGGACGGCGGTGCCGGAGAGGTTGATGATGTCGCCGTCGATCTTGGGGAAGGTCTTGCCGGAGACCATGCCGCCGTAGGACTTGGAATAGCCGGTGTGCTCGAACTTGAGGGGCTCGATGGCGAGGAGGGTGGGATCGACGTCGTCGAAGATCTTCTGGGCGTCGTAGGTGCCGTAGTAGTTCCCGACGCCGGCGTGGTCGCGACCGACGATGAAGTGGGTGCAGCCGTAGTTCTTCCGCATGAGGGCGTGGTGGATGGCCTCGCGCGGGCCGGCGTAGCGCATGGCGGCGGGGAGGACGGTGACCATGGTGGTCGCAGGGTTGAAGTACTTCTTGACGAGGGCGGCGATGGCTTCCATGCGGACGTCGGCGGCGATGTCGCCCTTCTTGGTCTCGCCGACGAGGGGATGGATGAGGAGCCCGTCGCAGATCTCCTGGGCGCACTTGCAGACATACTCGTGGGCGCGGTGGATGGGGTTGCGCGTCTGGAAGGCGACGACGGTCTTCCACCCGCGCTTCTGGAACTCCTCGCGGGTCTGGTGGGGGGTGAGGCGCTGGTCGAGGAAGGCCTCCGGGCCGGAGGGATCGACGCAGACGGTGACGCTGTCGACGGGTCCGGCAAGGCAGACCTCACCCTCGGCGAGGACCTGGGCGACGCCGGGGTGGGCGGGGTCTTCGGTGCGGAAGACGGAGGGGATCTCGAGTTTCTTGTCGTGGATGAACTCTTCCTTGACCGTCATGACGCCCTGGAGGGTGCCGTTGGGGGCGTGGAGGGCGAGGCGGTCGCCGATGGCGGGGACCTGGTCCTTGTTGACAGAAAGGAGGATGGGGACGGCCCAGGGGAGGCCGTTGGCGAGCGTCATTTTTCGGCAGACGCTGGCGAAGTCATCCGACCCCATGAACCCGGTGAGGGGTGAGAAGCCGCCGTTGGTGATGAGTTCGAGGTCGCAGGACTGCTTGGGAGTGAGGGTGATGCGAGAGAGTTTGGCGGCCTCTTTTCGGAGGGCATCGGCCTTGTCGGGGGCGGCGAGGCGATTGACGAGGGTGCCGCCGTGGGCGGGGATGAGGCCGTGCATGGGCGATGTTCTCCGGTGGCTAGGGGGCGAAAGGGAGGGTAGCGCGCCGGGGGCGCGGGGGCCAGTGAGCGAGATCGTGGCGGGCCATGGCTACGGGTCGCAGGCGGACCAGGGCGCGACCCACGTGGCCCAGCGCTGATCGCCAGAGAACGGCGGGGGCTCGTAGACATACTCGTGGTGCGTCCAGAACGTGCAGGGGTCGGCTCCTTCCCCCTCGTCGGGAACGATGTCGCTGTAATCGCCCCAGCGCTCGACACCCGGGCCGATACCCCAACCCCACTGGCTTGTCTTGAGCGTGGCGTGGGAGGTGAGTTGGCCGGGCGGGTCGTTGGGGGACCGTCCCGCGGTGCGGATGGAGACCCAATCGGTGTAGTTGGAGGACCGGTTGTAACAGATCGCCATGTGCCCCTCCGGTCCGACGGCGATGCTCGGAAACAACGCGTGGCGGCGCTCGCCGGGGTTAGGAGTCGGCGACATGGTTTGCGGGTCGATCTCGCCCCATTGGACCAGGGAGGGTGTGCCGCCGCCGGGAAGCCCCCAATCGTTCATGGCGACCTCGTACCAGCGGACGACGACGCGGGCGGGGGCCTCGGGCTTGGTGAGGTGGTGGCAGAACCAGAGGGAGCCCTCGCGGTAGACGGCGTTCCAGGCGCGGGCATCGAAGGGGTTGAGATAGGAGGGCTCGGGGTCGAAGAGCTGGGGTTGGTCGACGTTCTCAGGTTCGAGGTAGGAGGCGGGAAGGGGGAAGGGCAAGCGCATGATCGGAGCCGGGTCCACCGGGCCGGGCGGCACGCACGGATCGCCGGGGAGAGCGAAGTAGAGCATGTGGCCGAGATCGACGTGCGTCTGCGGGGTCTCCGCGGCGCGCATCGTCACATAGTATTGCGGCGAGTCATCGTAGGTGTATCGCACGGCGAGGGTGTCCTCGACGCCGAGGAAAAGGTCGTCCATCAGCGCAGGGGGGAGGTGGAGGGGAGGCTCGAACACCTTGCCAACGATGTTGACCTGCCCAGACAAAAGGGAAGACTTGGACAGGATGTATGTCACGTTGCGATAGGGCTTCGGAGTGGGGTAAGGATCGCGAGCGATCGCGTTCAGATAGACAAAGTCCGACTCCACCGCCAGGTTGAACGAATCGATGTGCCAGTACGAGTCCGGGGCCATGGTAACCGGCGGCATCTCGCACGCCGGCAGCGGGATGTAGAACTTCTGCCACCCTGCCCCCGGATCCGAAGTCAGCGACACATTCAGGGCGAAGGCTGGCGGGTTCACCGGTCCGGCGCCCGGCGGAGGAGGAAAGACAACCGCCCCGCACCAGACCCGCCGATCGGCCGGTGTCAGCAGGGGATCGTTGTTGAAGAACACCTCGGGGTCCGCGGCACGATCGCCCGGCAGGAACGCGAAGAGATGTCCCTGAGTCAGGGGCGGCTGGATCGGGTATGTCGGACCTAAGACCGCACCTTGCTTGTCGAATGTCCGAAGTTCCTGGTTGCTGATGACCACGACTCGATCCGGCGTGACGGCGATCTCGCAGTCCGGGACGCCGGGCTGGCCAAAACCTCGGATGATCGCCGTCTTGGGGAACGGCTGGGCGTGCGCGGCCGAGAGGCTACCGAACCCCCCCCCCAACCAATGTCGTACAGAGTGCAAACACGAGTGATTTCATGAGTGGCTACCTTGCAACGCCCGTCGTGTGGGATACGTTTGAGTATGCCTGATGTCTCCGATAATGCAAGAAATACGGCGGCCGCCCCGCACGTTCTCATCTCCGTTGTCCTTTCCGTCCTGCTCATCGGGAGCGCCCGAGCCGACTGGGTTTTCCACGACATCCGCTACGCCAAGCCTGTGATCGGGCCCGGCGAGAGCCAGACCATCGAGATCTGGATCGAGTTCTCGAAGTGGGCGGGGGTGGGGTCGTCTTCGCCGCCGGGGGCGTTCGAGGTCCTGGCGAAGTACGAGCTTCTCATTGCGACGTGGTTCAGTCTTCTCAATGTCTCTGGCGGGGAGACGGGCACGTTCGCTCCGATCCAATCGTGGAACCCGAAGCTCCTCAACGGGAAGCCCGGCACGGTCATGCCCAATGGCGATGTGCGAGAGATCGGGGCGTTCGCGGGGGTGCCGCCCAACCCGTACGAGTTCAAGGATAACCCCGGGTGGCTGTGGTCGATCGAATGGACGCCGGAGGTCTACACGCCGCGGACGGTGACGTTCCAAAGCGAGGGGCTGAGCGCCTTGGCGCAGATGTGGATCCCATGGACGAACAAGCACCCTCTCAAGGGTAACTGGATGCCGATCTCGGACATCGCGTCGTTCCAGGTCATTCCCGGGCCGGGGACCGCGGTCGCGCTCGTGGTCGGTGGCTTGCTCGCGGCCCGACGTCGGCGGGGCTGAGGTGGAGGACAACGCCGAAGAAACTGGGAGGGGGGCCTGATCCGACGCGGGGAGCGTATGGAGGGTGGATGGAACGCGCAAAAAAACCGGGCTCCGTGAAGGAGCCCGGCGAGGGTCAATTTGGAGAGGTCGTGCGCGTGTTCAGCGGCGACGGCGGAGGAGGGAGAGCCCGCCGAGGGCGAGGAGGGCGAGGGAGCCGGGCGTGGGGATGGCGGTGAGCCCGGTGTTGATGAAGGCGGAGGTTCCGAGGACCTTGGTGGCGGTGAAGGCACCCGTGGAGGTGTCGTACCAGCCGAACTCGTAGTCGCCGGTATCGACGTTGTTGATGACGCCGTAGAGCGTGCCGTTGTACCACTCGGCGCCTGAGGACTCGTTGTTGAAGCCCTGGGCGCCGATGATGGAGGCGTCGGGATTGGGGCCGTTGGAGAGGCTCCAGTCGATCTCCCAGAGGGAGTCGTTGGTGGACTGGGACTCGACGGCGAAGAGGCGTCCGGCGGAGGAATCGAACCCGATGCCGCCGAAGCGAGCGTTGGTGTTCATGAAGCCTGTGGCACCGACGGGGGTCTCGACGAAGGTGCCGAGGTCGATCTCGACGAGGAAGTTGTCGAGGTTCTGCACGCCGTAGAGCTTGCCGTTGATGAAGGTGATGGAGGTGTAGAGGCGTGAGAGGTTGCCGTGGAGGAGGGTGAGTGTGGGGTTGTTGGAGAGGGGGTTATCGAGGCGGTAGAGTTCGGAGCCGGGAGGGGATCCGGGCTTGGAACTGGTGACGTAGATGACGCCGTTGGCGTCGGCGGCCATGCCGATGATGTCATCGGAGACGGAGAAGGTCTTGGGGACGGAGTTGGTGGTGAAACGGTAGAGGGTCGTCCCCTGGGACGACAGGAAGACGGGGCTGTTGGCCACCGCCGTGGAACCGATCGCAAGAGCCGCAAGGATCATCGCACGAACCATTCGTTCTCCTCTCGTTGGTTGGGTCTCTCTCACCCGCCCTTGAAGCACATCCCGGGACCGACGCCCGAGAACCCCCGAGCAGGATATCCGCCAGGGGGCTTCGAGTCGATGACAAAACGGACCGCATGGCCCGAGAAGAAATGCGCAAGAAGGGCGGATCGGCGCGCGTACCGCGTCGAAGTTCTGGTAGATTTTTCAGATCGCGTGTCCGTGGGGGCCTCGGCAGGCGACTGTGGCAGCAGGTGGGGCGGCGAAAGGAGGACGATCATGATTCGTGGCAACTTCCTCGCGATGGCCGCAACGGCGCTGGGGCTGGTGACGGGGGGAGCGTCGGCCCAGTTCGGGTCGGTTCGGGTCGCGTCCGGGCTGGTGAGGCCTTGCTTCGTGACGCACGCCCCCGGGGACTTCACGCGGGTGTTCATCGTCGAGCAATCTCCGACGTCGACGACGGGCCGGGTCCGGATCCTGGACCTGACGACGGGAACGCTGCTGGCGACGCCATTTCTGACGGTTTCGCCGATCTCGACGGGTGGCGAGCGGGGGCTCCTGGGACTGGCGTTCGCGCCGGATTACTCGACGAGCGGGTTGTTCTACGTGAACTACACCGACCCGGCCGGGGAAACGGTCGTTGCCCAGTACCAAGTCTCCGGGGATCCAAACGTGGCGAGCCCGACGGCGGTCAAGACGGTGTACTGGGAGGATCAGCCGTTCTCGAACCACAACGGCGGGTGGATCGGGTTCGGGCCCGATGGGTATCTGTACATCGCGAACGGCGACGGGGGCTCGGCGGGAGATCCGGGGAATCGGTCCCAGAACAAGAACCTCCGACTCGGGAAGATGCTTCGCGTCGACCCGACCGGGGACGACTTCCCCGGCGACCCGAACCTGAACTACGCGATCCCGCCCGCCAACCCCTTCGTGGGCGTGGACGGGGACGACGCGATCTGGGCGTATGGGCTCCGTAATCCGTGGCGGAACGCGTTCGATCGGGTGACGGGGGACCTGTACATCGCGGACGTGGGTCAGAACGTGTGGGAGGAGGTCAACTACCAGGGCGTGTCGAGCATGGGCGGCGAGAACTACGGGTGGCGGTGCTACGAGGCCAACGCCGCGTTCTCGACGGGGGGTTGCGACCCGCCGAGCACGATGGTGTTCCCGATCCACGCGTACTCGCACTCGGGCGGGAACTGCAGCGTGACGGGGGGGTATGTCTATCGGGGGTGCGCGATCCCGAGCCTGGACGGGCACTATTTCTACGCGGACTTCTGCACGAACCAGATCTGGTCGTTCACGTACGACCCGGTGGGGGGGCTGACGCAACTGACGAACCGGACGGCGCAACTGGCGCCGGGCGGCGGGCTGAGCATCACGAGCGTGTCGTCGTTCGGAGAGGACGCGTACGGCGAGATGTACATCTGCGACCTCAACGGCGGGGAGGTGTTCAAGATCGTGCCGACGGGCGCGCCGACGCCGGACTGCAACGCCAACGGTCGTCGTGATGCGTGCGACATCCTCGCGGGGGTCTCGGAGGACTGGAACGAGGACGGGGTGCCGGACGAGTGCCAGTGCCTGGCGGACTGCGAGGAGGACGGGGATCTGGACGTGTTCGATTATCTGTGCTTCCAGAGCGCGTGGGGGAGCGAGGCTCCGTACGGCGACTGGGAACGGGACGGGGACTGGGATGTCTTCGATTTCCTGGCGTACCAGGGGGCGTACGCGCTGGGGTGCACGTTCTGAGGCGTCGGCGGGGCCGAGAGCGGCAGGAGGGTGGAGGCCCGGAAGCCCGGGGACGGGCGGGGTACGCTCATACCGAAGGTGCGGTGGCCGAGCGGCTGAAGGCGTCCGACTTGAAATCGGATAGACCCGCAAGGGTCTCGGGGGTTCGAATCCCTCCCGCACCGTTGGGCTACTTCAACCGACAAACACCTGACTTCCAGCTGACGCCGCTGTCGTGCAGATAGATTCCAACTTCCACACTCTCGGGGTCGAAGCCCAACAACTTTCCCCCATCGAGTCGTTGGCGGGCGCCCCTGTTCCACCCCTCAAGCTCCCACTGAATGTCTTGGATCTGAGATCCGTGCCTGAACCTGACGGAAAGGGTGTGCATGGGCAGCCGGTCGATTCCACGAAGCGTCAGTTCGATGGATCTCCCGTCGGTCCAAAGGGAGTCGCCAAGATAGCGGATGTCAAACTGCGTCGCCTGCAGGTGACGCTCGATGTCTTTGTTGTGCTCGACCCCTTGATACTCGTACGCAATCGGTCCGACAACGCCCTGGTCGGATAGGACAAAGGCGGTCACGGCCTTGACGCCATGGAAGCTCCAACCGAGAGACGGATCGTACAGCGCGAACACCGGGTCCTCCCTCGGCCATTCCCGTGCGAAGTGGACGTGGTTGGTGAGCCGCCCGTCCTGAGACACGATCTCGACGACGATTGCGCAGTTCGTGAGCCTCTGCCCCGTGGTGTTGTCGAGTCTGAGGACGTGATTCCCCTGCCCGGCAAACGGCGGTTCATCGAAGTCGAGACGTGGCACCATCTCTAGCGAGGCCGTGGATCGTAGCTTCGCTGCAAGACCGACGACCATGATCTGAGCGGCGCGGTACTGGTCGATGCTCTTATTGAAACGCTGGTAGTTCGCGCGTGCCGCACCTCCTGATTCAAGCATGGCTCGAGAGCCGGACTCCAATAAGTCGGTGCTTCCGGAGAAGGCGAATCCGAGACCGATCGCGGTCTCCAAAGCCGCGCCGGCAAAGTCCATTTCTGCGTACCCCTGGTTCGCGACGAACAGGTCGATGTTCTGCAGGGCTTGGAAGCCCTGTGTTGCGATGTGCTTGACTTCGGGGCTCCGGGTGCGCTTCGCTAAGTTCTCGAGGGTGAGCGACTTCATCTGCAAGAGTGCGCGAAGGGTGGCTTCGTCGGGTGTCGGAGGTTGGGCCGGCGAGGCGTACAAGGGGAAGGAGAGGGATTCGACCAGAACGAGATAGTCCTCGATGAGCGAGTGCTCGGTGTCACTGTTGGTGTCGGTCGAGCGCCCAGGTGTGGACTTCTCCTCTCGACAGGCATGGATCGGCAACACGCAACAGAGGATGCAAAGGGCGAGTAAGCGGCCGGAATGGAGCATGGGCAACCCCCGTGGTCGACGCCAAAGTGTGTGCATGGAGCATATCAAGAAGTCGGTTCGATCCAGGCACGCGTGAGGCTATTCTGTCCTCTGTGGCCGATCCGCGTGACACCCCGGCGATGCGACAGTTCTACCGCTTCAAGCAGCGGCATCCGGACTGCGTGCTGCTCTTTCGGATCGGGGATTTCTACGAGACGTTCGACGACGACGCCGTGACCCTGCACAGGATGCTCGGGCTGACGCTGACGAGGCGGGCGGAGGGGGTCCCGATGGCGGGGGTCCCGCACCACCAGTTGGAGGTGTATCTCCGGCGTCTAGTGGGGCAGGGGGTGCGGGTTGCGGTCTGCGACCAGTTGGAGGACGCGAAGCAGGCGAAGGGGATTGTGGCGCGGGGCGTGACGCGGGTCGTGACGCCCGGGACGGTGGTGGACGAATCGCTCCTGGAGGATTCGAGCCCGGTGCGCATCGGCGCGGTCGTGCTCGGCCCCGGCGGGGAGGCGGGCGCCAGGGCCGCGGCGGCGTGCGCGGAGCTCTCGACGGGCGAGTTCACGATCTTCGAGTGCGAGGGGCGCGCCGTGGGGGATGAACTCCTTCGGCGGGGCGTGCGGGAGTTGCTCGTGTCCGAGGCGCAGCGCGAGACGGCCGAATCGGTGGCGGGGGGGATCAGCCTCACGCCCAGGGCGGGTTGGGAGTTCCGCCTGGAGGAGGCGAGGGAGGCGTTGCGCGAGCAGTACGGCGTCGCGACGCTCGCGGGCTTCGGGCTGCGGGAGGACGAGCCGGCGGTGATGGCGGCGGGGGCGCTCGTGCGGTACTTGCGGGCGACGCAGGCGAGCGACGAGGTCGAGGGGAAGGCGCGGCCGTCGCGTCCGGCGTCGGCGCTCGCGCACCTCAAGCCCCCGAGGCGGGACTCGCCCGACGAGCACTGCGTGCTCGACGCGGTGAGCCTGAGGGCACTGGAGATCGAGAGGACGATGCGAGGCGGGGCGCGAGGGATGGGAGGGGCGGGGGGCGAGGGGACGCTGCTGGGCGTGTTCCTCGCGGACGGCGCGGGCGGATTCCGCACGCCGATGGGGCGGCGTCTGCTCCGCGAGTGGGTGTGCGCGCCGTCGCGTCGGGTGGAGGTGGTTCGGGCGAGGCACGACGCGGTGGCGGCGCTGGCAGGGGATCGGCGGCTGCGCGACGAGATCGTCGAAGCGTTGGAGGGGGTGCAGGACGTGGCGCGGATCGCGGGGCGGGTGGCGCTTCAGCGGGCGACGCCGCGGGATGTCTCGGGGCTCGGGCGGTCGCTGTCGCGCGGGGAGGTCCTCGGGTCGCGGCTGGAAGGGACGCCCGCGCTGGCGGGGCTGCGGGATCGGCTCGCGTCGTGCGGCGCGGAAGCGGCGGCGCTGGCGGCGCGGATCGGGCGCGCGTGCGTGGAGGACCCGCCCGGACACCTGCGCGAGGGCGGGGTCTTCCGCGAGGGTGTGGATGCGGAACTGGACGAGGCGAGGCTGCTGCGGTCGGACGCGGGGACGTGGCTGGCGTCGTATCAGAAGCGGCTGTCGGAGGAGGAGGGCCTGTCGGGGGCGAAGGTGGGATACAACCGGGTGTTCGGGTATTACATCGAACTCTCGGCGGCTCGGGCGGCGGCGCTGAGCGATCGGGCGGCGGGGCTGACAAGGGTGCAGACGCTTCGCAACGCGGAGCGGTACACGACCCCGGACCTGCGCGAGTTCGAGCGGAAGGTGACGACGGCCCAGGCGCGGGCGCTGGAGCGTGAGCGGGAGTTGTTCGAGGCGCTGCTGAGGGAGATCGGGGATCACCTTGCGGGGCTGGACGCGTTCGCGGGGGTGGTCGCGGAGGTGGACGCGCTGGCGGGCCTCGCGGCCCACGCGGTGAAGTTCGGGTGGGTGAGGCCGGAGGTAGTGGACGAGCCGGTGCTGGAGATCACGCAGGGGCGTCACCCGGTGCTGGAGCGTTCGCTGGGGGAGCGCGTCGTGCCCAACGACGCGTCGGTGGGAGGGCGCGGCGGGGGAGGGTCTCTCGTGCTGCTGACGGGGCCCAACATGGCGGGCAAGAGCACGTACATCCGTCAGACGGCGCTCCTCACGGTGCTGGCGCTGGCGGGGTCGTTCGTGCCGGCGGAGGCGGCACGGGTGGGGGTGGTGGACAGGGTCTTCACACGGATCGGGGCGGACGACGCGCTGCACGCCGGGCAGTCGACGTTTATGGTGGAGATGACGGAGACGGCGAACATCCTCCACCACGCGACGGAACGTTCGCTGGTGGTGCTCGACGAGGTGGGGCGCGGGACATCGACGCTCGACGGGCTGAGCCTGGCGTGGGCGATCGCGGAGCACCTGGCGAGGGAGGGAGGGCCGCGGACGCTGTTCGCGACGCACTACCACGAACTGACGGGGCTGGCGGATCGTCTGGTAGGGCGGGTGACGAACCTGCACGTTGGGGTGCGCGAGTGGGGGGACCAGATCGTGTTCCTTCACCGGATCTTGCCCGGGCGGAGCGACCGGAGTTACGGGATCCACGTGGCGAGGCTGGCGGGCGTGCCGCGGGAGGTGACGGCGAGGGCGTCGGCGATCCTGGAGTCGCTGGCGGTGCAGCAGGTGGACACGAGGCCGTCGCCCCGCGTGCCCGAGGCGCAGTTGGGGCTGTTCACGGAGTTCGTCGCGCACCCGGCGGTGGAGGAGTTGAGGCGGCTGGAACTGGAGGCGATGACGCCGATGGGGGCGTTCGACGAGTTGAGGCGGCTGCGGGGCCTCGTCGACGGGGCGTGATCACGACCCCTGGGAGCGCTTACGTTCGAGGGCCTCGAGGCGGCGGCGGTGGATCTCGCGGTCGGGCTCGATCGCGGCGAGCGCGAGGAGATGGCGGCGGGCCTGGTCGAGGTCGCCTCGGGCGATCTGCATCGTGGCGGCGAACTCGCGGTAGTCGGCGTCGAAGGGGGAGAGGCGGGTGGCGCGCTCGGCCCTGGCGGCGGCGGTGTCCCAGTCCTTCACGCTTGCGTGGCGACGGGCGAGTTCGATCGCGTAGACCGGGGAGTGCTGCTCTCGGGCGTCGAGGAACTCGAGGTGCTCGACGGCGAGCTGCTTCTGGGAGGGATCCTCTCGGGAAAGGTAGAGGGCGGCGAGGCGGCGGTGGGGCATGGGGTCCATCGGTCGGGCGCGTGCGTAGCGTTCGAGGAGGGGGGCGGCCTCCATCGTCGCCTGACCGCCCCGGCGGGCGAGGTCCATCTGGACGGCGAGTTCGAGCACATCGGGGTGGTCGGGGAACTCGGCGAGCCAGCGGTCGACCATGGCGCGGGTGGGCGTGGGGAGGTCGCGGGTCCACTCGGCGCCGCGGGCGCCAAGGGCCGCGGCGCGGGCCGAGGCCCACGCGAGCGCCTCGAGCCTGTCGGGGGCGTCGGGGAGTTCACGGGTGAGGAGTTCACGGAGGGAGGGCGTTCCCGCGGGAGGGAGGAGCCCCCAGGCGCGGACCTGCTCGCGGGCCCAGGGCTCGAAGGCGAGCATGAAGGCGTCCGGGGTGACGCCGAGGATGTCGCGGAAGGCGTCGGGCTCGCGCGTGCCCCGGGCGTAGAGGTCCATGAGATCGAGCGGGGCGCGCTCGCCCCAGGTCTGGACGATGTACTCGTACATCCAGTGCCCCTGGGCGTAGGCCTGGGCGCGGTCGGTGGGCGTCTCGGGGCGGACGAACTTGAGGCTGATCTCGTCGAGCGAGAAGAGGGTTCCCTCGGCGAGGGCGCGGGCGAGGAGCAGGCACCGGTCGTAGGCGCGGGGCGAACGCTCCATGTGGACGGCGGCGGCCTCCGTGAACCAGTGCGGGATGCGGTTGCGAGTGCGCGAGAGCGTGACGGTGTGGGCGTATTCGTGCTGGATGACCCGGGGCCAGTCGTAGGGCCCGACCATGTGGCCGCGGCCCTCGCGGGGGGATTCCATGGCGATGGCGGGTCCGGTGGCGGCGGCCATGGTGTGGATGCGAGGGAGGCCCGCGATGCGGACGGAGAACCAGCGGTGGTCGGGCATGAGTTCGATGAGGGTCTTGAAGGGGGGCTCGTGCTCGAACTCACCCGCGACGCGAGCGTGGATCTCGTCGAGGATCGCGGGCATCTCGGAGGCAAGGACCTCGTCGAGGCCGGGCTTGAAGCGGATGATGAAGTGGTCGGACTCGACGCGGGAGTAGGTGACGAGTTCCTCCATGAGCCGCAGCGTGTTGCCCGCGCGGATGCTGAAGGGGTCGAGGGCGACGCCCTTGCGGAGGGCGTCGAGGGCGAGGTGGTCGCGGGCGGCCTGGACCTCGAGCAGTCCGAGTTCGACCCAGGGCTCGGGGGCCCAGGGATCGCGTCCCGAGGCGCGGCGGAGGGTCGAGGCGGCCTCGTCGTACTGGCGAGCCTCGGCGAGGGCCTTGCCCGCTTCGAGCAGCGCGAGGGCCGATCCCGGGCGCAGGTCGTCGAAGCGTCGGAGGGTCTCTTCGAGCCGGGCCTCGTCGTAGAGGCGGGCGACCGCGCCGACCTCGGCGAGGCGGAGGGAGAGGGTGGTGGGGAAGCGAGCGAGGGCGGGTTCGAGGAGGGCGAGGGCGCCCTCGGGGTCGTTCTGACGCGAGCGGGCGGCGGCGAGGATCGACGCCCCGGCCCACCCGTGCGTCCCCTGGAGGCGGTCGAGGCGGGCGGCGAGCTGGGCGGCGCGGTCGAAGTCGAACCCGTCGACGGCGCAGCGCCCGAGGATGAACCAGGCATCGGCGGCCCTGGGGTTGAGGCGGAGCGTTTCGAGGGCCGCTTCCTGCGCGAGGGGGAGGTTGCCCTTGGAATAGAGGATGCGGGCCTCGGCGAGGGAGGCGGGCCAGTAGAGGCGATCGACCTTGTCGCGTGCGCGGGCGAGGAGGCCGAGCATCGCGTGGTACTCGGCCGCGGGCGTCGCGCCCTCGCGGACGCGAGAGCGGGCGAGCATGGCGAGGGCGCGGTCGACCATCTCCGGGGCGTTGCCCTCGGCGTGGCGGTCGTCGATGGAAGCGAGGAGGGCGTCGGCGTCGGCGCGTCGGCCCAGGGCTTCGAGGGCCTCGCCTTCGAGACGAGACGCGCGGACCGAGCGTCGCCCCTCCCTCGCGAGGGCGAGCGCGCGGTCGGGCTCGCCGCGGGCCAGGGCGGCTTCGGCTCGGTCGAGGGGATCGGCGTCGTCGTCGGCGAGTGCGGGATGGTCCCACGAGCCGGTGAGGAGCGCCCGGCGGGCGAGGACGGCGGTGGTCGCGGGCTCGTCGTCGTTCCAGAGCCCGTGGAAGTTGCGGAGGGCGGCGCGTTCCTGCGCGGCGAGGTAGGGGGCTTCGAGCGCGCGGAGGAGTGGTTCGGAGAGGTCGGGGGGCGCCATCGCGGGTTGGGCGAGGGCGAGGGTGCCGCGGATCACGAGGGCGAGAACAACGAGGCTCGCGCGCATGGGCGGCTCCTAGCGGTCGGGGGAGGGGGTCGGGGCGTCCGTCCAGGGCATCTCCTGCACCTCCCAGCCGGACTCGGGCGTCCGGGTCGACATCTCGTCTTCGGCGAGGGAGACCTCCGGGTTGCGTCGCACGTTGAGGAGTTGGATGAAGGAGCGGTCGCCGGCCTGGTTCACGGTGAGAGCAAGCCTGGGCAGGAGCGAGCCCCGGGCATCGCGTGCATACCAGAGGCGGACCTCGGCCAGGTCGCCTTCTTCCTTCGGGACGAGGAGCAGTTGGGTCGCGCCTGCAATGTGCTCGGCGAGGTTGGGGAACTCGATGCCCTCGCCTGCGGGGCGGAGCGAGGCGTCGAAGTGGGCGAGGATGTCGGCCTTCTTCTGGCCGATGGGGAGGGGGAAGGGGCCCTCGCCCAGGCGGAGGGGGTCGATGGTCGTGCCGGGGGCGACGACCTGGCGCTTGACGAAGAGGCGATCGGCGTGCATCGCGTCGACGAACCACTCGCCGTCGAAGATGAGGGTTCGGCGTTCGTCGCGGCGGGTGGAGCCGACCTCGAGCGAGGAGAAGTCCACGCGGAAGCGGCGGTCGGGGGCGTGCCCTTCGCGAGGGCGGGAGCGGAACTTGAGGGTGCCGCGGCGGATCTGGCGGTCGCCGGAGATCTCGAAGTAGCGGACGTAGTTGAGGTCGGCGGTGAGGTCGGTGAGATCGGCGTCGGCGTGTTCGAGGGCGTCGAGGAGGGCGTCGGGAGTGGTGAACTCCGGCTGGGCCAGGAGCGTGGAGACGAGGACGATCGCGCCGGCGAGCCAGGTCATGTGAAAGCACCTCCCTGCGGGGGATCGTTGGCGCGCGGCGGGTCCCGCGTGGAGAAGAAGTCCGACAGGATGGCGGCGGCGGCGACGGCGTCCTTGCGGGCCTTCTTCCCGGCTCGTGACAGGCCGGCGAGCGACCAGCGTGCGGCGTCGGTCGTGAGCCTCTCGTCGTGGTAGAGCACCGGGCGGCCGGTCGCCAGGGCGAGCCGTTCGCCGAAGCGGCGGGTGAGGGCGGCGCGCGGTCCCTCGCGGCCCGTGTCCATGTCGAGCGGGAGCCCGAGGACAAAGATGTAGGGGGTGTGGCCGACCTCGCGATCGAGGAGGCGGGAGAGGGCGGCGATGAGGTCGTCGCCCTCGCGGCGTGCGAGCGGGACCTCGACGACATCCAGGGGTGAGGCGAGGCGGGAGGCGTCGTCGCCAAGGGCGATCCCGGTGCGCTTGTCGCCCAGGTCGAGCGCGACGTACCTCATGCGGCATCGCCCCAGAGGAAACCGGCGAGAAGGTGGAGGGCGGGGAAGATCGCGCGCGATCGGATGTCGCGCCGCGGGACCCACTCGAGGTGGGGGGATTCCCACGAACCGGGCAGGGGCGAGGCGGGCAGGTCCGCCCTGGCGCGGAGGACGAGGTCGAGGCTGTGCGCGTGGTGATCGAGGAGCGCGGCGACGAGGGCGGGCGCGTGCAGGGGGAACTCCGCGCCCGTCTCTTCGCGGAGTTCTCGCCTGGCCTGGGCGAGGACCTCGCGCTCGTCGAAGTCCGCGTCGGCCTCCAGCCCGCCCGCGGGGACGAACTCCCACATCCCCGGGTAGATGCGGGTCTGCTCGCCGCGGCGGCCCATGAGCACGCGGGGAATGCCGTCGGGGCCCGTGGCCTCGACGACGAGCGTGACGGAGAACTGGAGGACGCCGGTGGGAAAGCGGTCGGCGAGGACGAGGTCTCGATAGGATCGGCGGGCGGCGGTGACGAGCCCGCTTGCGGGATCGAGGTCGAGGATGGAGAGGAGAGGGCCATCGTGCAGGCGCGGGTTGGCGGTGAGTTCGCTCGCCCAGGCGTCGTCCTCGCCCGGGAAACGAGGGCGGGGGAGGTCCACGACGCGGACGCGAACCCCCTGCGCGGCCCAGGGGATGATCTCGTTCACGGGGCGAACCCCGGGAGGGCGTGGAGGAGGTCCGAGAGCCCGAGGTCCTTGAGTTCGCGCTCGATGGCCTCACGCGAACGCGCGCGGGCCCCGGCGAGCGCGTCGTTGGCGGCCTGGGCGATGAGGGCCTCGACCTGCTCGCGGGCGGCGCCGAGGGAAGCGGTGACGGCCGGATCGACGTGGACGGAGACGAGCCGGAGTCTGCCGTCGGCGACGACGCGCACGGCCCCTGCTCCGGCGGAGCCTTCCGCGCGGATGGATTCGAGCCGGGCGGTGACGCGGTCGGAGAGATCGCGCAGGCGTTCGCGGTCCTTGAGGATGGAGGCGAGCGAGCCGAGCGAACGGAGTTGATCGAACATCAGGGGCCTTTGCGTTCGACGTTGACGATCTTTGCGCCCAGCGCGCGGGCGGCGTGCTGCACGAGGGGGTGGTCGTGGGCGCCGCGGGGGTCGAGGGGTTCGGCGGGGGGCGTGGAGGCGCGCGGGGCGAGGGCCGGTTGGGTCGGTGGGGGGGCTGAACGCGGGACGGCGCGGGGTGTCGGTTCCGCGGAAGAAGCGGCGGAGGGCGGGGCGGATCGTGAGGGTGGGGAGGCCGGTGGGCGGGTCGGGGGGCTAGCGATCAGGGCGTTTTTTTTTAGGGGCTCGCCCCGGGTGGGAGCGCCCGTGGCCAGGGCCGTCGCATCGGCGAAGCGTTCGGTGAGGGCGAGGCGGACGAGGAGGGCGTCGAAGACGGCCCTCGGGGCGGAGGAGTGCTTGATCGAGCGCTGGACGTTTTCGGCCAGGACGATCATGTGCATGAGGCCGGCGGCGTCGAAGTGGTTGGCTCTGCGGGCTTCTTCATCGCGCGAATCGGCGGCGAGATCGACGAGGTCGGTCCCTGGCCCGCAGGCGCGAAGGACCATGAGGTCCCGGAGGCGATCGAGGAGGGAATCGAGCACCTGATCGATGGAGGTGCCCCGGGCGAGGAGGGCGTCGCCCGCGGCGAGGGCCCCGGCGGGCTCGCCCGAAACGAAGGCCTCGACGAGCCCGGAGAGCAGGTCGCGATCGGGGAGCCCGAGGAGGTCGTCGAGGAGTTCGGGCGTGAGGCGCGAGGCGCCGGAGGCGAGGAGGCGGTCGAGGAGGGAGAGGGCGTCGCGCATCGAGCCGTTGGCGAAGCGAGCGACTCGGCGGAGGAGTTCGGGGTCGGCGTCGCGCTGCTCGCGAGCGACGACCTCGGCGCAGTGGGCGGCGATATCGCGGGCGCCGATGTTCCGGAAGTCGAAGCGCTGGCATCGCGACTGGATGGTCGCGGGGACCTTGTGGGGCTCGGTGGTGCAGAGGATGAACTTGACGTGATCGGGGGGCTCCTCCATGGTCTTGAGCAGGGCGTTGAACGCCGCGGTCGAGAGCATGTGGACCTCGTCGATGATGTAGATCTTGTGCCGGCCTCGGAGGGGTTTGTAGACGGCGTCGGCGATGAGGTCGCGGGCGTTGTCGACGGAGTTGTTGGACGCGCCGTCGATCTCGACGACATCGGTGTCCTGGCCGGCCATGATGGCGGCATCGGAGGCGGGTGAGCCGCCGTTGAGGGCCTTGGCGAAGACGCGGGCCATCGAGGTCTTTCCGACGCCTCGCGTCCCGCAGAAGAGGTAGGCGTGGGCCACGCGGTCGGCGTCGATGGCGTTGCGGAGGGTGCGGGCGATGGCTTCCTGTCCGACGACCTCGTCGAAGGACTGGGAGCGATACCTGCGGGCGAGGACGGTGTAGGCCATGCGCCGTGGATTGTAGAGGGAAGGAGGAGAGGGGAGGGCGGCTATGCTCCGGGGAGGAGGCCGGCATGCGGACGATCGTGACGGGGCAGGTGGGGATGGACAAGAAGCCCTACCTCGAGGGGTTGAGGGACTTCGCGGGGTCGCAGGGGGAGTCGCTCGGGATCTACCACGTCGGGGACCTGATGTATCGTGAGGCGCCGGACGTCCGCCCGGGGAAGATCCTCGACCTGCCCCTGAGCCGGCTGAACTCGCTGCGCCGGGCGGCGTTCAAGGACGTCATCACGGAATCCCGCGGGCAGGCGCACGTGGTGGTGAACACGCACGCGACGTTCCGGTGGCGTCACGGGCTCTTCAGCGCGTTCGACTTCGACCAGATCGCGAAGCTGGAGCCGGGGCTCTTCGTGTGCCTGGTGGACAACATCGAGGTCGTCCACCACCGCCTCCACCGCGAGCACGTCATCGACGCGACGCTCAAGGACTGCATGGTCTGGCGCGAGGAGGAGATCCTCGCGACGGAGTTGTGCGCCCAGTCCGTGCCGGGGTCGAAGTTCGTGATCCTCTCGCGGGGTCGGCACGCGGACACCCGGCGGACGCTCTTCCGCCTGATCTTCCGCCCGGACATGCTCAAGGTCTATCCGAGTTTCCCGATGAGCCACGTCGTGGGCATGCCCGACGTGCTCGCGGAGATCGACGACTTCCGCCGCAGGCTCAGCGAGCACTTCATCACGTTCGACCCCGGGGATGTGGACGAGAAACTGCTGCTGGACCGGGCGATCGAGGCGGCCCGGCAGGGGGCGGAGTTCCTCGACGTCGAGCCGCACCTCTTCGGCGGGGCGGCGGGCGCGCGCGAGCCGATCCGCGTGCGCGTGCGGGAGGTGCTGGACATCGCGGGGGACATCGACGGGCAGATCTACATGCGGGACTTCAAGCTCATCGACCAGTCGGACATGATCGTCAGTTACATCCCCGAACTCCCCGGGGGCATCCCCGGGCTCTCCAGCGGCGTCGAACGCGAGCTCCAGCACGCCTTCGAGCACACCAAGGAGGTCTACGTGGTGTGGAAGCCCGCGAAGGCCCCGAGCCCGTTCATCACGGAGACGGCGACGCGGATCTTCAAGTCAGTGGACGAGGCCCTGGGCCACTTCGAGGGCAAGGGCATGTTCGGGGAGAAGAACCTGTTCGGGCATTGAACGCGCCCCCGGCCCTACACTTTCCCCCATGGGACTCGAAGCCGCCCTTCCCGCCGATGTCATCCTGACGACCCAGCTCCGCCGCGTCATCAACTGGGCCCGGCGCAGTTCCATCTGGCCGCTGCCCTTTGCGACGGCGTGCTGCGGGATCGAACTGATGGCGACGGCGTGCAGCCGCTACGACATCGCCCGCTTCGGGGCCGAGGCCATGCGGTTCAGCCCCCGGCAGGCGGACCTGCTCATCGTGGCGGGGCGGGTGGGGATCAAGATGCTCCCCGTGCTCCAGCGGATCTATCAGCAGATGGCCGAGCCCAAGTGGGTGATCTCGATGGGCGCGTGCGCATCGACCGGCGGCGTGTTTGACACGTACGCCGTCGTCCAGGGCATCGACCAGTTCGTGCCGGTGGATGTGTACATCCCCGGGTGCCCGCCGCGGCCGGAGATGCTGCTCGAGGGCGTGATGGCGATCCAACGGCACATCGACCAGGAGGGGATCCCGCCGGTGGGCGGAAAGCGCGTGCCTCTGGGCGCGATGGTGCAGCCGACGCACGCCGTCAGGCCACAGCCGGTGGGGTTGACGGTGGGGTGAGGCAGGGTGCCACAGGAAGGGTGAAGCAAAGGCCCGAGATAGAACCCGAGATAGAATTGGAGAACTCTCG
>JAANMY010000403.1_pt1:47500-61430 | contig 61430 bp, 51 predicted proteins | sample 7279691 | NCBI WGS metagenome assembly JAANMY01 (sample SAMN14094543, study PRJNA606508) | bioreactor metagenome | isolation source: A lab-scale SPAN reactor treating ammonium-rich wastewater day 388 | place: Ireland: Galway | collected 2018-02-07 | reverse complement strand
CCGGGGCTTCACCCTCGGACGCGGCGACCTGGCTCTCCGAGATGATGCCGATGCGCTCCACGCCGGCGCCGCGGGCGATGTCCATCGCCTCGACGACCTTCATGTAGAGCACCTTGCCCGAGGCCTTGACGAACATCGTCTTGTCGGAGCGGGTCTGGAAGATGTCCTTCAGCCGCTCGTCGAGCTCGTCGAGCGAGCCGACCGGGCTCTTGTTGACCGTGATCGCGCCGGAGTCCTCGATCGCCAGCACGACGGTGCGCGACGTGTCCTGGCGCTGCTCCTGGGGCCGGTTGTCGGCCTGGGGCAGGGCGATGTCGAGGCCGCGCTGCGCGGTCGGCGTGACCACCATGAAGATGATCAGCAGCACGAGCAGCACGTCGATCAGCGGCGTGATGTTGATGTCGGCCATCGAGCCCGAAGAAGAGGGCTTGGTGGCCTCGTGGGAGTGGACGATCCAGCGCCGCTTCCTGGGCGCCTCGCCGGGCTTCTGGGGGGCCTTGCCGCTCATCGTCCTAGCCCTCCACCGACCGCTCGGCGATCAGCGCCACTTCTTCGACGCCCGCCTCCCGGCACAGGTCCATCACCTTCATCACCTCGGAGTACTCGAGGTTCTCGTCGGCCTTGAGGTAGACGACCTTCTCGGTCAGGTCCTCGAGCAGCTCCTTGAGCTTGGGCGTCAGCTCCGCCTGGCTCTCCAGCCGCACGTTCTTGAGGAACACTTCCTTCTTGAGCGTCAGGCCGACCGTGATGTTGTCCTTCTCGTCCTTCTTTTCCTTGGTGTTCCCGGCCTTCGGGAGCGTGACGTCCACGCCCTTCGAGATCATGGGCGTGATCACCATGAAGATGATCAGCAGCACGATCATGATGTCGGCCATGGGCGTGACGTTGATGTCGGCCATCGCGCCGCCCTTGTTCTCGCCGACGTTCATCGACATCTGGTTCTCCTTCGCGGAACGTGGTCCGGGCCGCGCCCGCCGGACTGGCGGACGCGGTCCGGATCCTGATCGGCCCGCTCCAGCCCCCGGGGGCGGGAGCTAGGCGCCCTTCTTCATCAGGAAGTCGAGCAGCTCCGACGCGGTGTTGTCCATCTCGACGTTGAAGCCCTCGACGCGGCCGCCGAAGTAGTTGTAGGCCCAGACAGCCGGCACCGCCACGAACAGGCCGTAGGCGGTGGTGATCAGCGCCTCGGCGATACCGGCCGAGATCGCGGCGATACCGCCGGAGCCGGTCAGCGCCATGCCCGAGAAGGCGTTGATGATGCCGAACGTGGTGCCGAACAGGCCGACGAACGGGGCCGTCGCGCCGATCGTGGCCAGCACGCCCATGCCGCGCTTGAGGTCGGACATGTTGACGGCGGTGGCGCGCTGGATGGCGCGCTTGGCGGAGTCGACCGCGCCCTCGCGGTCCTTGTCGGCCTCGCCGGACTCGACCTGGTAGAGCCACTCCTGCAGCCCCGGCACCAGCACCTTGGCGACGTGCGAGTAGGAGACGTTCTTGCCATGGGAGGCGTCGATCGCTTCCTTGATCTTCCCCTGCTTCAGGAAGCGGGAGATCTCGGGCACGTACTTCCGAGACTGATCAGCGGCCTTCTTGAACGTGTACCACCGCTCGATCATGATCTGGATCGAATACAGGGACATGATCGTGAGGGTGATGACGACGCCCCACGCCACCGCCCCCATGTGCTTGAACATCGAAACGAGATCGAAACCCATGGGTCCTCCTGGCCTGCGTCGGGACTCTCGAAGAGGGCTTCCCGGGGCCTAGTACTGCTTCAGGAAAGCTTGAAATTGACCGTCACGGTCATGATGACCGGAACCGGCACGCCATTGAGCAGGGTGGGCGTGTACACCCACTGATTCACGGCATCGATCGCGGCCTGGTCGAGGAGAGGGATGCCTCGCAGGACCTTCACGTTGCTGACCTTCCCCTGGGGGCTGATCGTGCACTCCAGGATCACGACACCCTGCACCCGCGCCTGCTTGGCGATGTCGGGATAGACGGGGGCGACGTTCTTGAGCTTCTTCGGCTCCTTGATCTGGCCGCCGACACGCACGGCCTGGGGCGGCGGCGGGGCCTCGGGGAGGCCGCCGACGACACCGCCGACGACACCGCCGGGCACGCCGCCCTCGACGCCGCCCGCGACACCGCCCTCGACGCCCAGATCGAGGCCCTCCTCGGGCTGGACCTGGTCGGGCACCTCGACGGGAGCCGCGAACTTCGGCTCCTCCGTCATCGGCTTCGGCTGCGGCCTGGGCTGCTGGGCGGCCTTCGGTGCGGGCGGCGGGGGGGGCGGAGGAGGCGGCGGCGGGGCCGCCGGCTCGACGAAGAACGCGCGGACCACCGAGGTCGGCTCCGGCAGTTCTTCGGAGGTGAGGATCGGCACCAGCACGACTGCGCCGATGAAGATGGCGTGGAGAGTCAACGAGATGGGCAGCGTCGCCGACTGCCTGGTCTTGTGTGGCTTCGCACTCGAATCCACCAGATCCTCGAAGAGACGCCGCTCGACCATGGAACGTCCTCGCTTTCCCCAACAACCGTGGGAGGAAACAGGATTCTAGGTTCCTGCTTTCCGGGGTGTCAAGGAACCCCGGCCCTCCCGACTACGTCTCTATCTTACTTGCCCCCCGAATGGCCGCTCGCGGGGTTTGGACACCACGAGCGGCCCCGGGGTTCCTCCTACCGGGCGAGGCTCGCGAAGAACGGCGCCAGCACCAGGGACACCACGCTCATCAGCTTGATGAGGATGTTGAGCGAAGGCCCGGACGTGTCCTTGAAGGGGTCGCCGACGGTGTCGCCGACGACGGCCGCCTTGTGGGGGCCGCTGCCCTTGCCGCCGTGGGCGCCGCCCTCGATGTACTTCTTGGCGTTGTCCCAGGCGCCGCCCGCGTTGGCCATGAACAGCGCCATCAGCACGCCGGTCAGGGTGGCGCCGGCCAGCAGCCCGCCCAGCGCGGCCGTGCTCCAGATCCCGATCACGACCGGCACCACCACCGCGGTGACGCCGGGCACCACCATCTCGCGCAGCGCGCCCTGGGTCGAGATCTCGACGCAGCGCGCGCTGTCGGGCTTGGCCGTGCCTTCCATCAGGCCGGGGATTTCGCGGAACTGGCGGCGCACCTCGTCGACCATGCGCTGCGCAGCCTTGCCGACGGCGGTCATCGTCATCGCCGAGATCAGCATCGGCAGCGCCCCGCCGAGGAACAGCCCGACCAGCACCGTCGGGTCCGAGACGTCGATCGCCTTGAGGCCGACCGCCGTCGTGTAGGCCGAGAACAGCGCGAGCGCGGTGAGCGCCGCAGAGCCGATGGCGAAGCCCTTGCCGATCGCGGCGGTGGTGTTGCCGACGGCGTCGAGGCCGTCGGTGATCTTGCGCACCTCGGGCCCGAGGTGGCTCATCTCCGAGATGCCGCCGGCGTTGTCGGCGATCGGGCCGTAGGCGTCGACCGACATGGTGACGCCGACCGTGGCCAGCATGCCGACGGCGGCGATGCCGATGCCGTAGAGGCCCGCCACCGCGTAGGACGAGTAGATGCCGGCGGAGATGATCACCACCGGGAGCGCGACCGACTCCATGCCGACGGCGAGGCCGGCGATGATGTTGGTGGCGGCGCCCGTCTCGCTGGCCTTGGCGATGCGCTTCACCGGGCCCCAGGCCGTGTAGTACTCGGTGACGAGGCCGACCAGGATGCCCGCGACGGAGCCGATCACCACGGCCCAGAACGGACCCATCGCGCCGTAGGGCGCGCCCGGGGCGTAGACGGGCAGCGCCGCCGTGATGAACCAGGCGGCGACGTAGAACAGCCCCGCGGCGACGAAGGTGGTGTTGCGCAGCGCCGACTCGACGGCGCCCTTCTCGAAGACCCGCATCGACAGGATGCCGATCACGGAAGCGACGAGGCCGGCCATCACGAACAGCACGGGCAGCGCCATCGCCTCGAGCCGGGTGCCGACGAACAGCGGGCTGCTGGCGGCGATCGCGATGGTGGCGATGACCGAGCCGACGTAGCTCTCGAAGATGTCGGCGCCCATGCCCGCGACGTCGCCGACGTTGTCGCCCACGTTGTCGGCGATCGTCGCCGGGTTGCGCGGGTCGTCCTCGGGGATGCCGGCTTCGACCTTGCCCACGAGGTCGGCGCCGACGTCGGCGGCCTTCGTGTAGATGCCGCCGCCGACGCGGGCGAACAGCGCGATCGAGGAGGCGCCCATCGCGAAGCCGGCGATGACCTCGGAGAAGGCGACGATCGCCGGGTCGGAGCCGAGGTCGCGGCCGAGGGTCATGAAGACGAGGCCGATGCCGAGCAGGCCCAGCGCGGCGACGGAGAGGCCCATCACGGCGCCGCCGTTGAAGGCGACGCGCAGCGCCGGGCCCTGGCCCTCGGCGCGGGCGGCCTCCGAGGTGCGGACGTTGGCGCGGGTGGCCGCCTTCATGCCGAAGAAGCCGGCGGCCAGCGAGCACAGCGCGCCCATCACGAAGGCGACCGCGGTGTTGGCGCCGACCGCCCAGCCGAGGCCGGCGGCCACGATCACGACGAACGGGGCCAGGATCCGGTACTCGGCGCGCAGGAAGGCCATCGCGCCGGCGTGGATCTGTTCGGCCAGGTCGGCCATCGCGGCCGAGCCGGCCGGCCGCGCGACGACGCCGCGGTAGAGGACGAAGGCGGCGCCGAGGCCGAGCAGGCCGAGGAGCCAGGAATAGCTCGAGAGTTCGACGAGGTTCAACGCACGCATCTCCTTGGGCGGGGGCCGACCGACGCGCCCCGGGTTTTCGGGTGCGGCTCGCGCAGGCGCCGCGCGGACGCAGGCGCGGTAGGGTAAGGGGCAGGCGCGGGCCCGTCAACCCGGGGCCGGCCGGCGGGCTAGAAGATGCGGAAGCCCACCGGGGCGTTGGCCACCGTCGAGACCGGCCGCCCGTTCTTGATCGCGGGCTTGAACACCCACTGCTTGACCGTCTCGATCGCCGCGGCGTCGAGCAGCGGGATCGACTGCAGCACGCGCGCCTTGACGACCCGCCCGTTCTGGTCGATCAGGATCTCGAGCACGACCGTGCCCTCGACCTTCTTGACGAAGGCCTCCTGCGGATACTGCGGACGGGTGATCTTGATGGCGCGCGGCGGCGAGTCGTAGTCCATCACCGGGCCGTCGCCCGTGCCGCCGACGACACCGCCCAGCACGCCGCCCAGCACGCCGCCGACCACGCCGCCTTCGACGCCGCCTTCCATGCCCTCGGCGACGCCCATGTCGCTGCCCGACGGGCTGCCGAACTGCTCGGTCATCTTGTCGCGGGCCTCGGGTTCGAGCGCGCTCTCGTCGGGCTTCGGCTCGAGCAGGGTGTCGGGCTTGCGCGGAGTCTCCTCGGGCGTGACCGGCTTCGCGGGCTCGTTCGTGGGCTTCGCTGCCGAGCCCTTGGGCAGCGGCGGCGGCGGCGGCGGCGGCGGGTTGTAGATGAGGACGCGGTAGATGTCCTGCTGCTCCGGCAGCGCCTCGGGCCAGAGGATCGGAACCAGCACCAGGGCGGCGATGACCACGGTGTGTGCCGCGGCCGACACCGCCAGCCCGGTGCGTCGGACCGGCTTGCGCGGCGCCGAGCCGACCAGGCTGCCGAAGATGCTGTCGGGCTCGGACATCACGGCCATCGTACACCGCGGCCGCCGGGCCGTTGCCGGCCCGGAGCCGCCTCCCCGCGCCCCTGACGAATCTTAACGTTTCGGCGACCGGGAGTCGCCCCCCGGTCAGGCCGCGCTGCGGGTGACGCTGGCACCCTGCCGCCGCTCGTGCCACCAGATCACGATCGGGCTGGCGATGTAGACGGTCGAATAGGTGCCGATCAGGATGCCCACCACCATCGCGAAGCCGAACGAGCGCAGCACCTCGCCCCCGAACAGGTAGAGGCCGAGGACCGCCAGGAACGTGGTGCCGTTCGAGATGATGGTGCGGCTCAGCGTCTGGTTCAGCGCGTCGTTGAGGATCTTGCGCAGGCCCTCGCGGCGGCGGTGGTGGAGGATCTCGCGGGCGCGGTCGAAGATGACGATCGTGTCGTTGACCGAGTAGCCGACGAGGGTGAGCAGCGCCGCGATCACGTTGAGCGTGATCTCGTAGCCCAGCAGGCTCAGCAGGCCGAGCGTGATGATCACGTCGTGGAACGCCGCCAGCGTGGCGCCCGCGCCCCACACCGCGCCCTTGAAGCGGAAGCCGATGTAGATGAGCTGGAAGAGCAGCCCCAGCACCGTGAGCTGGACCGCCTTGCGGCGCAGCTCCTCTCCCACGATCGGCCCGACGATCTCCGACGACGACTCGCGGACCGGGTTCTGCGGGTACTGGGCGGCGATCGCCGACAGCGCGCGCTGGGCGTCGCCACCGACCTCGACCGCCTCGTCCTCGCTGCCGCCGATGCGGATCAGAACCTGGTTGGTGTCCTGCTGGCCGTAGGTCTGGATCACCGCTCCGGGCGCCATCGGCTCGACGGCGGTTCGAATGCGGTCGATCTCGGGCGGGTTCTGGAAGCGCACGATGAGCTGGGTGCCGCCCGAGAACTCGACGCCGTAGCGCAGGCCGCCGGGGCGCAGGATCAGCACCAGCGCGGCGATCACCAGCAGGGCGCTGAGGGTGACGAAGACGCGCGCCTTGCCGAGGAAGTCGAAGTTGGGGTTCTTGAGGATCTCCATGGCGCCCTCAGATGCTCAGCGTCTGGACCTGGCGCTTGCCGAGGACCCACTCGAAGAGGAACTTGGAAACGAAGTAGGAGGCGAACACGTTGGCGACGAGGCCGATGAAGAGGGTGACCGCGAAGCCCTTGACCGGCCCGGTGCCGAACTGGAACAGGAAGGCGGCCGCGATCAGGGCCGTCGCGTGGGTGTCGAGGATCGTGATCCACACCCGTTCGAAGCCGTTCGAGATCGCGGCCTTCACCGTCTTGCCCGCGCGCAGCTCCTCGCGGATGCGCTCGAAGACCAGCACGTTGGTGTCGACGCCGACGCCGACCGTCAGGATCACGCCGGCGATCCCGGGCAGCGTCAGGGTGGCGCCGAAGTAGGCCATCGCCCCGAGCAGGATCAGCAGGTTGCCGGCCAGCGCCACGACCGCGTTGACGCCCGAGAGGCGGTAGTAGAAGAGCATGAACAGCGCGATGAAGCCCATGCCCGCGATCGAGGCCATCACGCCGGAGCGGATCGAGTCGCGGCCGAGCGACGCGCCGACCGTCATCTCCTGCAGGATGCGCAGCGTGGCCGGGAGCGCGCCCGCGCGCAGCACCTTGGCCAGCTCGTCGGCCTCCTGCAGGGTGAAGCGGCCCTGGATCACGCCCTCGTTCGAGATGCGGCCCTGGATCGCCGGGGCCGAGGCGACCGATCCGTCGAGCACGATCGCGAGGCGACGGCCGATGTTGCGCTCCGTCGCGCGCGCGAACTTCTCGGCGCCGGCCGGGTTGAGCGAGAACTGGACGTCGGGGCCGTTGGTCTTGGGGTCGACGCCGGCGCGGGCGTTCTTGAGGTCGCGGCCGGTGATCACCGCCTCGCGGCGCACCAGGTAGAACACCGGCTGCCCGGGCTGGTCGCCGGGGCCCTCGACGATCTCCATGCCGTCGGGCACGGTCCCGCCGTGGGCCTGCAGCAGCGCCTCGCGGGAGCCGGCCGAGTCCTCGACCAGCTTGAGGGCGAGCTGGGCCGTCTGCTTGATGATGCGCTTGGCCTGCTCGGGGTCGCTGACGCCCGGGAGCTGGACCAGGATCTGGTCGCCGCGCGAGCCGTGCTCGCTGATCACGGGCTCGGCGACGCCGAGCTGGTTGACGCGGCGCTCGAGGGTCTTGATCGCCTCCTTGACGGTGCGGTCCTTGATCGATCGGGCGAGGACCTCGGTCATCTCGACCTGGAAGCTGCCCTCGGCGGGCTCGCGGATCTCCCACTCCCGGAAGAAGTCGCGCAGCGAGTCCCGCATGTCCTTGACGCGGGCCGGCTCGACGCCGGTCACCTCGAAGCGGGTCGGGCTGACGCGGGTGGTTGCGCCGACGTGGATCGCCTTTCGCTGGGCCTGCTCGCGCACGGTGTCGAGCGCGTCGTCGACGGTCGCGTTGAGGGCGTCGTCGGTGACGACCTGCATCACGAGGTGGATGCCACCGCGCAGGTCGAGGCCGAGGCGGATCTTGCCGGGCCGGCCGTCCTCGGTGCCGTACGGCGGCCAGATCGCCACCAGGCAGGCGAGCAGGAAGGAGCCGTAGAGGGTCGCCCGCAGGCGCAGCTCCTTGCGCATGACGGAGTAGCTGATGCCGCCGAGGATGGCGGTCAGCAGCAGCCACTGGACGATCGGGTTCTGCAACGCAGGGGGCATGGGTTACTTGCTCTCCGCCTGGGGCGCCGCCTGCAGGCCGGCGACGGCACTGCGGAGCACCTTGATCTTGGTCTTGTCGGACACCCGCACCAGCAGGCCGTCGGGCTCGACGCCCTCGACGGTGCCGAAGATGCCGGCGCTGAGGATGATCTTGTCTCCCGGCTTGAGGCGGGCGACCAGCTCGTCGAGCTTCTTCTGCTTCTGCCGCATGGGCAGGATCAGGACGAAGTAGAAGATGCCGAAGATGATGCCCATCAGCACGAAGCTGGCGAGCGGGCTCTCGCCCTCGGACGGCGGGCCCGCGAGGGCGAACAGCGGCGCGAGGTTCGTCATTCTCTTCGGGGTCCTCTGGCGTTTCGGCTTGGTAGCGGATCGACAGCCCGGGGGCCCGCGGCCCGGGGGTCGCCCAGCCGGCCGCTCCCGGGAGGGAGTGGCTCGCGCGCCGTCAGCTCGAGGGCTCGAGTTCGGGCTGGCCAGGCGGCTCGCCCGGAGCAGGACGAAGACGCCGCAGCGTCTCCGCACGGAACTCCTCGAACCGGCCCAAAAGGATACTCTGGCGCACTCGCCGCACCAAGTCAAGGTAGAAGGCCAGGTTGTGGATCGTCGTCAGCGTGGCGGCGGTCATTTCGCCGGCCGCGTGGAGGTGGCGCAGGTAGGCGCGGGACGTGGTCCGGCAGGTGAAGCAGGCGCAGGCCGGGTCCGGAGGGCGCGGATCCTCGCGGTGCCGGGCGTTGCGGATCGAGAGCTTCCCCTCGCTGGTGAAGAGCTGGCCGTTGCGCGCGTTGCGGGTGGGCATCACGCAGTCGAACATGTCGATGCCGCGGGCGATGCCCTCGATCAGGTCCTCGGGGGTGCCGACGCCCATCAGGTAGCGGGGCTTGCCTGTCGGGAGGAGCGGCGCCAGGCCGTCGAGGACGCGGAGCATGTCGGCCTTCGGCTCGCCGACCGAGAGGCCGCCGACCGCGTAACCGGGGAAGTCGAGGCCGATCAGGTCCTCGGCGCTGCGGGCCCGGAGGTCGTCGAAGACCCCGCCCTGGACGATGCCGAAGAGCGCCTGGCCGGCCCGGCGGTGGGCGTCGCGCGAGCGCCGGGCCCATCGGGTGGTGCGCTGGGTGGCGTCCTCGACCGCCGCCCGATCTGCGGGATAGGGCGGACACTCGTCGAAGGCCATCGCGATGTCGGCTCCGAGCTCCTCCTGGATGGCGATCGAGCGCTCGGGAGTCAGCAGGTGTGCGCTTCCGTCCAGGTGGCTGCGGAAGCGCACGCCTTCTTCGTCCAGCCGGCGAAGGGCGGCGAGGCTGAAGACCTGGTAGCCGCCGGAGTCCGTGAGGAACGGCCCGTTCCAGCCCGTGAAGCCGTGCAGGCCGCCCAGCCGGGCGACGAGGTCCGATCCCGGCCGCAGCATGAGGTGGTAGGTGTTCGCCAGCAGGATGTGGGCGCCGAGCTCGCCGAGGTCTCGGGTCGTGACCGCCTTGACCGCGGCGGCCGTGCCCACCGGCATGAAGATCGGAGTGGGGACGATGCCGTGTGGTGTGGTGAGCCAGCCGGCGCGTGCGTGTCCCGAGGTGGCCTCGAGCCGGAAGGCGAAGGACATGAGCGCGGAGTATAGCCCCGGGGCACGGCTTGAGCGTGGCGTATATAAGGAGCTATGTCAGTCGGGTGTCGAGGGTTGCGAGCGGCGAGCCGGCTCGAGGGGTCGGGCCGGGGCGGGGTCGGATCGGTTTTCTTCACGACTGGCGCGGTCGGAAGCGCTTTTGCACAGGTGCTTCCACAGGCTAAAGCGCGTGTTCGGAGAGGTATACGGGTGACCTGTGCGAAAAAAAGCCTTGACACCCTCCTGGCGGCTCCATACCCTACCCCTAGTATGTCAACCGTTACATCAACCGAGATGTTGAAGTTGGTGAGCGGCGCCGGGCGCCCAGGCTGTGGGCCGAAAGGAGGGAACTGAACGATGGCTGCCAAGAAGAAGGCTGCGAAGAAGGCTGCGAAGAAGGTCGCGAAGAAGAAGAAGTAGCCGGTAGCCGGCGGGAAGCCGGCCTCCACCGTGCACCGACGGCTCGACGCCCGGCGACGGGCAGGCGGGCCCTGACCCTGAGAGAGGGGGGATCGACGACCATGGCTGCCAAGAAGAAGGCTGCGAAGAAGGCCGCGAAGAAGGCCGCGAAGAAGAAGTAGGCCCGCGGCGGTCGCACCGAGAGGTGCGCGGAGAGGGGGTGGGTTCCACCCCCTTTCTCTTTTTTTGGACGGGCCTTCTAGCGCCCGTCCCAGACGGCCGCGGCGACGACGCGGTCGGCGGGCCGCAGGCGTTCGGCCACGGCCAGGCCGACCGTGACGGTGCCCACGACCGTCGCGTCGCGGGCGAGCTCCGGACGCGGGGAGAGGGCGATGGCCAGGCCCTCGGGTGTGGCGATCAGGTGACCGCGGCCGACCGTCCCTGGCCACGGCTCGGCGGGGAGCGGGGGCTCCGACGCCTCGAGGAGCACCTGGCGGTCGGTGTCGACGTTCGCGATCTCCCGCCCGGTCCAGGCGCCGGAACGCACCCGCGTGGCGAGGTCCGAGACGGCCAGCGGTGCCGAGACCGGGTCGAGGAGGACCTCGATCCGGCCGGCGGTGGTGTCCAGGACCAGCCGCGGGCTGTAGACCTGGCCCGAGAGCCCGACCTGGTAGGGGGCGGTGGCGGCAAGATGGTCCGCGAGGGGTCGCGGGCGCTCCGAGGGTGGCTGCTCGGGGGCGGCGGAGAGGGCGCGGGCCGCGGCGCGGACGTCCGGATCGGGGTCTGCCGCGAACTCGGGGAGGCGCGCCTCCGCAAGCGGGCCACCGATGCGGAGTATGGCCTGGGCGGTGGCGGCGCGAACGCGGCGATCCGGGTCCGGGTCGAGGCTCGAGAGCAGCAGCGGGTACTGCTCCGGGTCGAGGTGGGCGAGGGCCAGGTGGGCCGCGGCGCGGGCCGCAGGGTCGGGGTCCGCGAGCGCGGGGAGGACGCGGGCGGCGAGTTCCGGGAGCGGGGGGCCTGCCGCCAGCGCGCGCAGAGCCTCGGCCCGGTGTCCCGGGCGTTCGGCCCGAACCATCACGGCCGCGGCCTGGGCGGCCTCGCGGGTACCCAAGCGGGCGAGACCGCGCAGGGCCGCAGTCACGACGGCGGGGTCCGGATCGGCCAGCAGCTTTCGCTGCAGCGCAAGCGAGCCGGCGTGCGAGCCCAGCGCTTCCGCCGCGATCGCCCGGCTCTCCGGACTGCTGGAGGCCGCGGCGGCCTCAAGAACGGGCCGGAGGCCGGGGTCCCCCGTGCGGCCCGCGACCCATGTCGCAGGCCACCAGTCGATCCGGGGCCCGGATGGCGGGAGCAGCACGCGGGCGATGGCCGCCGCGTCGCGCTGCTCTCCGAGCGCGAGCAGCGCGGCCCGGGTCTCCTGCCAGGGATCGGCGTGCCCCGGGTCGTCGCGCAGCGTGACCACGGGACCGGGAGGCAGGATGGACTCCAGGTGGGCCGCCAGGGCCGCGCTGGTCGAGCCGGCCTCGAACGCGCCGAGCGCCTCCGCGGCGCGTGCCCGCGTCTCGACGCTCGCGTCGCCCAGCGCGGCCACCAGCGGCTCGCGGGCCTCGGGAGCCCGCGAGCGGCCCAGCGCCCAGGCGGCGGCAGCTCGCACGGCCGGTTCGACGTCGGAGAGGAGGCGGGTCAGCGGCGGGGCGAGGCCGGGATCAGCCAGGCGCCCGGCCGCCAGCGCGGCCCGGCGGCGGACGCCACGGTCGGGGTCGGCCAGCAGCCGCTGCACGAGACCGCGGTCGCCGATCCGCTCGGCGGACGAAGCGCGGGCGAGGCTCTCCGTGCGCTCGGCGACGGCCCGGGGCGCCGGAACGGCGAGGGCTGCGCAGAACAGCAGCAGGGGGGCGTGCCGAGCCACGAGAACCTCCCGAAAATGACGAAAGCCCCGCAGAGTGGAACTCCACGAGGCTTGGGTCGGACGAAAGAAAATCCCGGCAACGTCCTACTCTCCCACCAGGCGACCCTGGCAGTACCATCGGCGCAGGAGGGCTTAACGGCCGTGTTCGGAATGGGAACGGGTGTGACCCCTCCGCTATGGTCACCGGGATGTCGGCAGCCGAAGATCACCCGTTCTCGATTGCAAGCTGCCCCGCTCGGGCAGAACAAACGTCATGGTCAAGCCTCACGACCGATTAGTACCCGTCAGCTGAGAGCATCGCTGCTCTTGCACACCGGGCCTATCAACGTGGTCGTCTACCACGGGTCTTCAGGCAGGTTACCCTGCGGGAGACATCATCTCGAGGCAGGCTTCACGCTTAGATGCTTTCAGCGTTTATCCCGACCGAACGTAGCTACCCAGCTGTGCCTCTGGCGAGACAACTGGTGCACTAGAGGTTCGTCCATCCCGGTCCTCTCGTACTAAGGACAGGCCCTCTCAAGTCTCCTGCGCCCACAACAGATAGGGACCGAACTGTCTCGCGACGTTCTAAACCCAGCTCACGTACCGCTTTAATGGGCGAACAGCCCAACCCTTGGAACCTGCTACAGCTCCAGGATGCGATGAGCCGACATCGAGGTGCCAAACCTGGTCGTCGATGTGAACTCTTGGACCAGATCAGCCTGTTATCCCCGGCGTACCTTTTATCCGTTGAGCGATGGCCCTTCCACTCAGAACCACCGGATCACTAAGTCCTGCTTTCGCACCTGCTCGACTTGTAGGTCTCACAGTCAAGCTCCCTTGTGCCTTTGCACTCGACGGCTGATTTCCAAACAGCCTGAGGGAACCTTCGAGCGCCTCCGTTACTCTTTAGGAGGCGACCGCCCCAGTCAAACTACCCACCTAGCCCTGTCTCTCTCCCCGATGCAGGGGAGCAGGTTAGAGCCTAGGAACGCTAAGGGTGGTATCTCACCGCTGGCTCCCCCGAGCCCGAGAGCCCGAGTTCAAAGCCTCCCACCTATCCTGCGCAGAGCGCACCCAAGTCCAAGGCTAGGGTGCAGTAAAGGTGCACGGGGTCTTTCCGTCTAGTTGCGGGAAACCGGCATCTTCACCGGTACTACAGATTCGCAGTGCCACTCGTTGAGACAGCGCCCAGATCGTTACGCCATTCGTGCAGGTCGGAACTTACCCGACAAGGAATTTCGCTACCTTAGGACCGTTATAGTTACGGCCGCCGTTTACCGGGGCTTCAGTTCAGAGCTTTGCCTTGCGGCTGACCCCTCTCTTTAACCTTCCGGCACCGGGCAGGCGTCAGGCCCTATACATCCTTTTTGTGAGTTTGCAGAGCCCTGTGTTTTTAGTAAACAGTCGCCTGGGCCGATTCGCTGCGGCCCCCCCGGGCTCGGAGAGCAAGTCTCTTCACCCCTGGGGGCACCCCTTCTCCCGAAGTTACGGGGTTATTTTGCCGAGTTCCTAAACGAGTGATCACACTAGCGCCTGAGGATATTCTCCTCGCCTACCTGTGTCGGTTTGCGGTACGGTCACCGGACGACTCCTTAGAGGCTTTTCTTGGCAGCATGGGGTGGGCCACTTTGCGAGCCGAAGCTCTCGTCGTCAGGTCTCGGAAACGCGCCCCCGTGGATTTCCCTGCGGAGACTTCCTACACCCTTGAACCGCCATTTCCGGTCGGC
>JAANMY010000403.1_pt1:0-42500 | contig 61430 bp, 51 predicted proteins | sample 7279691 | NCBI WGS metagenome assembly JAANMY01 (sample SAMN14094543, study PRJNA606508) | bioreactor metagenome | isolation source: A lab-scale SPAN reactor treating ammonium-rich wastewater day 388 | place: Ireland: Galway | collected 2018-02-07 | reverse complement strand
GAGCGAGTAGCCGTTCGTGTGCAGCCCGGCCGAGGGCAGGCCCACGAGCACGTCCCCCGGCCGGATCCCCTCGCCGGTGATCGCCCGCTCGCGTTCGACGACGCCGACGATGAAACCGGCCAGGTCGTAATCGTCGGGTGCGTAGGTACCGGGCATCTCCGCGGTCTCGCCACCCAGCAGCGGGCAGCCGAACTCCGCGCAGGCGCGGGCGACGCCGCGGACGACGGCCTCGACCCGGGCGGGGTCGAGTCGGCCGAACGCCACGTAGTCCATGAAGAAGAGCGGGGTGGCACCCTGGACCAGGATGTCGTCGACGCAGTGGGCGACCAGGTCGTAGCCGACCGTGTCGTGGCGGCCGACCAGGCAGGCGATCCGGATCTTGGTGCCGACGCCGTCGGCGGAGGCGACCAGCACCGGGTCGCGGTAACGGCCGAAGTCGGGCTTGAACATGCCTCCGAAGGAGCCGATCTGGGTCAGCACCGAGGGGTTGAACGTGCCCCGTGCGAGTCCCTTGATGCGCTCCTTGGCGTCGTCCGCCCGGTCGATGTCCACGCCCGCGTCGCGGTAGTCCATGGCGCGGGGATTCTACGTCCGGGCGAGGGGTTCCAGCTTAGGATCCGGGAGGTGAGCGAAGCCCTGCAGCCCGCCCCGGCCCCGACCGCGTTCGCGGGACTGGAGACAGCGCTCGCCCGCGAGCGCGAGCGGGTGGACGCGGCGCTGCGCGAGTGGAGCCCGCGGGGCGCCTCGCCGGCGGTGCAGCGCGCGCTCGAGGACAGCCTGTTCGCCCCCGCCAAGCGGCTGCGCCCCGTGCTGGCGCTGCTGGTGGCGCGGGTGCTGGAGGCCCCGCCGGACCCGGTGCTGCCGGCGGCCTGCGCGCTCGAGATGGTCCACACCTCGAGCCTGATCCTCGACGACCTGCCGAGCATGGACGACGCCCGCGAGCGCCGCGGTCGCCCGGCCTGCCACGTCGCCCACGGCGAGTCGACCGCGCTGCTGGCGGCGTTCGCGCTGCAGGCGCGGGCCTTCGAGATCCTGGCCACGGGCTGGCCCGCGGGCCCCGACGCGGCGGCGCGCGCGGTGCTGGCCCAGGACCTCTCGGCGGCGATCGGGCTCGACGGGCTGACCGCCGGCCAGGAGCTGGACCTGGCGATGACCGGCCGCCCCCTCGACTTCACGACCCTGGAGTTCATCCACAGCCGCAAGACCGGGGCGCTGTTCACCTGCGCCGCGCGGATCGGGGCGCGGGCCGCCCGCGCGGAAGCGCGCCAGCTCGCGGCGCTCGGCAGCTACGCGAAGAACCTCGGCCTGGCGTTCCAGATCGTCGACGACGTGATCGACGCGGCCGGCGACCGCCTTGCGGCCGGCAAGGATGTCGGACAGGATTCGCGCAAGACGACGTTCGTCTCGTTCGCCGGGGTGGCGGGAGCGATGGCGCTGGCCGCCGAGCTCTCGACCGCCAGCGTCGACGCGCTCGAGGCATTCGGCCCGGGCGCCGAGCCGCTGCGCGACCTGGCGCGCTACGTCGTCGCACGCAGGAGGTAGAACAGAGTGGCCCGCCCCCCCGAAGAAGGCTCCGAGCGCTGCCCGGAGTGCGAGTCCGACCTCGAGCTCGACGGCTACGAGCTCGACGTCGGCGAGACGATCAACTGCCCCGAGTGCTCGATCGAGCTGCGGATCGTGTCGGAGAACCCGACCCGGGTCGTGCTGGCCGAGGAGTAGCGCCCCGCGTCAGCTCTCGAAGTGGGCCAGCGCCTCGGCCTCGGTCGGGTAGAGTTCGAAGATCGGCAGCAGGCGCGCCGTGAACAACGTCTGCTGCACGCGCTCGCCGGCCTGCAGCAGCTTGAGGCTGGCCCCGAAGCGCCGGGCCGTGCGCAGCCCCGCCACCAGCTCGCCGACGCCGGCACTGTCGATGAAGGACACCTCCGACAGGTTGAGCAGGATCTTGCGGCGGTTCTCCGCCAGCAGCTCGTCGATCGTGTCGCGCAGGATCTGGTCGCCCAGGCCCAGCGTGAGCTTGCCCTTGAGGTCGACGATCACGACGTCCCCGGACTGACGCAGCTCGACGTGCAAGGGTCTCCTCCTTGTCGGGCTCCCGCGGGAGCCCTGGGTCCTAGCCGACGAGCCGGCGATAGGCCTCGGTGTCGCGGGTGATCGGGTGGCGCTCGCGCGCCTGGCGCAGGAACGCCTCGAAGAGCTGCTCGCGGCGGGCCCGGATCAGCGCGGCCCGGATCGCACCCTTCTGGGCGTCGAAGCTCTGGCCTTCGGCCACCTTGCGCTCGAGCAGCCGCAGCACGACGTAGCCACTGCTGGTGCGCACGGGCTCGGACAGCGCCTCGGGCGCCAAGTCGAGCAGGACCTGCTCCAGCGCGTCGCTGTTGCCGGCGTCGGGCAGCGGCTGACCGGGAGCCAGCGGGGCCGGCGTCTCCTTGCGGGTCAGGCTCAGGGCGACGGCCGCCTTCGCGAGACCTTCGGTGACGGCCCGCGCGCGCAGTGCCGCGGCGCGCTCCGCAGCCAGCTCCAGGGCGCGGCGCTCGACGAGGTCGGCGCGCACGCGGTCGCGCACCTCGCCCAGCTCGGGCAGCCGCGAGGGCTGGATCTCGTCGACGCGGATGAAGGCGGCGCCGCGGGCGAGGCCGAACGGCTCGGGATGGACGGCACCCTTGGCCAGCGCGAAGGCACGGGCGGACAGCAGCGGCGAAGACAAGGGCGGCGGCGCCTCGCCGCGCGCGAAGGCGGCCGACTTCTGGACCGTCAGCCCGGCCGGCCGGCCGGCCTCCTCCAGCGAACGGCCGCGGCGCAGGTCGGCGGCGATCTGCTCCGCCTGGGCGACCATCCGCTCCTGTGCCTTGCGGGCCAGCAGGCCCTGCTTGACGGCGTCGGCGACGGCGAGGAGCGGCTGCACGCCCTCCTCGCGGCGCGAGACGAGCTGGATCACGTGGAAGCCGTAGCTGCTGCGGACGAGGTCCGAGACCTGGCCCGGCTCCAGCGCGAAGGCCGCCGCGTCGAACTCCGGCACCATCGCCCCCCGCGGGAAGCAGCCGAGGTCGCCGCCGCCGGGCGCCGAGCCCTTGTCCTCGGAGACGGCCTTCGCCACCTCGGCGAAGTCGGCGCCGCCGCGGATGCGGTCGAGCGCGGCCTGGGCACGACGACGGGCCTCGGCCTCGGGGTGGCCCTCGCCCTGCTCGCCGCGGACCTTGACCAGCACGTGGCGGGCGCAGGCCTGCGGCTCCTGGCGGAAGCGCTCGCGGTTGGCGTTGTACTCGGCCTCGATCTCCGCCTGGGTCGCCGACTCGCGGGCGCGCAGCGCCTCGAAGTCGAGATAGAGATAGGACACCACGCGCTGCTCCGGGACGCGGTAGCTCTCCTTCGCGCTCTCGAAGCGCTGCTGGACTTCAGCGTCGGTGGGAGCCACGCCCTCGCGCAGCGGCGCGGCGTCGACCGCGACGTACTCGACCCGCACCGTCTCGCTGCGTCGGCGGTACTCGCGTCGCGCCTCGTCGTCGGAGACCGCGACCGCAGCCGTCACCGCCGACTGCAGCCGCTGGCGCATCAGGCTCGCGCGCAGCGAGCGCTCGACGTCCTGCAGGCGCAGGCCCTGGGCCTCGATCAGGCGCCGCAGCTCGTCGCCGCCGATGAAGCGGCCGTCGCGCTGGAACTGGGGGTCGTCGACGATCGCCTTCTGCAGGGCCTGGTCGTCGACCGTGAGGCCGAGGCGCTCCGCCTCCAGCTCGACGAGGCGCTGCTCGACGAGGCCATCGAACACCTGCTCCTCGATCCCGAGCTGCTGCAGCGCGGCGCCGTCGAGCCGGCCCTGGTACAGGGAGCGGTAGAACTCGAGGCGATCACGATACGCCGCCTGGAACTCGGCCAGCGTGATCTTGCGATCGCCCACCGAGCCGAGAGCCGCGCCGCCGCCCGCCTGGCTCGCGTCCTGGAAGGCCGGGATGTAGAGGATGATGAATGCGGCGATCACGAGCCACAGGAAGACGTAGAGCCACCGGCGGTGCCGGCGCATGAACGAAAGGGCCATCGCTGTCGACCAATCTCCAAGGCGGCGCGCCCGAGGCGGGCGCCCGCTCCAAGTCCCGCGAAACGAGTACGTTAAACCGTTCGCGCGCCCCCCGCAACCAGCCCGGCGCGGCGATTGCGTGCGCCGGGGCCGTAACCTATACTGCCGCGGCCCAGGCCAATCGGGTTAAGTCTCTCTGGTTGTAGGAACTTGGCGACTTTCGTGTGGGCTCTCCTGGGGCTCGAGAGGCGGCGATGAGCGGACGGACCCCTGGCAGTTCGATCGACGAAGATCGCGAGTGGACCACTGTTTCCTACCGCACGATCTATCTGATCGTGGCGGCGGTGGTGCTCGTCGTCGGCGGAGCTCTCGCCTGGCGGTACTGGCCGGCGCCGCCGCCGGCGGCTCCGGTGGACGATCAGGCGCTGATCACGGCGCGGTTCACGGCCCTCGAAGGCAACGTCAAGGTCCGGCCGTTCGGCAAGCTCGAGTGGGCCTCGGCCGATCGAACGATGGTGCTGCACAAGGGCGACCTGGTCCGCACCGGCGCCGGCACGACGGCGGAGGTCACGTTCTTCGACGGCACGGTGGTCCATGTGCGGCCGGAGAGCCTGATCAAGATCGAGGAGGCCTTCGACGATCCGGCCACCCGGCGACGCAAGGTCGCCTGGCACATCAACTCGGGCGAGGTCAACTTCAAGACGGCTGCGCGCCGCGGGGCCAGCGCTGGTTCGGCGGAGATCTCCACGCCGACGGTGCGCGTGACGCAAGGCGAGGCGGCCACCGGCGGCATCCGCGTCGACGAGACGACCGGCGAGGCGAACCTGCGCCAGTTCAGCGGCCGTGGCAGCGCCGAGACGACGAGCGGCGAGAAGATCGAGCTGGCCGACAACGAGGCCGTGAAGGTCGACAAGGCCGGCAAGGCGGGACCGAAGATCGCGCTGCCCGATGCGCCGGAGCTGCTGGCCCCGCCGCACCAGGCGGAGATCGCCTACGCGGACCCGGCGCGCTCGACCACCGCACTCGTGTGGAAGGCGGTGGCGGGCGCCGCCGGCTACAACGTGATGCTCGACTACAGCCCCTTCTTCAACCGCCCGGTCGTCGACCAGCGCGGCGTGCGCGGCACCAGCGTCGACCTGCGCGGGCTGGAGGCGGGCAAGTACTACTGGCGGGTCTCGGCGGTCGACGGCGCGGGCAGCGAGGGGCCGTTCTCCAACTTCGGGCGCTTCTCGGTGGCGCGCTCGTCGACCGCCGCCGCCGGGCCGCCGCCGCCGCTCGCGCTCGATGGCCTGGACGTGCGCGGCTCGATCCTGCAGATCAAGGGCCGCACCGAACCCGGCGCGACGGTGACGGTCAACGGCCAGCGCGTGGACGTGCAGAACGACGGCTCGTTCAACGAGTTCGTCACTCTCTCCGACGAGCCCGGCGCCCAGGCCGTCGTGGTGCGGGCCACCGGCGTCGCCGGGGGCGTGCGCGAGGTGCGGCGTAACGTCGAGGTGAAGTAGCACGGTGGCCAGGGTCGCGGTCTTCGCGTCGTCCCGGCTGCGCAGGTCGCTGCGCGACGGCGAAGGGCTGCGCTTCGTCGAGGCCGAGGCCGACGCCCCGCCGAAAGGCTGCCAGGGCGCCGTCGTCGAGCTGCGCCCGGGCCTCGGCGGAGAGCGCCTCGACGCGCTGCGGGCGGCGCTCGGGGGCGCCCCGCTCGGCAGCGTTTCGCGCTCGACGAGCGCAGCCGCGCTGCAGCGCTCGGTAGCCCTGGGCTTCGACTTCCACGTGGCCTGCGACCGCCCCGGGCTGCAGCGCGAGCTGAAGGCGCGGCTGCAGGTGGCGCGCGCCCAGCCGCGCGGGGGCGGCGGCTTCGGCCTCGCGGTCACCCGTGAGCGGCTTCAGATCCTGACCGACATCGTCAAGACCGCCAACTCGATCCTGGAGCCCGACAAGCTGATCGACGTGATCATGGGCAAGATCCAGGTGCTGATCCCCAGCGAGGCGTGGTCGATCCTGCTCGTCGACGAGACCCGCAGTTACCTCTCGTTCGCCCTGGCGCTGGGCGACAAGAGCTCGCCGCTCGCCAAGCTGAAGGTCAAGATGGGCGAGGGCATCGCGGGCTGGGTGGCCCAGTCGGGCGAGTCGCTGATCGTCAACGACGTCCACAAGGACCCGCGCTTCGCCTCCAAGTTCGACCACCAGACGCAGTTCCACACCCGTTCGATCCTGTGCGCGCCGCTGGTCTCCCGCGGCCGCTCGATCGGCGTCGTCGAGGTGCTCAACAAGCGCGGTGGCGACTTCAGCCAGGCCGACCTCGAGCTGCTGATGACGCTGGTCGAGCCGTGCGCGATCGCGATCGAGAACGCCCAGCTCTTCCAGCGCGCCGAGCAGCTCACCGTGACCGACGACCTGACCCGGCTGTTCAACTCGCGCTACCTGACGCTGTACCTCGAGCGCGAGCTGACCCGCTGCCGGCGCCACGGCATTCCGCTGTCGCTGGTGTTCCTCGACCTCGACGGCTTCAAGGCCGTCAACGACCTCTACGGCCACCTGGCCGGCTCGGCGACGCTGACCGAGGTGGGCCGGATCCTGGCCGACACGGTGCGCGAGTCCGACACGCTCGCGCGCTACGGCGGCGACGAGTTCGTGGTCGTGCTGCCGGAGACCCCGTCGTCGGGCGCTCTGGTGATCGCCGAGCGCATCCGCAAGGCGATCGAGGCCCACGATTTCCTGGCCGAGCAGGGCCTCTCGGTCCACATCTCCGCCTCCTTCGGCATCGCCTGCTTTCCGGACCACGCCCAGACCCCCGAGGGCCTCGTCCAGAAGGCGGACCAGGCGATGTACCGGGTCAAGGAGGCCAACAAAAACGGCGTCCAGGTGGCCCGCTAGCGGGCCCGTCTGCGAGCGCCCCACGCGAGGATGAACCCGTCTCTCCCATGAACACCCGCTCCCTGTTCAACCTGAGCTTCCTGTCGAGCGATCTGGCGATCGACCTCGGCACCGCCAACACCCTGGTCTACGCCAAGGGCAAGGGCATCATCGTCTCCGAGCCGTCGATCGTGGCGATGAACACCCGCACCGGCAAGGTCGAGGCGGTCGGCAAGGAGGCCAAGGAGATGCTGGGCCGCACGCCGGGCCAGATCGTCGCCATCCGGCCGATGAAGGACGGCGTGATCGCCGACTTCGAGATCACCGAGAAGATGCTGTCGTACTTCATCCGCAAGGCGCACAACCGCAACACGCTGGTGCGGCCGCGGATCATCATCGGCATCCCCTCGGAGGTGACCCAGGTCGAGAAGCGCGCCGTGCGCGACTCGGCGCTCAAGGCCAAGGCCTCGGAGGTGTACCTGGTCGACCAGGCGATGGCGGCGGCGATCGGGGCCGGCCTGCCGATCACCGAGCCCTCGGGCAACATGGTGGTCGACATCGGCGGCGGCACCAGCGACGTGGCCGTCATCTCGCTGGCGGGCATCGTCTACTCGAAGTCGGTGCGCGTCGCCGGCAACGAGATGGACGACGCCATCATTCAGTACATCAAGAAGAAGTACAACCTGCTGATCGGCGAGCGCACGGCCGAGCAGATCAAGCTCGAGCTCGGCTCCGCCTTCCCGCTCGACGAGCCGATGTCGATGGAGATCAAGGGCCGCGACCTGGTCGAGGGCATCCCCAAGACGCTGACCGTCACCGACGCGGAGATCCGCGAGGCGCTGTCCGAGCCGATCTCGATCATCGTCAACGCGGTTCGCGTCGCGCTGGAGAAGACGCCGCCCGAGCTGTCGGCCGACATCGTCGATCGCGGCATCGTGCTGACCGGTGGCGGCAGCCTGCTGAAGAACCTCGACCGCCTGCTGCGGGAGGAGACGGGGCTGCCGGTGTCGGTCGCCGAGGACCCGCTCTCGTGCGTGGTGCTCGGCACCGGCAAGATGCTGTCGGACTTCGACCTGCTGCGCAAGATCAGCCTGGAGTAGGGCGTGGCCGGCACCGGCGCCTCATGATCAAGGTCGTCGACACCCGGCGGTCGCTGGCGCTGCTGGCCGTGCTGGTGCTCGGCCACCTGGTCGCGATCAGCCGCCAGGTCGAGGCCGGCGGCGGCGGCACGCTGTTCGACCGCGTGCTGCTCGCGGCGCTGTCGCCGCTGTCGTCGGGCACGGCGGCGGTGGTGCGCGGGGTCTCCGACGCCTGGCACGGCTACGTGGACCTGCGGGGCGTGCGCGCCGAGAACGCTCGCCTTCGCGAGCAGGTGTCCCATCTCGAACTGCTGCTCCAGCGCAAGCAGGACGCCGTGCGCGAGGCCGAGCGGCTGCAGGCGTTGCTGGCGCTGCGCGAGGCGCTGCCGCTCTCGACGGTGTCGGCACACGTCGTCTCTCGCGACGGCACCCCGTGGTTCAGCACGCTGACGATCGACCGCGGGTCGCGCGACGGGGTCCGGCTCAACGCCCCGGTGCTGAGCTCGACCGGCGTCGTCGGGCGGGTCACAGACGTGGGCCCGGGCGCCGCGCGGGTGCAGGTGGTGCTCGACGTCAACGCCGGCGTCGGCGCGCTGATCGAGCGATCGCGCGTCTCCGGCGTGGCCTCGGGGCTCGTGCGTTCCGCCGAGGCCGGCCGCTTCGACCTGCGCCTCAAGTACGTGCCGGCGCTGGCCGACGTCGCGGTCGGCGACGTGGTGGTGACCTCCGGCCTCGACCGCATCTTCCCGCGCGGGCTGGTGATCGGCCGCGTCACCGCCGTCGGGCCGGGCTCCGGCCTGTTCAAGGAGGTCGCGCTGGCGCCGGCGGCCCGCTTCGAGAGCCTCGAGGAGGTGCTGGTCGCGACCGGTGAGCGGCCGGCGCCACCCGTCTTCGAGGAGGGCGTGCGGTGAGCCCGCCGCTGGCCGCCGCCCTCGCGCTGCTGGTCGCGTTCGTCGCCCAGTCGGCCCTGAGCCTGGTGGGGCCCGCGGCGGCGCGACTCGTCGACCCGCTGCTGGTGGTGGCGGTGGTCGTCGCCCTCGCCCGCGGCGAGGTGTGGGGCATGCTGGTCGGCGCCGCCGCCGGCTGGATCCTCGACGCCCATTTCGGCGGCACGGTGCTGGGCCTGGCCGGCCTCGCGCGGATGCTGGTCGGCTTCGTCGTCGGCTTCGCCGCGGCGCGCCTGCTGCTGCTCGGGCCCGGGTCGCGCCTGGCCGTGCTGGCCGCGGCCACCGTGCTCGACGCCCGGGGCCTGGAGTGGCTGGCCGCCTCGTTCGACGTCGGGGTGCCCACGCTGCCGGCGCTGCCGCTCGCCGGTCGCGCGCTGCTCAACGCCCTGCTCGGCGCCGCGCTCTACGGCCCGCTCGAGCGTCGCCTGCGCGTGGAGGGCGCGCGGTGAGGATCTACGAGGACCTGCGCGCGGTCCAGGAGCGGCTGGTCGTCGCCCAGCGGCTGGTGATCGGGCTGCTGCTGGTGTTGCTGGCGGCCTTCTGGCACCTGCAGGTGCTGAACAACCGCTACTTCCTCGAGCTGGCCGAGTCGAACCGGATCCGCAACGTCCCGCTGGTCGCGCCGCGTGGCCTGCTGCTCGACCGCGCCGGGAACCTGCTGGTCGAGAACCGGGCCTCCTTCAACATCGTGCTGACCCCCGAGCACGCCGAAGACCTCGACGCCACCGTGACGCGGCTGGCGGACGCGCTCCAGCTCGACGAGGCGGCCGTGCGCGCGCGCATCGCGGCGCGGCCCGCGCGGTTCCGGCCGGCGGTGATCCGCGCCGACGCGTCGTTCGCGGACGTGGCGGCACTGGAGGCGCGGCGGCTGGAGCTGCCGGAGACCGGCGTCGAGGTGGTGCCGCTGCGCGCCTACCCGATGCGCAGTGCCGCTGCCCACGCGCTGGGCCGGGTCGGCGAGGTCAGCGAGCGCCAGCTCGAGCAGGAGGCGTTCGCGATGGTCGCGCCCGGCACGTTCATCGGCCAGGCCGGCCTGGAGGCACGCTACAACGCGGAGCTGATGGGCCGCGACGGCGTGCGGCGGGTGGTGGTCAACAGCCGCGGGGCCGAGGTGGCCGAAGCCGAGCGCACGCCGCCCGTCGACGGGCCGCCGCTGACGCTGACCCTCGACGCGTCGCTGCAGGCGGCCCTGGAGCGGGCCTTCGCCGGCCGCCGCGGCAGCGCGGCGGCGCTCGATCCGGAGACGGGCGAGATCCTGGCGCTGGGCTCGCTGCCCTCGTACGACCCCAACGCGTTCGCCACGGGTGTCGACAGCGCCACCTGGCGGGCGCTGATCGGCGACCCGATGCGGCCGCTGATGAACCGCGTGATCCAGGGCCAGTACTCGCCGGGCAGCACGTTCAAGCCGATCGAGGCGATCGGCGGCCTCGCCGAAGGCGTGATCACGCCGCAGACGACCATCTACTGCCCGGGCTACCTGTCGATCTACAACACCGTGTTCCGCTGCAACCGCCCCGAGGGCCACGGCAGCATCGACCTGCGGCGGGCGCTCGCGGTGTCGTGCAACGTGTTCTTCTACCAGACCGGCGTGCGGCTGGAGATCGAGCGCATCGCGCGCTGGTCGCGGCGCTTCGGGCTCGGCAGCGCGACCGGCATCGACCTGCCGGCCGAGGCCAGCGGCCTGGTGCCGAGCCCGGAGTGGAAGCAGCGGGTGTTCAGGACGCCTTGGTACGCCGGCGAGACGGTGTCGGTGGCGATCGGCCAGGGCCAGCTCAACGTGACGCCGATGCAGATGGCGCGAGCCACGGCGGCGCTGGCCGTCGGCAAGCTGGTCCAGCCGCACCTCGTCAAGGCGATCGCCGGCCGCCCGGTCGAGTGGCCGCCCGCGCAGGACCTGGGGTTCGTCCCCGAGCACCTCGAGGCGGTGCGCGAGGGCATGTGCGACGTGGTCGCGCCCGGCGGCACCGGCTGGCGCGCGCGGGTGCCCGGCATCGAGGTCTGCGGCAAGACGGGATCGGCCCAGGTCGTCGCCCGGGCCCGCCTCCAGCGCGACGGCGCCGAGAACGAGCTGATCCGCCCCCACGGCTGGTTCATCGCCTTCGCACCCCGCGAGCGGCCGCGGATCGCGCTGGCCGTGCTGGTGGAGAACAGCGGCTCCGGCGCGGAGGGGGCGGCCCCGGTCGCGCGCGAGATCCTGGCCCACTTCTTCCGCGTCGGCGAGCCGGCCGCGAGGCCGACGGTGCCGGCGCCCGCCGCGGCCGAGGCGCCCTGACGATGGCGATCGACCGCCGCCTGCTGACGAACCTGGACGGGCCGCTGCTGCTGGCGGTGTCGTTGTTGTGCGGGATCGGGGTCGCCACGATCTGGAGCGCGACCAAGGCGACCGCGCACGCCGAGCTTTACCTGAAGCAACTCACCGCGGTCGGCCTGGGCCTGGTCGGGATGGCCGTGGTGGCCAGCCTCGACTACCGGCGGCTGGCCGACCGCGCGCCGTTCTTCTACGCGGCTTCGCTGCTGGCGCTCAGCTACGTGCTGTTCTTCGGCCCGCGCATCGCCGGCACCCGGCGCTGGTTGCTGCTGGGCGGGGCGCAACTGCAGCCGTCCGAGTTCGTCAAGCTGGCCGCCGCGCTGTTCGTGGCCAAGGTGTTCGCGGAGTCGCGCAAGGACCAGCTCGGGCTGGCGGACGTCGTGCCGTCGGGCATCGCGGTCGGCCTGCTGTCGCTGCTGATCGCCGCGCAGCCCGACCTCGGCACCGCCTTCTGCCTGGTGCCGCTGTTCCTGGCCGTCGCGCTGCTGGCCGGGCTGCGGGTGCGCGCGGTGCTGACCCTCGCCCTCGTCGGCGTGCTGGCCGGGGCGCTGGGCTGGAACTTCGCGCTGCGCGACTATCAGAAGAGCCGCATCTACACCTTCCTCGACCCGAGCACGGACCCCCGCGGCGCCGGCTACCAGACGATCCAGTCGCAGATCGCCGTCGGCTCCGGCGGGCTCACCGGCAAGGGCTTCGGCAACGGCTCCCAGGTCCAGCTCGGCTACCTGCCGGCGCGCCAGACCGACTTCATCTTCTCCGTGCTCGCCGAGGAGATGGGCTTCGTCGGCGTCGCCGTCGTGCTCTCGCTCTACCTGTTCGTGCTGTGGCGCATCCTCGAGACGGCGCAACTCGCGCGCGACCGGGTCGGCGCCTACCTCGCCGCCGGACTCGCGGCCACCCTCGGATTCCAGGTCGTCTACAATGTCGCGATGGTGGCCGGGCTGGTTCCGGTGAAGGGACTGCCGTTGCCGTTCCTCTCCTACGGCGGGTCTTCCGTTTTGGCCTCGCTGCTCGGAATCGGCCTCATCCTCAACGTCCGCATGCGCCGCTTCGCCAATTGACGAAGCCCGCCCGACGCTTCGCCACCGCGGCGCCCCCGGGGGGCGCCGCCACGACTTCTCGCTCGCGCGCGCAGGCCGCTCCCGGCCGCCGCCGCGGGGCCCTCCCCCCTCAGCCCGAAGAGCGCCCGACCGGCGCGGCACCGGGAGGGGCGGGAACGTGGCCCCCGAAAGGGATCTGCGTCCATGACCAAGGACCTCATCGTCAGCAGCACGCCGCAGGAGACCCGCGTCGCCCTGCTCGAGGACGGCGTCGTCTCCGAGTTCTTCCTCGAGCGTGAGGCCCACCGCGGCATCGTCGGCAACATCTACAAGGGCGTCGTCACCCGCGTGCTGCCGGGCATGCAGAGCTCGTTCGTCGACTGCGGGCTCGAGCGCGACGCGTTCCTCTACGTCGCCGACGTGCTCGAGGAGCTGCCCGAGAACCTGCTGACGCCGGAGGAGCAGAAGAGCGCCGCCCGCGGCGGGCACTCGATCGAGGACCTGGTCAAGGAAGGCCAGGAGGTGCTGGTCCAGGTGCTGAAGGAGCCGCTCGGCACCAAGGGCGCGCGCATCACCGCCCATGTCTCGATGCCGGCGCGCTACCTCGTCTACATGCCGACCGTCGAGCACGTCGGCGTCTCGCGCAAGATCACCGACGACGACGAGCGGCGGCGCCTGAAGTCGATGGTCAAGGAGATCCGCCAGGAGCTGGGCGGCGGCGGCTTCATCGTGCGCACCGCCGGCCAGGGCCGCAGCCGCGAGGACTTCGAGCGCGACGCCCGCTACCTGGCCCGGACCTGGGACGAGATCCGCGGCGTCGGCTCGCGCGGCCGCGCGCCGCAGCTGCTGCACCGCGAGCTGTCGCTCGTGCAGCGACTGCTGCGCGACCTGCTTTCGGACGAGGTGGCCTCGATCCGGCTCGACGACGAGCGCGAGTACAAGCGCACGCTCGACCTCGTCAGCCAGCTCCAGCCCGAGCTGGCGCCGCGCGTGCGGCTGCACGGCAAGCCGTCGTCGATCTTCGAGGACCACGGCGTCGCCGCCGAACTGGAGCGGGCCCTGCGCCAGAAGGTGTGGCTGGAGTCCGGCGGCTACATCGTGATCGACCAGACCGAGGCGCTGGTCGCCATCGACGTCAACACCGGCCGCTACGTGGGCCAGAAGAAGCTCGAGGACACGGTGCTCGAGACCAACCTGGAGGCGGTCAAGGAGATCGTGCGCCAGATCCGGCTGCGCGATCTCGGCGGCATCATCGTGCTCGACTTCATCGACATGGAGGAGCGCAAGAGCCGGCAGAAGGTGATGGCGGTGCTCGAGCAGGAGCTGCGCCGCGACCGCTCGCCGTCGAAGGTGCTCTCGGTCAACGAGTTCGGGCTCGTGATCCTGACCCGCAAGCGGGTCCGGCAGTCGCTGCAGCGCACGCTGTGCCAGCCCTGTCCGTACTGCGCGGGCAGCGGCATGATCAAGAGCGTGGCCACGGTGTGCGCCGAGATCTACGACGAGGTGCGCAAGCTGGCCGGCGACCTCAAGGGCGAGGCGCTGCTGCTGCGGGTGAACCCCGACGTCGCGCGCGCCCTGCACGGCGAGGAAGCCGCGATCCTGCGCGACCTCGTCCAGCTCGTCGGCCACGAGGTCAAGGTCCAGGGCGACCCGCTGCTGCACCAGGAGCAGTTCGACCTCGTCACGCGGTGAGCGACGCGGCCGCGCTGCGCGAGTTCGTGGAGGCGATCGAGGCGCACCTCGGCCGCCTGCGCGGGCGCGAGGTGGTGCTGAGCCCGCCCGAGTTCGCGCTGGCCCGCGCGTGGCACGCGGCCGGAATCGACCTCGCGCGGGTGCTCGCGGCGCTCGACGCCCACGCCGCGCGGCATCCGACGGTCTCGCTCAGCGCCGTGCGGCGGAGCGTCGAGGCGAAGCGCGAAGAGGCTTGAGCGGCACCGCGCCGTGACGGACGAGGTCGACGCGCTCGCCGCGGAAGGTCACGCCCTCGGCCCGCAGGCGCCGGCGCTGCTCGCGCTCGTGGCCGCTGGCCCGCGGCGAGAGCCGGCCGCCGGCGCCGACCACGCGGTGCCACGGCGTGCGCCGCGCCAGCGGTTCCGGAAGCGCGCGCAGCGCCCAGCCGACGGCGCGGGCGCCGCGCGGCACCCCGAGCAGGGCGGCGACCTGGCCGTAGGTCAGCACCCGTCCGCGCGGGAGCGTCGCGACCAGCGCCCACACCTGCTCGAAGAAGGTCACCGCTCCGGCGTGGGGCTCGGGCTGGGGCCGGGCGTCGGACTCGGCGTCGGACTCGGCGCCGGGGCCGCCTCGCGGGGCGGCGGCGCCACCTTCTCGGGCCGCGCCTGCGGCGTCGTGGTCACGCCCTCCACCTCGGGCACGGCGAACGAACGCTCCGGCGCGGCGGGCGCCGCGGCAGCGGGAGCCGACGGGGCGGGCGCGACCGGCGCCACCAGCTCGGGCGCCGCGGCCGGCATCGCCACCTCCAGCGGCACCTCGCGGACGCGGACGTCGACGAGCGCCTTCTCGCGCAGCTTCTGGATGAAGGTGTCATAGGCCGCGGCGAAGCGCTGCTGCTGCAGCTCCTGCTGCAGCTTCGGCTTCACCTCGTCGAAGGGCGCCGTCTGGGCGGCGACCGCCTCGCTGACCTTCAGCACGCGGTACCCGTCGCCGGACGGAAACGGGTCCGAGACCCCGCCCGCCTCCAGGGCGAAGGCGACCCGGGCCAGCTCGGCGTTGAGGTCGCCGCGCTCGAGCACGCCGAGGTCGCCGCCTGCCGCTCGCGAGGCCGAGCGCGAGTGCTCGCGGGCCAGCGCAGCGAAGTCCTCGCCGGCGCGGGCCCGGGCCGCGAGTTCCGCCGCGCGGGCGGCGGCGGCGTCACCGGTGACCAGGATCTCGTGGAGGTGGACCCGCGCCGCCTGGCTGAACTCGGTCGCCTTGCGCTGCTCGTAGGCGGCGCGCAGCTCGTCGTCGCCGATCGTGATCTTCTGCTGCACCTCGCGCGAGAGCACCTGGTTGCGCAGGATCGAGCGGGTGATGTTCCGCTTCAGGTCGGACAGCGCGAGGCCTTCGCGGCGGAGCTGCTCCGCCATCTGCTCGTCGCTCTCGATCCCGTTCTCCTTCTTGATGTCCTCGATGATCTGGTCGATGTACTCGGGACGGAGCTGGAAACCGAGCTCGGCGCCGCGCTGGATGATCAGCAGCTCGTCGACGGCCTCCTGCAGGATGCGCGCGTTGTTGTCGCGCAGGAACGCCTCCAGGCGGTCGGGCGTCACCCGCGCGGCCTGGGCGGCCGCCACCTGGCGGGCCTGGAACTCGGTGAGGGTGACGATGTCGCCGTTGACCTTGGCCACCACCCGCTCGAGGACCTGGGCCCCGACCGGGACGGCGAGCAGGGCGCTAGCGAGGAGCGTCCGGAGCGGAGAGTGCAGCTTCATGATTCACCTCGGCGCGGGCGAGCAGCCCGCGGACGTAGGCGCGCAGCGCCTGGTCGGCGCGCTCGCGTTCGAGTTCGGCTCGCACCCGGTCGGCGACCTCGGCGAGAGCGGGTTCGGCGGCCGGCGTGCGCTCGTCGAGCCGGAGGACGTGGAAGCCGAACGGGGTCTCCACGATCTCCGCGATGGCACCCGGCGCGAGCCGGAAGGCGGCCTGCTCCAGCTCGGGCGGGAGCTGGCCTCGGGCGAAGGCGCCGAGACGTCCACCCTGGCTGGCCTCGGGTCCGCGCGAGCGCGCGCGGGCGAGCTGCTCGAACTCGCGCGGGGCCTTGCGCAGCAGGCGCAGCACGTCGCGGGCTTCGTTCAGGGTCGGCACCAGGATCTGGCTGAGCGTGACCGTCTCCTCCGTCCGGTAAGACTCGCGACGGGCCTCGAAGGCCTTCGCGACCTCCGCGTCGCCGACCGGGGCGGCCCCCGCCGCCGCCTCGGCCAGCAACTCCTGGACGGCCGCGCGGGTCTGTTCCTCGCTCGCCCCTGGCGGCAGCCGCCCGGTGGCGCGTGCCTCGAGCTCCACGACCCGCTCGGCCAGGAAGTCCTCGAGCAGGCCGCGCTTCGCCTCGGGGGCGAGCGGCGCGCCGCCGCGGGCCTCGAAGCGGGCGACCTCGGCGAGGAAGGCCGCGCGGCGCACCTCTCCGCTGCCGAGCCGCAGCACGACGGGATTCTCGTCGTTTCCCGCGCGGCAGCCGGGCAGGGCGAGGGCGACGACCAGGATCAGGGCAGCGGGCGGGCTCACGGCGATCCGGTCATTGTACGGCCCGCACGCCGCCCACGCCCTGCTCCAGCCCCTGAAGGGCTCCGTCGAGGGCCGCCAGCAGCGTCGTTCCGGCGGGCACCGGCAGCCGCAGGCCGCCCTGGGGCAGCAGAGAGGCTCCAGGCCGGGCCCGGACCAGCGCCACGAGGTCGTCGACCGGCAGCGGCGGGCGCTCGCCGAAGAGCAGTGCGAGGCCGTGGGCGATGCGGTCGACCTGGCGCAGGCCGAGCGCCTCCGCGCGCACCCGCAGCCGCGCGTAGGCCAGCAGGTCCTCCGCTTCCACCGGGGGCGCCCCGTAGCGCTCGCGCACCTCGTCGCGCAGCGCGTCGAGCTCGGCCACGTCGCGGGCCTGGCTCGCCCGCTTGTAGAGCGCCATCCGCTGGTTGACGTCGGGCACGTACTCCGGCGGCAGCCGCAGGTCGAGGCCCAGGTTCAGCGCGGTGCGCACCGCCTCGGGCGGCAGCTGCCCGCGCAGCTCGGCGATCGTCTGGTCGAGCAGCTTGAGGTAGAGATCGAGGCCCACGGCCTCGATGTGTCCGCTCTGCGCTCCGCCGAGCAGGTTGCCGGCGCCGCGCAGCTCGAGGTCGAGGGCGGCGATGCGGAAGCCGGCGCCCAGGTCCGAGAACTCCTGGATCGCGGCGAGGCGCTTGCGCGCGATCTCGGAGAGCACGGTGTCGGGCGGCACCAGCAGGTAGGCGTAGGCGCGGCGGTCGGAGCGGCCGACGCGGCCGCGGAGCTGGTAGAGCTGCGCCAGGCCGTAGCGGTCGGCGCGGTTGACGACCAGCGTGTTGGCGCGCGGGATGTCGAGGCCGTTCTCGATGATCGTGGTCGCCACCAGCACGTCGGCCCGGCCCTCGACGAAGGCGAGCATCTGCTGCTCGAGCTGGCCTTCCGGGAGCTGGCCGTGGGCGACCGCCACCCGCGCCTCGGGCACCAGGCGCTGGACGAGCCCCGACAGCGCGTAGATCGACTCGACCCGGTTGTGGACGAAGTAGACCTGGCCGTCGCGCGAGAGCTCCTGGCGGATCGCGGCCGCGATCGCCTCGGTCGAGAACTTGACGATCGAGGTGTGGATGGCGAGGCGGTCCTTGGGCGGGGTCTCGATCACCGACATGTCGCGCAGGCCGGACAGGCCCATCTGCAGCGTGCGCGGGATCGGAGTCGCCGACAGCGTCAGGCAGTCGATCGCGGTGCGGAGCTGCTTGAGCTTCTCCTTGGCGGCCACGCCGAAGCGCTGCTCCTCGTCGATGATCAGCAGGCCGAGGTCCTTCCAGGCGACGTCCTTCGACAGCAGGCGGTGGGTGCCGATCAGGATGTCGACCTTGCCTTCGGCCAGCAGGCCGAGCGTGCGCTTCACCTCCTGCGGGCTGCGGAAACGGGACACCATGTCGACGCTGACCGGGAACGGCGAGAAGCGCTTGCGGAACGTCTTCCAGTGCTGGAAGGCGAGCACGGTGGTCGGCGCCAGCACCGCCACCTGCTTGCCGTCGAGCACGCAGCGCATCGCCGCCCGCATCGCGACCTCGGTCTTGCCGTAGCCGACGTCGCCGCAGACGAGGCGGTCCATCGGCGCGGGCTGGGCCATGTCGTTCTCGACCTCGGCGATCGCCGCCTTCTGGTCGACCGTCTCCTCCCACTCGAAGGCGTCTTCGAACTCGCGCTGCCACGGGCTCGTGGCCGTGAACGCGTGGCCCGGCTGCGCCTTGCGCAGCGCGTAGAGGCGCAGCAGCTCGGCGGCCATGTCGCGCATCGCCTTCTTGACGCGCTTCTTGACCTTCTCCCACGAGCCGGAGCCGAGCTTGTCGACGTTGGGCCGGGCGCCCTCCGCCGAGGCGTATTTCTGGACCCGGTCGAAGGCATCGACCGGGACCTTCAGCTTGTCCCCGCCCTGGTAGGCGAGGACCATGAACTCGCGGGTCTGGCCGGCGAGCTGCAGCGTCTCGAGGCCGACGAAGCGGCCGATGCCGTGCTCGTCGTGGACCACCAGGTCGCCGACCTTGAGGTCGCGGAAGTCCGAGAGGAAGCCCCGCGCGCGTCGGCCGCGGGCGCGGGCGTGGACGTGGACCTCCTCGGGGAACACGTCGCCGTCGGCCAGCACCCGCAGCGACGGCTCCTCGAGCTCGAAACCCGCCGAGAGCGCGCCGACCCGCACGTCGACGGCGGCGCCTTCCGCGACGGCCACGCCGGTCTCGCGCAGCACGTCGGCGACGCGCTCGGCGCGGCCCGCGTTGCCGAGGAAGAGCACGGTGGCCGCGCGCTGGTCGAGCTCGGCGGCGAGCCGCCGCAGGTCGCCGGCGTAGCGCGGCGCGGGCCGCGAGCCGACCCGCAGGCCGCGCTGCTCGAGGTCGAGCCCGCGCAACTCCACCCGTGGTCCGTCGGCGAGACGCGAGGCGAGCGCGGCGGGGTCGACCAGGGCTTCGCCAGGCGCCGGCCACAGCGCGCCGTCGTGCCGCTCCCACTCCTCGTGTGCGCGCTGGGCGAAGGTCTCCGTCTCTTCGGCGACCTGCTCGGGTTCGACGATCGCCGTCAGCATCGCGGGCAGGTGGGTCCACGGCGCGACGAGCGCACCGTCCACCAGCGCGAGCAGCTCGGGCAGGTCGTCGGGGTAGAGGCCGCGGTGGATTCGCTCGAGCAGGGCGTCGCGGTCGCGCGAGGGCGGGAAGCGCTCCTCGATCCGGCCCGGGAGCGCCTGCAGCAGCGAGCGGGTGGGGAAAACGTCGGACAGCGGCAGCACGTCGATGCGCTTGAGGTGCTCGCGCGAGCGCTGGGTCTCGGGGTCGAACGCCCGCAACGTCTCGATCGTGTCGCCGAAGAACTCGAGCCGGACCGGATCCTCGCGGTCGGGCGGGAAGAAGTCGAGGATGCCGCCGCGGTGGGCGACCTGGCCGGGCGCCGAGACCGGGTCCTCGCGCACGTAGCCCGCTTCGTCGAGGGCCTCGAGCAGGATCTCCGGGGTCATCTCCTCGCCGCTCCCGAGGGAGAACGCGCGGGTCTCGAACAGCTCGCGGCGCAGCGACGGCCGCAGCAGCCCGGCGGGCGAGGCCACGAGGCCGGCGAGCGTGCCGCGGCGCGCGGCGTGCAGCGCGGCCGCGCGGCGCAGCAGCGCTTCCGGATGACGGGCGAGGCCGCGGTAGGGGGCGGGCCCCGGGGCGGGGAAGCCGAGCACCTCGCCCGCGCGGCCCAGTTCGGCGAGCAGCGTGCGCAGGTCGGCGGCGACGCCCTCGACGTCGCGCTCGCGCGGCACCACCACCAGCAGCGGGAGCGAGGGGCGCTCGTCGTCGCCTTCGGCCAGCAGCGCCGCAGCGAGCGGCGCGGCCGCGTCGGCGATCGCGTGGAGGGCGACGTGGCCCTCCGCGCGCAGGCGGCTGCGCGCCTCGCGCAGCCACGCGGCTGCGTCGAGCCGCGCGAGCCACGCGGCCCTCATCGCTTCCGGATGCGCTCGAGCGTGGCGGAGGTCGAGCGGCCCGCGACCAGCTCGACGCGCACGACGCGGCCGCCGGCCGCCTCCACGGTGTCGCGGCCGACGATGCGGTCGAGGGCCCAGTCGGCGCCCTTGACCAGCACGTCGGGCACCAGCGCCCGGATCGTCTCCGCGGGCGTCTCCTCGTCGTAGATCACGACGTGGTCGACGGCCTCCAGCGCCAGCAGCGCCTCCGCCCGCTCGGCCTCGGGGATCACCGGCCGCGACGGGCCCTTGAGCGCGCGCACCGAGCGGTCGGAATTGAGGCCGACGACGAGCTGGTCGGCCTCGGCCCGCGCGGCCTCGAGCAGGGCGAGGTGGCCGGGGTGCAGCAGGTCGAAGCAGCCGTTGGTGAAGGCGACGCGGCGACCGGCGGCGCGGGCCTGCTCCCGCGCGGCGCGGGCCTCCGCGAGCGTGTGCCTCAACTCCCCGCCTCGTCGCGCAGGTCGAGCTCGGGCCTCGGCTCCGGCGGCGTGATCCGGACGCCGGTGAAGCGCCACGCGTGGCGTGGCCTCCAGACACCGACGTCCTTGACCCGGCTCTTGACGCGGAACGAGTAGAGGCCCCGGTGGTAGTCGTAGGGCGTGCCGTCGCGGCGGTGGCTGGCGACGTCGATCAGGTAGGTGCCCTCGACGAGGTCGAGCGAGGCGATCTCGAAGCGGACCTCGCCGTCGCCCGAGAAGGCGACCGGCACGTGGTCTTCGACGTGGGTGTTGGTGCCGTACACGCTCGTGCCGTCGGCGGTGAAGATGCCGATGCCGAACACGAAGTCCTCGACCGGCTCCGCCGCGCGGACCCCGAGTGTCACGTGCAGCGCCTCGCCGTGGGCGTAGACGTGGCGGGCGCGGCCGCGGTCGTCGCGCAGCGCGACCTCGGTGATCTCGATCTCGCGGCTGCCCCAGCGTCCCTCGCGGTAGCCGCCGGCGCCGGGCTCCGGCTCGCCGGGGGCGGTCTCCGGCGCGGCCGTGCCCTCCTCGGCCGCGCGCGGGGCGCCGTGCTCGGCGGCGAGCAGCGCCTCTTCGCCGCCGGCGACGTAGGTGAGGTACGCGTCGACCACGCGCTTGGCGTCGCCCTTCTCGACCAGCCTGCCGCGCCGCAGCCAGGCGATCTCGTCGCACATCTTCTCGGCGAGGCCGAGCGAGTGGGTGACCAGCACGATGGTGCGGCCGCGGCGGCGGAACTCGCCGATCTTGTCGAGGCACTTGCGGGTGAACGCCTCGTCGCCGACCGCCAGCACCTCGTCGACCAGCAGCACGTCGGGGTCGACGTGGATGGCGACCGCGAAGCCGAGCCGCATGTACATGCCCGACGAGTAGGTCTTGACCGGGGCGTCGATGAACGGGCGCAGCTCGGCGAAGTCGACGATCTCGTCGAAGCGGCGCTCCACCTCCTCGCGGCTGAGGCCGAGCATGATCCCGTTGATCACCACGTTCTCGCGGCCGGAGATCTCGGGGTGGAAGCCGGCGCCGAGCTCGATCAGGGCCGAGATGCGGCCGTCGACCGTGAGCGTTCCGCGGGTCGGGCGGGTGATGCCGGCGACCAGCTTCAGCAGCGTCGACTTGCCCGAGCCGTTCTCGCCGATCACCGCGAACGTGCAGCCCTTCGGCACCTCGAAGGAGACCGAGTCGAGGGCGGTGAAGGTCTCGTCGGGCTTGAGGTCCGAGAGCAGGCTGCCGGTGAGCAGCGCGCTCTTCAGCGTCTTCCACTGGTTCTTGTGCAGGAAGCGGCGGTAGACCTTGCTGACGTCGCTGGCGACGACGGCCGGCGCGCTCACACTTCCTCCGCCAGCGTGTCGCGCAGCCGCTCGAACAGCCAGGCGCCCGCCGCGAAGGCGACGAGGGCGACGACGAGGGCTGCCAGCAGGCCGCGCCAGTGGCCGAACGCGCCGAAGAACAGCGCCTCCTGGTAGCCGATCATCACGTGGGTCATCGGGTTCAGGCGCAGCAGCGGCTGCAGCGCCGGCACGTCGGCGTAGGCGTAGAGCACCGGCGTGGAGAAGAACCACAGGTGCAGGACGTGGCCGAGGATGTTGGCGATGTCGCGGAAATGGACGGTCAGCGCGGAGATGAACAGGGCGAGGCCGAGCGTCAGCACCAGTTGCACGAGCATCGGGATCACGGCCAGCAGCGCGAGGGGCGAAAGGTGCCCCGACCACAGCAGCACGGCGACCAGGATCGGCAGCCCGAAGGCGAAGTGGCACAGGTTGGCGAGCACGGTGACGACCGGCAGCACCTCGGCCGGGAACAGCACCTTCTTGATCAGGTTGCCCGAGGAGATCAGCACCCCGGCCGACTCCAGCAGCGACGAAGAGAACCAAGTCCACGGCAGGATGCCGCAGAACAGGAACACGAAGTAGGGGTCGGTGTCGGGGGAGCGCCGCACCGGCAGCATGTAGGTGAAGACCAGGCCGTAGGTGGCGAGCAGCAGCAGCGGGTTGACGAAGCTCCACACGAAGCCGAGCACGCTGCCGCGGTAGCGGGCCTTCAGCTCCCGCGAGACGAGGCTGCCGATCAGCGCCCGGTAGCGGACCAGGGTCTGCACCTGGCGGACGAGCGTGCTCAGCATGGGCGTTCCATCCATCGGCTCCAGGGCCGCGGCGACATCGGGTCCGGGGCGGAGGAGCGCCGTTTCGCCCCGGCGGCCCGAGCGGCCGGATTCACTCCGGCCGCGAGCCGCCGATCAATCGCGGCGCTTGCGCGCCACGGACAGGCGGGTGACCGCCTTCATGTAGGCGGCCTGCGCCTCCTTGAAGCCCTGCTCGTCGCGGATCGACTTCATCCGGTCCGCGGCCTGGTGCCGCTGCTTCTCGGCGCGCTCGACGTCGATGTCCTCGGCGCGCTCGCCGACCTCGGCCAGGATGCTGACGCGGTCGGGCAGCACCTCGCAGAAGCCCCAGAAGCAGGTGAGGTGCCCGCTCTCCTTGCCGATCTGGTAGGAGATCTCCCCGAGGCCGAGGGTCGAGAAGAACGGGCGGTGGCCGGGCAGCACGCCGAAGTAGCCGAGCGCGCCCGGGGCGCGCACCGTGTCGACCTCCTCGCGCAGGAGCAGGCCCTCCGGGGTGACGACCTCGAGCAGCAGCTTTTCGGGCAGCATCCTCGTCCTCTTACGACTGCAGCTTCCTGGCCGCCTCGATCACGTCCTCGATCGTGCCCTGCAGGAAGAAGGCCTGCTCCGGCAGGTGGTCGACCTCGCCGTTCACGATCATCTTGAAGCTGCGGATGTTGTCGGCGAGCGTCACGTACTTGCCGGGGATGCCGGTGAACTGCTCGGCCACGTGGAACGGCTGGGACAGGAAGCGCTGGATCTTGCGGGCGCGCGCCACCGTGACCTTCTGCTCCTCCGACAGCTCGTCGATGCCGAGGATCGCGATGATGTCCTGCAGGTCCTTGTACTGCTGCAGGATCTGCTTCACCGCGCGGGCCACGTTGTAGTGGTCCTCGCCGATCACGCGCGGGTCGAGGATGCGCGAGCTGGACGCGAGCGGGTCGACGGCCGGGTAGATGCCGAGCTGGGCGATCTGGCGCGACAGGTTGGTGGTCGCGTCGAGGTGGGCGAAGGTGGTCGCCGGGGCCGGGTCGGTGTAGTCGTCGGCCGGCACGTAGATCGCCTGCACCGAGGTAATCGAGCCCTTCGACGTCGAGGTGATGCGCTCCTGCAGCTCGCCCATCTCGGTCTGCAGCGTCGGCTGGTAGCCGACGGCCGACGGCATGCGGCCGAGCAGCGCCGACACTTCCGAGCCCGCCTGCGTGAAGCGGAAGATGTTGTCGACGAAGAGCAGCACGTCCTTGCCCTCTTCGTCGCGGAAGTACTCGGCGGTGGTCAGGCCGGTCAGCGCGACGCGGAGGCGGGCCCCGGGCGGCTCGGTCATCTGGCCGTAGACGAGCGCGGCTTTCGACTTCTTGAAGTCCTTGAGGTCGATGACGCCCGACTCCTGGAACTCGAGCCAGAGGTCGTTGCCCTCGCGCGTGCGCTCGCCGACGCCGGCGAACACCGACACGCCGCCGTGCTGCTTGGCGAGGTTGAAGATCAGCTCCTGGATGATGACGGTCTTGCCGACGCCGGCGCCGCCGAACAGGCCGATCTTGCCGCCGCGCAGGTAGGGCTCGATCAGGTCGATGACCTTGATCCCGGTCTCGAACATCTCGAGCTTGGTCGACTGCTCGGCGAAGGACGGCGCCGGGCGGTGGATCGGATAGCGCTTCTCGGCGGTCACGGGCCCGAGCTCGTCGACCGGCTCGCCGATCACGTTGACCACGCGGCCCAGCGTTCCCGGGCCGACCGGGACCGAGATCGGGGCGCCGGTGTCGACCGCCTTCATGCCGCGGACCATGCCCTCGGTCGGCTGCATCGAGACGCAGCGCACGCGGTTCTCCCCGAGGTGCTGCTCGACCTCGGCGACGATGTCGATCGGCACGCCACCGGACGCCTTGCCGTCGTCCTGGACGCGCACGGCGTTGTAGATGGCCGGGACGTGCTTGTCGAACTCCACGTCGAGGACCGGCCCGATCACCTGGACGACGCGACCGACGTTGTCTGCCATGTTCTTCGCTCAGCTCCGCTGTTCGGATCTACGACGAGGCGCCCGAGACGACCTCGATGATCTCCTTGGTGATCGCCGCCTGCCGCACCTTGTTCATGTACAGGGTCAGGCTGTCGATCATCTCGCCCGCGTTGTTGGTGGCGGCGTCCATCGCCGCCATCCGCGCGCCGTGCTCCGCCGCCGCCGACTCGAGCAGCGCCTGCCACAACTGGACCTCGACGTGGCGGGGCAGGATCTCGTCGAAGATGGCCTGGGCGTCCGGCTCGTAGAGGTGCTCGACCGGCGGGTTCTCCGGCGCGAACTCCTCGCGCGCGATCGGCAGCAGGCGCTCGACCGCCACCCGCTGCGCGATCACCGACTTGAACTCGTTGAAGACGAGGTACACGGCGTCGAAGCGGCCGGAGGTGAAGCCCTCGATGGCGCTCTTCGCCAGCACCTTCGCGGTCTCGTACTTGAGCGGCTGGAAGACGCCGACGTGCTCGGCGTGCAGTTCCCACACCCGCCTGCGGAAGAAGTCTCGCGCCTTGCGGCCGACCACTTCGAGCTTGACGGTCTGGCCGACCCGCTGCTCGTCCTGCAGGAAACGCAGGGCCGCGCGGGTGATGTTGGCGTTGAAGCCGCCGCACAGTCCCTTGTCCGAGGTGACCACGATCAGCAGCACGTTCTGCTGCGGGCGCTCGACGAGCAGCGGGTGCGCCTCGGGGGTGGCGCGGCTGGCCAGCGAGTTGAGCACCTGCATCATGCGCCGCGCGTAGGGCCGCGCCGCGAACATCGCCTCCTGGGCGCGGCGCAGCTTGGCCGCCGAGACCATCTTCATGGCCTTGGTGATCTGCTGCGTGTTCTTCACGCTGCGGATCCGGCGCCGGATGTCGATCAGGGCAGGCATGGAGTCCTCGCGGAGAGTTCGTCCCTTACGCCTGGGCCTGGAACACGTCGGCGAACTCCTTGAGCGCCGCGTGCAGCTTCTCGGTCGGCTCGCCCTTGATGTCCTTCTTGTCCGCGATCTCCTTGAGCAGCCCGGGGTGGCGGGTGTCCATGAAGCGGTACAGCTCGGCCTCGTAGCGGCGGCCCTCCGCCACGCCGTAGGCGTCGAGGTAGCCGTTGGTCGCCGCGAAGATGATCAGCACCTGCTTCTCGGCGGCGAGCGGCTGGTACTGGTTCTGCTTCAGGATCTCGGTCAGCCGCTGGCCGCGCGAGAGCTGCTGCTGCGTCGCCTTGTCGAGGTCGGAGCCGAACTGGGCGAAGGCCGCCAGCTCGCGGTACTGGGCGAGGTCGAGGCGGAGGCGGCCGGCGACCGCCTTCATCGCCTTCGTCTGCGCCGAGCCGCCGACGCGCGACACCGAGTTGCCGACGTTGATCGCGGGGCGGATGCCGGAGTTGAACAGGTCGGCCTCGAGGAAGATCTGGCCGTCCGTGATCGAGATGACGTTGGTCGGGATGTAGGCCGAGATGTCGCCGGCCTGGGTCTCGATGATCGGGATCGCGGTCAGCGAGCCGCCGCCCTTCTTGTCGGAGAGCTTGGCGGCGCGCTCGAGCAGGCGCGAGTGCAGGTAGAAGACGTCGCCCGGGTACGCCTCGCGGCCCGGCGGGCGGCGCAGCAGCAGCGAGATCTCGCGGTAGGCCGCGGCGTGCTTCGACAGGTCGTCGTAGATGCACAGCGCGTGGCGGCCGCTGTCGCGGAAGAACTCGCCGATCGCGCAGCCGGCGTAGGGCGCCAGGTACAGGAACGGGGCCGGCTCGGAGGCCGTCGCGGAGACGACGATGGTGTGCTCCATCGCGCCGAACTCTTCGAGCGTGCGCACCACCTGGGCCACGGTCGAGCGCTTCTGCCCGATCGCCACGTAGATGCAGACGACGCCCTTGCCCTTCTGGTTGATGATGGTGTCGACCGCGATCGCGGTCTTGCCGGTCTGGCGGTCGCCGATCACCAGCTCGCGCTGGCCGCGGCCGATGTTGACCATCGAGTCGATCGCCTTGACGCCGGTCTCCAGCGGCTCGCGCACCGGCTGGCGCTCGACGACGCCGGGGGCGATGCGCTCGATCTCGAAGAACTCCTTGGTCTCGATCGGGCCCTTGCCGTCGATCGGCTGGCCGAGCGCGTTGACCACGCGGCCGACCATCGCGTCGCCGACCGGGATCGACATGATGCGCCCCGTGCGCTTGACCTCGTCGCCCTCGCGGATCTCGGCGGTGTCGCCCATCAGCACCGCGCCGACCGAGTCTTCCTCGAGGTTCAGCGCGATGCCCATGACGCCGTGCGGGAGCTCCAGCAACTCGCCCGCCATGCAGCGGTCGAGGCCGTGGATGCGGGCGATGCCGTCGCCGACCGACAGCACGCTGCCGACTTCGGAGACGTCCATCTGCGCCTGGACGCCGCCGAGCTGCTCGCGCAGGATCTTGGTGATTTCTTCGGCGCGGATTTCCACTCGTGCTACTCCTGGTCTGGCGTTTCGAATTTACGCGCGGGCCGGCGCCAGCGCCCGGCGCAGGCTGGCGAGGCGCGCCTTGACGCTGCCGTCGTAGGTCAGGCCCTGCAGGCTCAGCCGCACGCCGCCGAGCAGTGCGGGGTCGGTCGCGGTCTCGAGCGCCACCGCGCAGCCCGTGGCCGCCGCGATCGCCTTCTCGAGCGCCTCGCGCTGGGCGGGCTCGAGCGGCACCGCCGTCGTGGCCTGGGCCGGCACCACGCCCTCGGCCTGGTGGACGAGTTCGGCGAAGGCGCGAGCGATCGCCGGCAGCAGCGCGAAGCGACCGCGCTCGGCCAGCAGCTTGAACAGCCGCGCCGCGAACTCCGAGGCGCCGGCGAACACCGCCTGGACGACGCGGGCGCGGGCGTCGGGACGCACGGCCGGGTTGGTCAGCGCCTCCCGCAGCTCCGGGTGGGACGAAAACGCGTCGCCGGCCTGCTTCAGCTCGTCGCGCAGCAGGCCGCGCGCGGAGACGGGCGCCACGTCGAACAGGGCGCGGGCGTAGCGCCGCGCGGCCAGCGATTCCCCCTGGGCAGCCAACCGGTTCGTTCCCCTCGCCTGCTCGTTCTCGGTCCCACCGGGGAGCGACGCCCCGCGAGGTCGGCGCGGGAGGCCGCGGGGGCCGCGGAGCAGGCACGGCACGGGCCCCCAGAAAGCGCGGCAGGGTAACACGCGCCGGCTTTCGGCGTCAAAAAAACGGGGGGCCTAGCGGACGATCAGCGGGTGCGTCCCGGCCCTCTCGGCGCGGCCGATCACGGCGGCCCCCGGCAGCGCCGCGAGCAGCTCCGGGGCGCGCTCCGGCGCGCAGGCGATCGCCAGGCCGCCGCTCGTCTGCGGGTCGAACAGCAGCGGCTCGCGGGCGGCGTCGAGACCCGCGAGCGCGAGCGCCGGCCCGTAGTGCCGGCGGTTGGCCTTGAGGCCGCCCGGCTGGTGGCGGGTCGCCAGCTCGAGGGCGTGGGGCAGCAGCGGCAGGGCCGCGGCGTCGAGGACGAGGCTGACGCCGCTCTCGCGGGCGAGCCGCGAGAGGTGGCCGGCGAGGCCGAAGCCGGTGATGTCGGTCGCGGCCCGGGCGCCGACCGCGAGCGCTGCCGCACCCGCCTCGCGGTTGAGCCGCGCCATCGAGACCGCCGCGGCTTCGGCGGCCTCGGCGGGCGCCGCGCCGGCCTTGATCGCCGTGGCGATCACGCCGGTGCCGAGCGGCTTGGTCAGCACGATCACGTCGCCGGGGCGGGCGCCGGCGTTGGTCAGCATCCGCGCGGGGTCGACGAGCCCGGTGACGGCGTAGCCGAACTTGATCTCGGGGTCGCGCACGCTGTGGCCGCCGAGCAGCGCGCAGCCGGCCTCGGCCAGCGTCGCGGCGCCGCCGTCGACGATCGCGCGCGCCCACTCGAGCGGGAAGTCGCGCTCCGGGAAGGCGGCGATCGACAGCGCCGTCAGCGGCCGGCCGCCCATCGCATAGACGTCCGAGAGCGCGTTGGCGGCGGCGATGCGGCCGAACAGGAACGGGTCGTCGACGACCGGCGTGAAGAAGTCGACCGTCTGCACGAGCGCCGTGTGCTCGTCGAGAAGGAACACGCCGGCGTCGTCGCCGGTGGTCTGGTCGACGAGCACGCGGGGGTCGGTGTTGCGCTGGAGGCCGCCCAGGACCTGGGCGAGTTCGGCAGGGCCGAGCTTGCTCGCTCAACCCGCGCACGAGACGCGCTCGGTCAGCCGCCGGATCCGCTCGCGCTCGTCGCTCATTTCGTGGTCGCGGGCGTCGTGTCGCAGTCGCCCTGGAACAAGGCCCCCTCCTCGATCACCAGCCGCGGCGAGCTGAGCGTGCCGTGGACCTTCGCCCCGGCCATCAGCTCGATGCGCTGGCGGCCGTGGATGTGGCCGGTGACGGTGCCCCGGATCGAGACCACTCCGCAGTCGATGTCGGCCTCGACGTGGCCGGTCTCGCCGACGATCAGCGTGTTGTCGGAGACGATCCGGCCCTTGACGTGGCCGTCGACCCGGAACGTGTCGCGGAAGCGCAACTCGCCCAGGAACTCGGTGCCCTGGTCCATGAAGCCGTTGAGCTCGTCGCCGGCCAGACCCCGGAGTTGCTTGAGGACCATCAGGCCCCGCGTGCGAGACGCACCAGGGCGTCGTAGAGGCGAGACAGTTCGGCCTCACTCCCGAATTGGATCTTGAGCAGGCCCTTGCCGCCGCGCTGGCGCGCGATCTGGACCCGGGTGCCGAGCGCAGCGCGCAGCTTCTCCTCCGCCGCGCGGGTGTTGGCGTCGACCGGCTTGCGGATCGTGGGCCGCGGCGCCCGCAGGTGGGCGACGCGGGCCTCGACCTCGCGCACCGAGAGCCCCTTGCGGGCCGCCTCGCGGCCGAGCGCCACCTGGTCTTCCGCCTTGTCTAGGGCGAGCAAGGCCCGGCCGTGGCCGGCCGAGAGGCGACCGTCCCCGACGAGGTCGCGCAGTTCGCGGGGGAGGCGCAACAGCCGCATGGTGTTGGCGACGGTCGCGCGGTCGCGGCCGACCTTCTGGGCCACCTGCTCCTGGGTCAGCCCCAGGTCGTCCTGCAGCTTCTGGTAGGCCGCGGCCTCCTCGATCGGCGTCAGCTCCTCGCGCTGCACGTTCTCGACGATCGCCAGCTCGAGCAAGCGGTCGTCGGGTACCTCGCGCACCGCGACGGGGACCTTCGCGAGACCCGCCCGCTGCGCCGCCCGCCAGCGCCGCTCGCCGGCGATGATCTGGAACCGCCCCTCGTGGGGGCGGACGACGATCGGCTGCACGATGCCGCTCTCGCGGATCGAGTCCGCCAGCTCCTGGAGGCGAGCCTCCCCCATCACGGCGCGCGGCTGGACCGGGTTGGGTTCGAGGCGGTCGATGGCCACCTCACGGGTGGGTTCGCCCCCCCCTGCCGGCGCCGCCGGCGGTGGCGCGACCGCTGCCGGTTCAGGCTCCGGCAGGAGTGCCGAGAGGCCCTTGCCCAGTGCCTTGCGCGTCATTCTCGAGGATCTCCCTGGCGAGGGCGAGGTAGGCCTCGGCCCCCTTGGACTTGATGTCGTAGAGCAGGATCGGCTTGCCGAACGAGGGGGCCTCGCCCAGCCGCACGCTGCGCGGGATGTGGGCCGCGTAGACGCGGCCTGGGAAGTGGGCACGGACCTCGGAGATCACCTGCTGGGTGAGCGTCATCCGCAGGTCGACCATCGTCAGCAGGACGCCGGCGATGTCGAGGTTCGGGTTGAAGGCCGCCTGCACCCGGCGCAGAGTCGACAGCAGTTCGGTGACCCCCTCGAGCGCGAAGTACTCGCACTGCAGGGGCACCAGCACCGCGTCGGCGGCCACCAGCGCGTTGAGGGTCAACAGGCCGAGCGAAGGCGGGCAGTCGACGAGCACGTAGTCGTAGTCGGCCGTCGCGTCGCGCAGGGCCGCGCGCAGGCGGTACTCGCGCTCTTCCGCGTTGACGAGCTCGATCTCGGCGCCGATCAGGTTGCGATCCGACGGGATGAGGTGAAGGGTGGTGAGGTCGGTGGCGAGCCGGGCCGTCGCCACCCCCGACTCCCCCGCCAGCAGGTCGTAGGCCGAGGGGCGCGGATCGCGGCTGCGCAGCCCGAGGCCGGAGGTGAGGTTGCCCTGGGGATCGAGATCGATCGCCAGCACCCGCTTCTCGGCCGCGGCCAGTGATGCGGCCAGGTTGATGACGGTCGTGGTCTTGCCCACGCCGCCCTTCTGGTTCGCTACGGCAATGATGCGCGCCACCGCCCGCGTCTACCTCCTGTTTCGCGTTCCCGCGCCGCGCCAGGCCCACTCTGGCCGGCAGGACCCTCGGGGGGCGAGAGGATACCACCGGTGTTTCACGTGAAACACCCGCGGGGATGTTTCACGTGGAACAGCGCCGGGCAACGTGCACGTCCGGGGCCCAGCCGGGCAACGGCTCGAACCCACCCCACGAGACGGGCGCCGCCCCAACCTGCACCCACTCCCCCCGCGGCCGGACCAGCGGCCACAGGTCGCGCGCTTCGATCTGCAGCGCCCGCAGCACCACGGTGTCCACGGGCGGCCCGTCGTACTGGTCGTGGCGGGCTCGCACGGCCTCGGCGCGGACACCGGCGTCGCGAATCGCCTCCCGCAGGAACGCCCAGCGCCGCATCCGCGGCTCGAGCAGCGTCACCTCGAGGTCGGGACGCAGGATCGCCAGCACCAACCCCGGGGAGCCGTTGCCGCTGCCGATGTCGAGGACCCGGGGCCCGAGAACCCTGTGCGCCCAGGCCGGGATGTCCCCCACGAGCCGCGCCACGCGGGTGGCCGCGTCGCGCGCTCCGGTCAGGTTGATGCGGGGATTCCACTCCGCGACCCGGTCCAGGTAGCGGGCCAGGCGGTCGCGGCCGGGCCCGGGAACACCGAGCTCGGCAAGCGCCCGCGCGTGCGGGCTCTGATCAGGCGTGCGCGGTGTCGGGGCGCGGCGCGATCACGACCCGCCGCTCCCGCCCCTCGCCCTGGCTCTGGCTGGCCACGCCGGGCACCTCGGCCACGGCCATGTGCACGATCCGGCGGTCGTAGGCGTTGAGGGCCGGCATCGGCCGCGGCCGGCCGTCCTGCGCCACGGCGCGCGCCACCGCCAGCGCCTCTTCGCGCAGGTGCTCGTCTCGGCGGAGCCGCACGGCCTCGCAGCGCAACTCCAGCCGGTACTCGGGGTCGGCGTTGGCGGCGACCCGCTGCAGCAGCAGGGCCAGCGCCTCCAGCGCTTCTCCGTTGTCGTGGAGCAGCACGCGAGTGGCCTCCCCCTTCAGCGACAGCCGTTCGCCGCGCGACGTCGCTTCGGCGTCGACATCGAGGGCGGCACCGGCCGCCCGGCCCAGCGCGGCGAGCACCCCGCGCACCGCCTCTCCCGGCGAGACCGCCACGCGAGCCGGCACGGGCGCCAACGGCGCGGGCGCCGACGCCGCTCGCGTCGGCACGATCACCGCGATGCGGGCGGGCGTGGCGGGCACTCCGCGTCCCGCCGGCGTCCCGGGGTCCAGCAGCGCATAACGCAGGCCCTCGGCCGGAAGGCCGAGCGTGCGCGCGGCCTCGGCGACGGCGGCCGCTTCGTCCGTGCCCGTGAAGACCGGGTCCCTCATCGCTTCTTCCTCTCGGGCGCCGCTTCCGGCTGCGAGTGCGAGTGCTGGAGCAACTTCAGCGTGATCCCCTGCTGCACGATCGCGCACACGTTCGACGCCAGCCAGTACAAGTTGAGGCCGGCCGGGGCGGCGAAGAACATCACCACCAGCACCAGCGGCATGAGCATCATGATCCGCTGCTGGGCCGGGTCCATCGCCGTCGGCGTCAGCTTCGACATCAGGGCCATCGACGCGCCCATCAGGATCGGCGTGACGTACCACGGGTCGGTGTGGGACAGGTCCGGGATCCAGAGGAACGACGCGCCGCGCAGGTCGATCGACACCTGGAGCACGCGGTAGAACGCGAACAGGAACGGCATCGTCAGCAGCAGCGGCAGACAGCCGAGCAGCATCTGGCTGCCCATGCTCATCCCGTGCTTCGCGTACAGCGCGGTCATCTCCGCGTGCATCTCCTGGCGCTTCGGGTCGAGCGGTGGCACCTTCCGATAGCGCTCCTGGATCACCTTCATCTCGGGCGCCATCTTGGCCATCTTCATGCCGTTGGCGATCGAGAGGTGGCGCAGCGGCGCCATCACCAGGTTGATCAGGACGGTCAGCACGACGATCGCCCAGCCGTAGTTGCCGACGTAGCCGTGCACGAAGCGCAGCAGGCGCAGCAGCGGCACGACGATCGGCCCGATCCAGTCCCCCACGCCGACGACCTCGTGCAACTGGTGCCCGAGGCGGGCCAGCTCGTCGTAGTCCTTCGCGCCCACGAACAGCAGCGCGCCGCCGGGCCCGACCGGCAGCAGCACGGCGGGCAGCTCGACCTTCGGCAGCGCCGGGTCGGTCGACGGCACCTCGACCCTCCGCACCTCGGCGGCCGCGGGCTCGGCCGGCACCAGCAGCGCTGCGAAGTGCTGGCTCTCGACGCCCACCCAGCGGGCGGCCGGCGCTCCCACCGGGGCCTCGAGACCCGCAACCACCACCCGATGTGTCGACCGCCCGTCGAACCACACTCCCTGGGGTGCAATGTAGCCCTGGACGCCCTGCTCCGCGACCGTCGGATTGCCCAGCCCCGGTCCCCACACGAGCCGCACCGGGAGGTCGCGGCCCGCCTTGCGCACGCGGGCCCGCACCTCGACGAGGCCGTCCCCGCCGCGGAACGTCAGCTCCTTGCTCGCCTCGAGGTCCCCGCTGGCGTAACGGAACGAGAGTTGCCCGCCCTCGCGCCCGAGCGTCACGACTTCGCTGCTGGGCTGGAACAGGGCGCTCCGCAGCGCCGCGTCGACTTCCCGGTCCCCGGTCTCGACATCGAGCGGCCACGGCCCGCCGAGCGCCGCCCGGATCATCTCCAGCGGCGCCCCGCGATCGTCCCGGAACGCTTCGATCCGCCACGAGACCAGCCGCGCACCTTCGTTGCTGAACGCCAGCGACCGACCCCCGCCGCTCACCTCGACCCGGCGCTGCCGTTCGTCCGCGACGGCCTCGACCACCGGCACCGGCGTGGGCGTCGCCTGCGCCACGGCCGGCGACGCGGGGCCCGCTTCGCCAGGCTCTGCGGTCACGGTCGTCGCCGGCGGCCGCTGCGGACGCTCGGGCGGCGGAAACAACAGGCGGTACCCGGTCAGGACCAGAAACGACAGGGCCACCGCCAGCAACAGACGCCGTTCTTCCATGGGTCCTTCCTAGGGCACCGGGTCCGGCCCGCCGCGGCTCAGCGGCTGGCAGCGCAACAGCCGCCACACCGTGAGTCGCAGGCCGCGCCATGTCCCGTGTCGCTCGAACGCCTCTTCCGCGTACGCGCTGCAACTGGGGACGAAACGGCAGTGGCCCCCCAGCCAGGGGGCCAGCGTGAGGCGGTAGATCTCAATCCCGGCCAGCAGGGCGGCTTCGCCGGGCCGGCCGGCCTTCCAGGCGCCGGAGGCGCTGGGCCAACTCACGCTTCACCTCGTCCGCCGAGCGCTCGGGCAGCCCCGGCTTGCCGACCGCGACCAGGTCCGTGCCGCGCTCCGGTCCGACCGCGCGGAACGCCTCGCGCAGCAGCCGCTTCGCACGGTTGCGGCGGACCGCGTCACCGACCCGCCGGCCGACGGCGAGGCCGAGTCGCGCCAGCGGTTGCGGCCGATCCAGCGCGAAGAGCACGAACAGCGCGCCGTCGAGCCGCAGGCCCTCCTTGAGCACTCGCCGGATGTCGGCACCGGAGCGCAACCGCCTCGGCCGGGCCAGCCCGCTCACGAGTGCCGCGCGCGCTACAGCGCGATCCGCTTCCGGCCCTTCTGACGGCGGCGCTTCAGGACCAGGCGACCGCCCTTGGTCCGCATCCGGACCAGGAAGCCGTGGGTGCGGCGCCGGTGGCGGTTGTTCGGCTGGAACGTCCTCTTCATGGTTCTTCGAAGCCTCGCAAGTGCGTCCGACGAAAGCGATAAGTGTACGGCTCCCCACAGGACGCTGTCAAACGACGGCGCGGCCCCGCGGACCGCTCCAGCATTGAGCCCCGTCGCTTCGTGTGCTAACGTCCCCGCTTCGGACGAAACGCTTCTCGCGGCCACCGCCTCCCGATTTCCACAGATGTTGAAATCTCTGTGCAAAACCCGCCCGTTCGGGAGCGGCGCGGGGCGTTGCGGCTCGATCCGTGTCTCAAGTCGTTGCATCAAAGAGAGTTGCGTCCCACAGTCGAAGCCAGGAGCGCCGCTGTCGTGAACCTCTGGGATCAGGTCCTCGGGCTGCTCGAGCGGAAGCTGACCCGCCACACGTTCAGTCTCTGGTTCCGACCCACCACGCTGCTCTCCGAGGATGCGAGCCTGTTGCGGGTGCGGGTGCCCTCCGCCCAGTTCAAGGACTGGCTGACGAAGAACTACCAGCCGGTGCTGCACGAGGCACTGGCCGACCTCGGTCGCCCCGAGGTGAAGGTCGTCTTCGAGCCCGAAGACGTCGAGCCGATGGCCGCGCCCGCGGCGGCCGCCGCCGAGCCACCGCGTGACGAGGCCCTGGCTCCGCTCAACCCCAAGTACACCTTCGAGAGCTTCGTGGTCGGCTCCTCGAACCAGTTCGCGCACGCCGCCGCGCGGGCCGTGGCCGAGATCCCCTCCAAGAGCTACAACCCGCTGTTCCTCTACGGCGGCGTCGGGCTCGGCAAGACCCACCTGATGCACGCGATCGGCCACTACATCCAGGCCCGCAACCAGAAGCTGCGGCTGCTCTACATCTCGTCGGACCGCTTCATCAACGAGATGATCAACGCCATCCGCTTCGACCGCCTGCCCGCGTTCCGCCAGAAGTACCGCTCGATCGACGTGCTGCTCGTCGACGACATCCAGTTCATGGCCGGCAAGGACCGCACCCAGGAGGAGTTCTTCCACATCTTCAACGCCCTCCACGACGGCCAGAAGCAGATCGTGATCTCGTCGGACTGTCCTCCCCGCCAGATCCCCAGCCTGGAGGAACGCCTCCAGTCCCGCTTCGAGTGGGGGCTGATCGCCGACATCCAGCCGCCGGACATCGAGACCAAGGTCGCGATCCTGCGCAAGAAGGCCGAGTCGGAACGGGTCGAGGTGCCCGAGAACGTCGCGCTGTTCATCGCGAGCAAGGTCCGCACGAACATCCGCGAACTCGAGGGCAGCCTGATCCGGCTGGTCGCCTACGCGAGCCTGACCGGCCGCGACATCGACCTGCCGCTGACCCAGGAGGTCCTGAAGGACCTGCTGCACACGGAGGACAAGCCGGTCAGCCTGGAGATGATCCAGAAGCTCGTCGCCGACCACTACAATGTGAAGCTCGCCGAGCTCAAGACCCGCAACAACTCCAAGGCGGTGGCCCTGCCGCGCCAGGTCGCGATGTACCTGATGAAGACGCTCACCGACGCCTCGCTGCCCGAGATCGGCAAGGCGTTCGGCAAGCACCACACGACGGTGATCCACTCCGTGCGCAAGATCGAGGATCAGCGCAAGAAGGACCCCGATTTCGACAGGCTGATCCACAGCCTGATGCACTCATTCCGATGAAGTTGCGCCGCTTTTCCGCAGGCAGCGGCTGTGGGGCCCCGGTGACCGCGCTGTGGGTCGCCCGCCATCCTCAGCCCGCCGCTCACGGCCGCCCCGGCATCCACAGGCCGACCCACAGCGGTCGCCGTCGCCGCTCAGAGACTTGCGCGGATTCACACCGTTTCCACAGTCACCTCTTTCTCTTCTCGTCTCTCTCCCGTATGTCGGTTTGAAAGGAACGGGAAAGGAACCGCTCATGGAATTCGTCGTCCGCAAGACCGACCTCGTCAAGGAACTGTCGCTGGTCCAGGGCATCGTCGAGCGCAAGAACTCGATCCCGATCCTCGCCAACGTCCTCCTCGAGGCCGAGCGCGGGGGAGGGCTGCGGATCTCGGCCACCGACCTCGACGTGTCGCTGCGCTCCTCCTGTGCCGCCGACGTGGCGACGCCCGGGGCGCTGACGCTGGGCGCCAAGAAGCTGTTCGAGATCGCCCGCGTGCTGCCCGACGCCGACGTCCGGGTCGCGGTCGGCGCCGACGGCTGGGCCAGTCTCGAGTGCGAGCGCGTGCGCTACCGGATGGCGGGCCTGCCGCGCGAGGACTTCCCCGCGCTGCCCGAGGCGGAAGGTGGCGCCGCGGTCGAGCTGCCGGCCGCCCCGCTGCGCGAGATGATCCTCCGCACCGCCTTCGCGATCACCGCCGAGGACGCCCGCTACTACCTCTCGGGCGCGCTGCTGGTGCTGGAGAGCGATTCGTGCGCGCTGGTCGCCACCGACGGCCACCGCCTCGCCTACTGCCGCGCGACCGCCAGCCTGGAGGTCAAGGAACCGCGCCGGATCCTGGTCCCGCGCAAGGCCGTGCACGAACTGGCCCGCCTGCTCGAGGGAGCTGACAGCGTCGCCTTCGAGGCCCGCGAGGCCCACCTGCTGTTCCGCAGCGGCGGCCGGACGCTCGCCTGCAAGACGATCGAGGGCCAGTTCCCCGCCTTCGAGCGGGTGGTCGCCGTCACCGGAGAGCGCAAGGTCGAACTCTCGCGCGAGGCGCTCGTCACCGCCGTCCGCCGCGTCAGCCTGCTCTCCTCCGAGCGCAGCCGGGCGGTCCGCGTCGCGCTCGGCAAGGGCAAGCTGGAACTCTCCGCCCAGTCCCCGGACCAGGGCGAAGCCCGCGAGACGCTCGTCGTCGAGGAGCCGGGCCCGGAGCTGGAGATCGGCTTCAATGCCGCCTACCTGCTCGACTTCCTCGGCGTCGCCGGCACGGAGACCGTGTGGCTGGAGCTGAAGGACGCCGAGAGCCAGGGGCTGCTGCGCCCGGGCGGCGACGCCGCCGCCCTCGACTACCGCTACGTCGTGATGCCGATGCGGTTCTAGATCGCGAAGCGTGTGGATCGAGCGGCTGCACGTGCGTGACCTGCGCAACATCGCCGAGGTGGAGTGTGCCCTCGGCCCCGGTCTCAACGTGTTCCACGGCGCCAACGCCCAGGGCAAGACGTCGCTGCTCGAGGCCGCGGGGCTCGTGTCGCGGGCCCGCTCCTTCCGCACCGACGACCTCAAGACCGTGGTCCGGCGCGGGCAGCCGGTGCTGAGCGCCGGCGCCACCGCCGTCGAGGGGGACCGCCGCAGCGCGCTCGAGGTCGAACTCGGCAGCGGTCGCCGCGCGCTGCGCGTGGAAGGCCGGCCGGTGACCGCCGCCGACTACCACGGCCGGCTCGAGGTCGCCGTGTACGCCACCGACCGGCTGCGCGTCGTCCGGGGTTCGATGCGCGACCGCCGCCAGTTCCTCGACCGCAGCGCCGGCGCGCTGTGGCCGGCGTACCGGCGGCTGTTGCAGGAGAACGAGCGGGTCGCAGCGCAGCGCGCGGCGGCACTCGAACGGCGCAGCCCCGACCGCTTCGCCTGGGACGAGCGGCTGCTCGAGCACGGCAGCGCGCTGCGGGTGCGGCGTGCCACCTACGCCCGCCGCCTCCACGAGGCGCTGCAGCAGGAGTACCGCCCCGGCGGCGAGAGCGAGACCTACTCGCTGCGCGTCTCGCACCCGGAAGAGGACCCGCAAGCCGCGCGCGAGCGCCTGCGCCGGGAAATCGAAGCCGAGCGCGCTGCCGAACTGGCCAGCGGACGCATGCGGGTCGGTCCCCAGCGCGACCGGGTGCTGCTGGAGATCGCCGCGGCCGACGCCGTCGAGGCCTCGTCGGGCCAGGTGCGAAGCCTGCTGCTGGCGCTGACGCTGGCGGTGCTGGCGGTGCACCGCCAGGAGACGGGACACGCAGCGGTGGCGCTGCTCGACGACCTCGACTCGGAGCTCGACGAGCAGCGCGCGTCGCTCTTGTGCGAGCGGGTCTGCGAGCGCGGCCAGGCGCTGGTCACCACGGCCCACCCGGGCTGGGCCCGCCGCGTCGCGCGCGACGGAAAGCTGTTCGAGGTCGCGGCGGGAACGGTGCGCGCCGCGTGAGCGGGGAGACGAGGGGAGAAGAGGTGGTCGACGAAAAGACGTACGGCGCGGAAGCGATCCGCATCCTCGAGGGCCTCGAGGCGGTGCGCGTGCGGCCCGCCATGTACATCGGGTCCACGGGCGAGGCGGGCCTGCACCACCTCGTCTACGAGGTGGTCGACAACTCGGTCGACGAGGCGCTGGCCGGCCACTGCCGGGAGATCGCGGTCACCATCCACATCGACAACTCGGTGACCGTGATCGACGACGGCCGCGGCATCCCGGTCGGGCCCCACCCGCAGATGCCCGAGCTCGACGCTGCCGAGGTCGTGCTCACCAAGCTGCACGCCGGCGGCAAGTTCGACAAGGGCGCCTACAAGGTCTCCGGCGGCCTGCACGGCGTCGGCGTCTCGGTCGTCAACGCGCTCTCCGAGTCGCTCGACGTCGAGATCTGGCGCGACGGGCGGACCTATCGCAGTTCCTTCCGCCGCGGCGAGCTGGTCACCCGCCTGCACGCCGACGGCGCCACCGAGCGGCGCGGCACCAGGGTCACCTTCAAGCCCGACGGCCAGATCTTCGAGACGACGGTCTTCAGCTTCGACACCCTCTCCCAGCGGCTGCGCCAGCTCTCGTTCCTCAACCGCGGCATCCTGATCACGCTCTCCGACGAGCGCGACAACAGGAGCCACCGCTTCCAGTACGAAGGCGGCATCGCCAGCTTCGTCGAGCACCTGAACCGCAACAAGGAGACGATCCCGCCACAGCCGATCTACTTCGGCGCCTCCCGCGAGGGGGTCGAGGTCGAGGTCTCGCTGCAGTGGAACGACGGCTACGCCGAGAACGTCCACTCCTTCGCCAACAACATCAACACCCACGACGGCGGCACCCACCTGGTCGGCTTCAAGGGCGCGCTCACCCGCTGCGTGAACGGCTACGCGGCGAAGCTGGCGGGCGGCAAGGACGCGGCCGAGATCTCCGGGGAGGACGCCCGCGAGGGGCTGACCGCGGTGATCTCCGCCAAGGTCCCGAACCCGCAGTTCGAGGGCCAGACCAAGGGCAAGCTCGGCAACTCCGAGGTGCGCGGCATCGTCGAGAGCCTGGTCGGCGAGAAGCTCTCCGCCTGGTTCGAGGAGAACCCGAGCTTCGCCAAGCGCATCGTCAACAAGGCGGTCGACGCCGCCCGTGCCCGCGAGGCGGCGCGCAAGGCCCGCGACCTGACGAGGCGCAAGGGCGCGCTCGACGGCGCCGGGCTGCCCGGCAAGCTGGCCGAGTGCCAGGAGCGCAACCCCGAGCTGTGCGAGCTGTTCCTGGTCGAGGGCGACTCGGCCGGCGGCTCGGCCAAGCAGGGCCGCGACCGCCGCTTCCAGGCGATCCTGCCGCTGCGCGGCAAGATCCTGAACGTCGAGAAGGCGCGGCTCGACAAGACGCTCGCCTCCGAGGAGATCCGCAACATCATCACGGCGCTCGGCACCGGCGTCGGCGCCGACGACTTCGACGCCGGCAAGCTGCGCTACCACCGCATCATCGTGATGTGCGACGCCGACGTCGACGGCAGCCACATCCGCACGCTGCTGCTGACCTTCTTCTACCGCCAGATGAAGGAGCTGATCGAGCGCGGCCACCTCTACATCGCGCAGCCGCCCCTGTACAAGGCCAAGGCCGGCAAGTCGGAGCGCTACCTGAAGGACGAGGCGGCGCTGTCCGCCTTCCTGATGGAGCGCGCCGTGGAGAAGCGCAAGGTGCGGCTCGCCACGGGGCACGAGGTCGAGGGCCCGCGGCTGCGCCACCTGCTCGAGCGCATGGTCGGGTTCGCCCGCCTGCTCGAGCGGGTCGAGAGGCGCGGCCACCCGAAGGCGCTCGTCGAGCGACTGCTGGCCGAGGGCATCACCGACCCCGCGGCCTTCCGCGACAAGGCGGCGATGAAGGCCGTGGTGCAGCCGCTGAAGGACCGCGGCCAGGACGCGCTGCTCGAGCTCGACGAGGAGACCGGCGTCTACGAGCTGGCGATCACCGTCGGCCAGAACGGCCAGAGCCGCCAGCAGCGGATCGCGGCCGAGTTCGTGCACAGCCCCGAGTACAAGGCGCTCTACACGGCCTACGACGAGTTCCGCGACTTCGACCGCGGCCCGCTGGTGCTGGTCGACGGCGGCGAGAAGGAGCTGCCCGGGCGCGCGGCGCTCGTCGAGCAGGTGCTGGCCGACGGCAAGCGCGGGGTCACCATCTCCCGCTACAAGGGCCTCGGCGAGATGAACGCCGAAGAGCTGTGGGAGACCACGATGGACCCGGAGACGCGCACCCTGCTCCAGGTCCGGCTCGAGGACGACGAAGTGACCGAGAACATCTTCACGACCCTGATGGGCGACGCCGTGGAGCCGCGGCGGCAGTTCATCGAGGAGAACGCCCTCAACGTGAAGAACCTCGACGTCTAGGCGGGAAGCGAGAGAACGAAGACCGAAGATGGACGAACCCGAGAAGATCGCGCTCTTCAAGATCCCCACCAACATCGCCGACGAGATGCGGCAGTCCTACATGGACTACGCGATGTCGGTGATCATCGGCCGCGCGCTGCCCGACGTGCGCGACGGGCTCAAGCCCGCCAACCGCCGCGTGCTGTACGGCATGCAGCAGATGGGCCTGGTGCCGGGGCGGCCCTATCGCAAGAGCGCCAAGATCGTCGGCGAGGTGATGGGCAACTACCACCCGCACGGCGACATGGCGATCTACGACACGCTGGTGCGGATGGCCCAGCCGTGGAACATGCGGGCGCCTCTCGTCGACGGCCAGGGCAACTTCGGCTCGGTCGACGGCGACCCGCCCGCCGCCCAGCGCTACACCGAGGCGCGGCTGACCCGGCTCGGCGCGCTGATGATGGCCGACATCGAGAAGGAGACGGTCGACTTCCAGCCGACCTACGACGACTCCTCGGTCGAGCCGACGGTGCTGCCCACCGCGCTGCCCAACCTGCTCGTCAACGGCGCCGCCGGCATCGCGGTCGGCATGGCCACCAACATCCCGCCCCACAACCTGGGCGAGGTGGTGGAGGCGCTCACCTTCCTGATCGAGAACCCGGATCTCACCCCCGACGAGCGGCTCGAGGGCGTGATGCAACGCGTCCCCGGGCCCGACTTCCCGACCGGGGCCACGATCTGCGGCCGCGGCGGCATCCGCTCCGCCTACCGCACCGGCCGCGGCCAGATCGTGCTGCGCGCCAAGGCCGAGATCGAGACCAACAAGAAGGGCGACCGCGAGCAGATCGTGATCCGCGAGATCCCCTACCAGGTCAACAAGGCGAAGCTGATCGAGAAGATCGCCGACCTGGTCCGCGAGAAGCGGCTCGAGGGCATCTCCGACGTGCGCGACGAGTCCGACCGCGAGGGGATGCGGATCGTCGTCGACGTCAAGAAGGGCGAGCCCGCCCAGGTCGTGCTCAACAACCTGTACAAGCACACCCCGCTGCAGGACACCTTCGGCGTGATCCTGCTGGCGATCGTCGACCAGCGGCCGCGGGTGCTGAACCTGCTCGAGGCCTGCGAGCTGTTCCTCGAGTTCCGCCGCGAGGTGATCCGCCGGCGCACCGTCTTCGAGCTGAAGAAGGCCGAAGCCCGCGCCCACGTCCTCGAGGGCTACGTGATCGCCCTCGACAACCTCGACGCGGTGATCGCGCTGATCCGCGGCTCGAAGACGCCGGCCGAGGCCCACGCCGGCCTCGTCTCGCGCTTCGGCCTGACCGAGATCCAGGCCGACGCCATCCTCGAGCTGCAACTGCAGCGGCTGACCGGCCTCGAGCGCCAGAAGATCGTCGACGAGCTGGCGGAACTGAAGGTGCTGATCGCCGACCTGAAGGACATCCTGGCCCGTTCCGAGCGCATCGACCGCATCGTCGTCGACGAGCTGCGCAAGCTGCGCACCGACCACGGCGACCCGCGCCGCACCGACATCGTCGACTCGGTCGACGAGATCACCACCCTCGACATGATCGCGGACGAGGACGTGGCGATCTCGATCACCCACGGCGGCTACATCAAGCGCACCTCGATCTCGACCTACCGCTCGCAGCGCCGCGGCGGCCGCGGCCGGATC